>ERZ1026976.501-NODE-501-length-11182-cov-6.645098_pt1 | contig 11182 bp, 10 predicted proteins | sample MGYA00519293_ERZ1026976 | MGnify/ENA primary metagenome ERZ1026976 (study PRJEB26926, sample SAMN06164671) | human gut metagenome | biome: ENVO:00009003; feature: ENVO:2100002; material: ENVO:00002003 | host: Homo sapiens | place: USA | collected 2012 ... | reverse complement strand
TACGAGATTACTACGCGTCTCGTGGGCTCGGAGATGTGTATAAGAGACAGTAGAACGACACACCACTTGCCTCAATTATGTATCAGATTACAATATATGCTTTATTCATCAAAGACTCTTCTCCGGGGGCGATTTTAAGATAGATAACCATCACCACTCGTGTATCTTATTTCTTTTAAAAGGGGAAATACTGACATCCTGCAGCGAGTTTCACGATCAGCACATCGTTGAAGGGCACATGGTTCTCTTTCCCCAAAACGATCCTAATCAAAGCAAAAGCATGACAGAAACAGAATTTATACTACTGTTCTTCGACAATCAAGTCAATCTTCACAATAAAATGTCGATTGAATTGTCTACCATTCATCTTGAGTCTGAAAAGAGTTGTTTTTATTCCTTATCTATCTGTCCTCCGCTACGACATGTGTTGGACAGTATTTGCTTCTATCTCAAACAGAAAGTTCAGTGTAGTCATATGCATGAACTGAAACAGAAAGAGATATTCATGGTATTCGGTACATTCTACAATCGAACAGATATGGCCCACTTCCTGATGCCCATCACAGGGCGAGATCCGAATTTCAAAAGTTTCGTATTGGAAAACTACCTGCAGATACGAAACATCAAACAGTTTGCACAATTATATCATTGTTCCGAACGTTCTTTCAATCGTAAATTCAAAAGCTGCTTTCACGATACTCCCTACAATTGGATTCTTAATCAAAAAACACGCCATATTAAAGGGCAATTAGCCAATCGTAATATACCGATCAGTGAAATAGCCAGAACCTTTCATTTTGCTTCACCTTCACATTTCACTACTTACTGTAAAAAAAGACTTGGAATCACTCCGAGCGAATTCAGAGAAAAAATTGCAAAATAAGAAGTTCCGACCCTAAAACATGGAAAAAATAGAGATTGTATTACGCCGGGAACAAAATAACAGAAATGGCATTTATTTAAATTACATCAACGGATATTGGTATACTTACGAATGGTCAGCCTTTTTGCTATGTATGCTTCATCCGGAAGTCGAAGTCAGAAAATGTATTGGAGTGCAACCCGATGAAAACTATGCTATAGCCCGCGTCAATAAAAAAATTATAAAAAAATTAGAAAGGAAGTATCAGACATCCATGATGGATGACTCCATAAAAATACTACTTCCGCCGTTCAACGAAGATGAAAATATCTTCCTGAATTGGAAAGCGCTACTCCCTCCATAATTTCTTTATCGCAGCTATTCATCACCCATCTGCGCATAAGGTCATCGGTCTATATTCAAAACTGTCGTATGTTTAATCTCACTAAGAACAAACGAACTCTGCATCTTAACTATACCGTGAACTTTAGTCAGTTTCTCAAAAACGAATCGGTTATAGGCATCCAGATCTTTCAAGACCACCTTAATGAAAAAATCATAAATACCGCCGGTAGAATAGCACTCCATAATTTCATCGATCTCCTTGATCTCCTCTTGAAAGCGCTTTATATGTTCGTCGTCGTGAACTGCCAGAGAGACATTACAGAAAACAATCAAAGGCAATCCGACTTTTTTATTATCCACCAAAGCGACATATCCTTTTATATACCCATCATTTTCGAGTCGTTTGATGCGTTCATATATCGGCGTTTTTGATATATGGAGCTTCTCAGAAAGCTCTTTAGTGTTCACTTTCGCATCTTTCTGTAATACCTGAAGTATTTCAACATCCGTTTTGTCTAATTGCCCCATAGTCTTTTTTCCTATTTTTAATGTTTTCGATTCGCCTTTTCAGGAAAATCGGATAAAGATACGGGCAAATATAGGAATTATATCGTATTTTTAGTTGAGACATAGGAAAATAATCCATTATAGATACCTTTGCAGGTACAAAAGTATATAGAATATATGGAAACAAAGATTCTTTCAAATGCCACACACAAATGTGTTTTAGTGATCGATAACGCTCAACCTACGGGCATAGTAGCCAATATTGCCAGTGTCTTATCCATGACGCTAGGTTGCAGAGTCAGCAACATTGTGAGTCATGATGTATATGATAAACAAGGTGAAAGGCATTTGGGCATAACACAACTGCCGATTCCTATACTTGGAGCTTCACAGGAGAAGATAAAAGAGCTCCGGAACTATTTCCACTCTTTAGAAATTGAAGATCTGGTACTGGTTGACTTTTCCACTATTGCCCAACAATCCAGAACTTATGATGAATATGAACGTGAAATGTATAGTGCCAATGAAGATGATCTGCACTATGTAGGTATCGGTATTTGTGCAGAGAAGAAAGCTATAAATAAAGCAACCGGCAGCCTGAGTCTGATCAGATAAAACCCAAAGACCAATTAACAAAATTTCCCGAATCTGATTCAGATCAAAAATAAATATTTTTTCTGTATTGGGATGGCGTTACTCCGGTATAATGACGAAAATACCTACTCAATGTCGTTTGATCGGGAAAATTAACCCTGGCGGCAATCGACTTAATGTCCAGGGATGACTCCCGTAACAATGACTTGATCTCAAGAATGGTATAATAAACAATCCATTCACGCGCTGATTGACCACTGATACTCCGGATAAGATTTGTGAGCCTTTTGGGAGAAATACCCAGTTTCTGTGCAAAATAGGCCACATCTTTATCCGGAGAATGATCTTCTATAATCAGACGTACAAATTGATAGACATATTCGTCTTTACGTGTAAACTTCAGACTCTTCTCAGCCTGAGGATCATTGATATACACAGTATAGACATCCCAGAAGTAAACCCTTAACAGTTGCATGATTGATTCCTGACGACAATTTTGCGGTGTATGCTTCATCCTGTATACCAGAAGATTACAATACGCCAAAAAACGACCGATCAACTCCCCGTCCGGGATTGATACAATATGCTTGCGCATGTACAGCAAAAACCCGGAAGCGGGTCTCCATAATGTACTCAGAGTTTCTGAAAACATATCTTTGGAAATTTTGAAAAAAGTGATCCTGAAATCCTCACTAATCTCTTTGATAAAAACGAGTTGCCACGGCATCAGGGTAATGACCACATTCGGTACGATTTGGAATGGAACATCAAAAACTACGATAGTTGCCGTACCCGATTCGCATACACCGCCGATCCCCTCTTCAATATAAGACGGACAACCGGTCATAGGAAGATCTGCAATATCCGTATAGATCCCAAATCCAATGTCATCGTCGGCCTGAGAGTTCATTTTGTTTGCTTTTACATTATCTGCCATTTTGCGTTCATTCCAAAGTTTTATGTGACGGAGGTACTGCAAAGGACAGAAAAAGTTCCTTTTTATCAAACAACCACCATTCTATTTCATCTTTTTTAACCCGGTCAGTTCTCTCACTTATCTAAACGGAAAACATAGCCAACTAAAGAAATGATGTGTTTTTCACTATTAATAGGCAATAATTGCCCAAATAACAATAGATACAGTTTTATAAATACCTTTGTCTATAAATGCATTGTTTGGAAAACATGTTTTTACTCTAATAAAAATATAAATGTCGAATTCTTCTATTAAATCAAAAACGGCGCTACTCCGAAACGGGGAAACTCAAAAAGGAAATGGCTATCCGGAAGCCAATGATTATTCCGCCAGGATTCTTGAAACCATGCAGACCGGTGTGGTCTTTTTCAATACCGAACAAATCATTTCCGGCATCAACAACTTGGCATGCGAGGATTTACAGATCCCCCGGGATCCTTCCGGACATAAAATAACAGACATCATTTCAATCATCCACCAAGAAAAAGATATCTTCCCGGAACTGATCGCCCGATTGAAGTCTTCGGAAACGGATATGGAGAAATTGCCAATAGACACTTTGATACGTTCTCTGGAAACGAAGGTGCAATTCTTTGCCAGTGGGTGTATCATGCAGTTGGAGACCGGACGTTATTTATTAGCATTCCGTAATACGATGGATGAAGTAACGCATGAACACCTTCTGAGCATGATTCTGGCAAGGACAAAGATCTTTCCATGGTTTTTCGACTTGAAACGTAATAAAATGTTAATCGATGCCCACTGGTTTTCTTATCTGGGTATCCCGGCAGGAGACTGTGAGATAACAATCGAGAAGTTCTTCTCCAGAGTACATCCCAACGAACGGGATATGCTTGCAGATGCTTTGCAAAAACAGTTATCAGAAAAAGAAATACCCGATTCATTCTCCTATCGGCTGCAACGGGGCGATGGAAGTTGGGAGTGGTTTTCTGAACAGTCGATGTATCTCAGCAAAACCAATGACGGTTCACCTTATCGTATTGTAGGCGTATGCCATAGCATTCAGGAGCATAAAAATACTGAGGATAAATTGCGCGCTGCACGCAATAAAGCCCAAGAAAGCGACAGACTCAAAAGTGCATTTCTGGCTAACATGAGTCACGAAATACGAACTCCCCTGAATGCTATTGTCGGTTTCTCCAATCTTATTGCAGGTGGGATTGTCGACTTGGATACGGAGGAAGCCAGAGATTACTCGGCATTAATCAGTAAAAACTGTAATTATCTGCTCACACTGGTCTCGGATGTCCTTGATCTTTCATGTATAGAGTCCGACACGATGACTTTTAAGTTTACAATATATCCACTTACCCGACTTCTGACAGAAATCTATCAGAAATATGAAAACAGAATACCTCAGGAGGTACAGTTTAATTTGCTGCTACCCACAGATAATGTTGAAATAGAAACAGATGCTGTGCGCCTACGGCAAGTGATAGAGCACTTGTTGGATAATGCGGCAAAATTTACAGTAAAAGGGCATATAGATATCGGATATGCCCTGTCGGATCATGGTGAGAAAATATATGTATTCGTTGCCGATACCGGTTGCGGTATTCCAAGCGATCAATATAAAAAAGTATTCGAGCGCTTTTATAAAATCAATTCATTCGTACAGGGTGCCGGTTTAGGACTTTCAGTCTGCAAAACTATTGTAGAAGGTCTGGGAGGTACGATTAATGTATATTCGCAACTGAAAGAAGGTTCTCGTTTTTCCGTGATCCTACCGCTAAACAGACTCCATAAATAAAAGTTTTGCAACCATGCATAACCGATGGACCGAATGCATTTCAATCTTCCATCTCCCACCCAAAGTCTCTGCTACCCAGTCCCATCCCCCCCCGCAGCCCGGGCTGAAGAACGCAGATATCCGGACTGATGGGCCCGGGTAGCAAGACTGACATAAAGCAACCCATAGCGGAACCTATAAAATGCAGCTTCTTTGAAGAAGTGCGTTGCTCCGGACAAAAGCACCTCTTTTCATCCATCCGGCACAGTCCGGATGTGAAGTCTGCATTTCACTTCATTCATATAAGTTACAATAACCCACTATAATGTCCATCCCAATGTACTTTCTTGAATGTTCCAGAGCTTCCGATATAAACCATCCCGGCACATCAATTCCGAATGCGTACCTTGTTCTTCCACTTTTCCATCGGATAAGACAACGATGTGGTCGGCCCCCATTATTGTCTTGAGACGATGGGCGATAACAATAACCGTTCGTCCTTTAATCAACGTATCGATAGCCTTCTGTATCTCTACTTCGTTCTCGGGATCAAGCGAAGCAGTTGCCTCGTCCAGCAGAACGATCTGTGCGTCTTTCAGCATGGCACGCGCAATGGAAAGCCGTTGTTTTTCACCACCTGATAACGTACAGCCTCCCTCTCCCACCATTGTATCGTAACCATGTGGCAGATGCATGATAAAGTCGTGACAACAGGCCTTTTTGGCCGCTGCTACAATCTCTTCATCTGTGGCATCACTTTTACCAAACCGAATATTGTTGCGTATGCTATCCTGAAATAAATAAACATCCTGAAAAACCATCGAAATACGACTCATCAATTTTTCAGGTTCAATCTCTCGTACCGGTACTCCACCAAACAGTATACGCCCTTTTGTCGGATCATAAAAACGGGCACAAAGTTTCATTACCGTACTCTTTCCACTTCCTGACGGGCCAACAAGAGCTGTCAGTGAATTTCGCGATAAAATGACAGAAATGCCATGTAGGACCTCTTTCTCCTGATAGCCGAATGACACATTTTCAAAGATGATATTACCGTCTTCGGGAGCTTCTTTTGTCCCTTTCATTTCGGGTTCGTTCATAAGAGAAAGAATACGTCCTCCCGAAATAGAAAAATGACGGAACTCTGTAAAATTGGTAAGAGCGGAAGTCAGCGGGTCGAATACACGGGAACCGACAACAAGGAACATGACAAACGTGAGAATCGACAACTGGCCACCTAAAAGCAGGTATGTTCCGCACAGTACCATCAATGTCAATCCTGCACGCACGAGTGTAATAGCCAATAGAACAAAAGGTCCCAATAGAGCCTCCAACCGAATGCAGGCACGACGTAATTCGGCAAAAGCATCACGCAACCGAACAAAACGATCACCCAGCAGATTGTAGGCTTTCATCACCCGGATGCCTTGCAGGTACTCTTCCAGGCGGTTTCCGGCATTGACTTTTGCTTTGATCTGCCTGCCACTCAGCCTCTCCTGTACGCTCGTGCTCAACCACAAAATGCCCATTGCAAACGGAAGAGCCACGAACATGGCGACCGCCATGCGCCAATCGATCCAAAGAAGCGAAACAAAAGCCAGTACAGGCATCACCAATGCTCCCATCAGTTGAGGCAAATAATGCGAGATACCTGTTTCCGCCATTGTAAAATCGGTAATAAGCATGGATGATAAATCACCCGGATCCCGTTTACCCAGAAAACCTAACGAAAGTTTGCGTAAATGTTCTGCCAAAGAGATGCGTCCCGATGCACTCATTTCGTAAGCACCACGGAAATTGGCACGATAGGCAGCCCTTTCCGCCAGTACCATAACAGCTATATAACCTGTCATACAGCCAAATATACACCACAACCGGGTGGTATCAAGCGATTGCCCGCCTCCGTTGAAAGCACGGAATATAATACGAATCGCCTCGATAGAAAGGCAAAAAGGAACAATGTTCACCAAATTGGCAAGCATAGTGTAGCCTACAGGTTTATAAAGCCTTTCCGTACGGCCTATTGTAATATTTCTTATTGCACTCATTCTCTATTCTTTTTCTTGTTTCACATTCAATTGCCAGCGGAACGCACTCGTATAAGCATTCCACATCTTTTTATATACCCCTTCTTGAGAGGAAAGTTCTTCATGCCGTCCGCATTGTACTGCCCTTCCATCTTTCAGTACGATGATCCGGTCGGACGATACAATGGAAGAAAGGCGGTGGGCTATGATGATGACCGTCTTATCCTTAATAAGTGATTTCAAAGCCTGCTGCATCTTGTACTCGTTCTCGGGATCGGCAAAAGCCGTTGCTTCATCCAGTACAAGTATAGGAGCATTCTTCAAAATAGCCCGTGCCACACAGACTCGTTGTGCTTCACCACCGGAAAGGAAAACACCTTTATCTCCAATACGTGTTTCGTATCCGTTCGGCAACTTCTCGATAAACTCATGACATTGCGCAGCACGAGCGGCAGCAATGACCGTATCTCTCGTTGCCTTGGACGAACCTACGGCAATATTTTCATAGAGTGTATCGTAAAAAAGGAACGTATCCTGAAAGACGAACGAAACGAGATCCATTAACTGCTCCGTTGCAATATCCTTCACATTCACATTGCCGATAAGGATTTCTCCCTGCTCCACATCCCAAAACCGGGGAATCAGATTGGCGACGGTAGATTTACCACTTCCCGACGGACCGACAAAAGCGGTAATTTTACCTTGAGGGGCCGTGAAACAGAGATCGTGCAACGCTTCGGTACGAGTAGCCTGCTCCTTGTTTTCATAGGAAAACGAGACATGACGAAACTCTATATCATACGTCGCGGGAATTTTCGGACAAGCAGGTTCCGAGACCGGCTGATTTTCAAGAATACGATCGATACGCGATACACCTTCATTGATTTCCCGCGTACTGCTGCCCAGATACATCAACTTATAGACGGGTGAAGCCACGCCCGGACCGAGTATGATAAAGAAAAGCCATACAGCTGCCAGCATAAGACTCCGGGAGTCATTTTGCATTAGTAAAATGCCGACAGGGAGAATGAAGGTAACAATCGAATTGAGCAGTACGGTAAAATATGTCATACCCGATTCGTAAGTGTCGCAAACTTTCAATGCATAGGTCTTGTAAGCTTCGATTTCGGCATTGAACTGACGGAATGAGCGGACACTCTGTCCAAAGATTTTCACCACAGGCATTCCGCGCACATATTGCACGGCAGAAGCACTCATCTGCTCTTGCGCGTTGTAATAGATGCGTGTAAATTCCCGTGCCTTTTTTCCCATGAAATTGGAAAATTGCAAGAATATACTTAGTACGATCACTGCCAAACAGACACCTGCCAGCCATCCATCGAGCGAAAAGAAAATGAGGAACATCACCACTACTGTTGCCATAACGTTCACCAAATCGGGAATCGTGTGGGCTATGAAGTTCTCTATCTTTTCTACATTCTGTTCCATCGTCTTCTTGATGGCTCCCGTTGATGTCCCGTTCAGATAACCCAGCGGCAATCTCCCGATATGTTCCGTCAATCGGATACGCAGTCCGTAGAGAATACGGTATGCTGCCACATGAGATGACATCAGGGAAGCATACAGCAACAATAATCCGCCGATCAGCCCGCCAAAGGCTATCCAACCCCAACGGATCATATTGGTCTCATCGATGGACGACAGCTCCCGGCTATGGTTCAACAATTCATAGAGTATCCGGTAGATCGCCCAATAAGGTATGAGCATACACACCGCGCTCCCAGCCGATAACAAGCCTGCCAACAGAAGCAGACTTTTTTTCTGTCCTGCAATCTCAAACAGACGGGACAGCCCTTCTTTCTTCTTATTTACCATGATCAACCGATTTATTTATCCTATTTTATACCCGAGCATGGAACTGAACTTGTAGCACAACCTCGTCATCCTGCCCAATATCTGCCCGAAAAAAAATCCCCAACGGGAACGGAAAAATTTCATATAATTGGCCTGCTCCAACAAATGCAATCCGGGTTCCCACAACTCCACCATATGCCCGTCATCTATCCCCGAACGTATCTGCGCCTTATGTTCCCTCAAGGAATCGGGCTTCACACCACGTCGGCTCATCATCGTTCCGCATACATCGAACCACAACTCGCCGCCTTCGAAGCGCATGGTTATGTTATGTAGAAATGTCCGTACCTGTTCCTCACGAAAATACATCAATACTCCTTCCACAACAAAGATGAAATCTCCATTGGGATGAAGGAGCCGGATCCGATCCATCCAATCGGTTTCCAACAACGATGCAGACAGGTAACAATCATTCTCCGGTTCGGGTATCAACCGACGACGTATAGCAATAACCTCCGGTAGATCCAACTCATAAAATACGGCCTTTCCGTCATTTCCGACACGCTGATAACGGGTATCGAGTCCGCAACCCACATTTACCACTACCGGGCGGGTGTGAGTGTCAATGAACCGCCGGATAGCATGATCAAAATACCAACCGCGTATCACACAACCTACTTCACTCAACTTGGCCCCATCGAACCTGGAATAATCATATTCGATGTTCTCAACCAGTTGCTCAGCCAATTTGTCACATAGAATCGGATTTTTCCGACGGTTCTCCTTGGCTCTCATGTAAAGCGGAATCAATAATGTTTCCGCCACGATGTTTTCAAATTCATGTTTTTGTTTCATTCTATACTTTTATGATGTTAGTGTCAGAGTAGCGCTGAAAAATGAACGGTATTCAAAATCGTTCACAAAAAAAGAAGAGAACCTTCGTAAAGATTCTCTTCTCAATTTTAATCCGGTAAACGGCGATTTATATTTTTGTCTTCTATTGCTCATACTCTCAGCAAAGCCCTCCAACCTTGAATTTCAAACAATATATACTCATGCACGATATACTCCATTTCCTTGCTATCGATAGCATGCTTCAACATTTCTTCAAAAAGGGTGAACATCCAGACTGCTTGCAGATGGATCATAAAATCCGATACCACCACATTGATTTCCGGATGCTTCTCTTTCATTTCGGCAAACCATGTTTTAACCATCTCCGTCGAACGGTTTGTATAGTCTTCCCTGAATGTTTCCAATGAAGAGCCTTGTGAATGGAACAATAGAATCTTCATCAGCTCACCATGCTTGTTTATCAAGGATATATATTCATCGACAGCAGACTTGAGATACTCTTCGGAACATATAAGCATGATATCTGCTCCTTTGGCTCCATGATGTTCCTGCAGCATTCGCTCCAAAGCATCCGATACAGGACGAAGTATCACACAAAACAACTCATCTTTATTCTCAAAATAGTTATAGAGATTTCCTACGCCTACATCTACAGCATCGGCTATTTCGCGCATAGAGGTCTTCAAATATCCTCTCTGCACAAATTGCTCTTTTGCGGCCGACAGAATCCGGTTGCGTATATCCGATTTGAGTGTTTGCATATGACGAACAGCGTTTTGTTTCCGGACGTAAAATTACGGTATTTCACTTTGACACACAATACCTATAAATAGTGGTTTTGGAATGACACCTTCAAACATTCGGACGACAGCAATACTCACCCTTTATATTATTTTCCCCAATACTGTGTTCCCCAATTCTACACTATTCCACATAATTTATTTCACACCACCATTATCCCAAACAACCAACACATTAATTTTCAATGATTTATATTTCAAATGTTTTTTTGGCATCCCGTTTGCAATACTATTTGTACAAGAGATAACAGGTTAGAATTTTAATAATCATTAAAAAAATTACGATCATGAAAAAGGTATTAGTAGCAGTAGCATTGGTAATGGGATTAGGTAGTTCTGTAGCATTTGCACAGGAAGTTGAAAACTCTACGGCAGTAGAAACGCAGGCACAAGCTCCACAAGATGAGTTTACGAAAATTGATGCCCAAAAACTTCCGGATGCAGTTATGAATGCCTTGGCTAAATCTTATGAAGGTGCCTCAATCAAAGAAGTTTATTCGGCTGACAAAGAGACCGGTAAGATTTATAAGGTGATTCTTACAACCAAAGATTCTCAGGAAGTTACCGTACTTCTGGACGAAAAGGGCGAAGAGATAAAAGCTGTCTCTTATACACATCTGACGCTGCCGACGACGGAGAGAGTGTAGA
>ERZ1026976.495-NODE-495-length-11340-cov-7.604696_pt1 | contig 11340 bp, 10 predicted proteins | sample MGYA00519293_ERZ1026976 | MGnify/ENA primary metagenome ERZ1026976 (study PRJEB26926, sample SAMN06164671) | human gut metagenome | biome: ENVO:00009003; feature: ENVO:2100002; material: ENVO:00002003 | host: Homo sapiens | place: USA | collected 2012 ... | reverse complement strand
CTTCATTTGACTATCAATTATTTAATTTAAACAATTATCGTGTATTGTCGAGTGAAACACCTAATAATAATTTTTCAGATCAAATTAGTTTGAACGCTTATAGTCGTGGGATGGGAGGAATAGGTTTGCCTGGAGATTTATCTTCTGTTTCTCGTTTTGTTAAAGCGACATTTACTAAACTAAACTCATTATCAGGAGATTCAGAATCAGAAAGTATTAGCCAGTTTTTCCATATCTTAGGTTCAGTAGAACAACAAAAAGGTTTATGTGATGTTGGTGACGGAAAATACGAATATACTATTTATTCTTCTTGTTGTAATGTAGATAAAGGAATTTATTATTATCGTACGTATGAAGATAGTCAAATCACAGCCATAGATATGAATAAAGAAGATTTAAATGGTGAGGAATTAATTAGATATCCGATAATGAAAAAACAACAAATAAAATATGCTAATTAATTATTTGGGTATTTTTATTAAAAAGCCGAGAATACTTGTGACTTCAGTCTTGAGAGGTTCAATAAAATGTACTATTAACTAATTAATTGTAAAAGCTGATGAATCATTTCCTCAATATTTTTACACCCTTAAACAACGGAGCTCCTCTGGGAGCTTCTTTTTTACACTATGATTTTCCCGCGATTAACACGGTAGCTATATATTGCGATCTTTCGATTATTCCAGCAGAATTTCTGCTTATTCTTATGAAGAAGCAAAATAGAGAATAAGGTTTTAATGCTCATTGGAGCCTTTCTGTTCTGGCGAAAAAATATTAGGTTTCCTTCGTCATCAGGCTTAGCAGTAGTCAGTGGAATAAGGGTACTGCCCATTTGTGTATATATTTCCTTTGTATTCCTCATGAAAAGGATTCGCAGTTAATCGTTGCAGTAATTCGTCTGCTTTCATTTCATACCTTCTTCCGTTGGAATCTACTTGATTCAAATTCTAGCATGATACTTGTCTTGCCGACAACTGAATATCTTCTTACAATATCAGTTCCTGATTTTTAAACACGATTTAATTATAGTATGCAGGCTTATATTAAAATTTAATTATAAATAAACAATGTTATTGAGAAACAATAGATAAAACGTTAATATATAAAAGTTGCAATGTCGCTTTTATATATGAAAGGAGAAAATTGAATAATGAAAAGGAAAAAATATGTAGTCGTAACACTCATCATTGTAATAGCTTTTATTGGTTTAGCCGGTAAAAATTATGCAGACAGTATTTTAAACTGGGGTGGGGAACAGAATATTTCTACCATCAATGATAACTTAGATAAGTTGAATGATTCATTATCAGATAAAGAACAGAAAATCATACAATTATCCAATAAATCAGTAAGTACAGAGGGCCAATTAACTCAATTTCAAAAAGATATTGATAGTTACAAGCAACAGTTAGAAGCTTTGAAAAATGAAAAAAATCAATTAGCTGGAGAAAAAACTAGTTTAGAATCTCAATTAAATAGTAAAAATGGAGAACTTCAATCTAAACAGCAAGAAATCGCAGATAAATTAAAGGAAATTGAGCAGAAAAACCAAGAGATCAATCAGAAAAACCAAGAATTTAATACTAAATTGCAGGATGCACAAAATAAAGCTAATGATTTACAAAATACCATTAATTCACTAAATAACCAGATTAACACTTTAAACAGTGAAAAAAATTCTTTGCAAGCAGAACTGGATTCTACTAAACAACAATTAGCAAGTGCAAACAAAGAAAATTCTAATTTAAAAGCTTATATTGATAAATTAAACAAGGCTAAACAAGATGTAAAAGATACAGCTAACAAGTCTCAACAAATAGTTGATCAACATCAATAAAAGAGAAAAGATTTCTAGCCCACGATAAGTTATTTTCCCATTGCACATGAAACCGTTTCATTGTATACTATTCATATCCTAAAAACATTTTTTTCATTACTTCAGAACGCTCGAACGACCGGGAGTTCTATTTTTTTGAGTAAATCTATCTTGTCAAATGTAACCGCTCGCTGTATACTTTAGTCACCAACAACCCTAAAACACTTTTTCATAATCCTTGGAGCCCTGGACTAATCGGGAGCTCCTTTTTTTTATTGTTTTATGTTGGTAAATTAAAAAGCCCGAAAAATCAGGCTTTTACCATATCAAATTCCATCATAATTTTTGTTTTTCCGATCACAGCGTACTTTTTTACAATGAATTGTTTTCTCTTATTATAATCGCCAGCCACTACAACATTCATGCCATCTTCTACGTCAGCTAGAAAATTCAAAGAGTGACCAGCAATCAAGCAACTAACATCATCTAACTTAAAGAAGACAAGGGGACATTCCGACATCTTTAAAATTTTAATTTTGATAACTGTTCCTGTTATTGACTGCATGCGATCACTCTATTCTAAATTGATAAACTTATTATACGAATGTACGTTCGTATTTTCGAGCGAACAAAAGATTAAGAATGAAAGGGGCAGAAAAGGGGCAAAAAATCCTAACTAGTTCGTTCTAGCTCGTTTTTTATCGTAATTTAATCGTTGTTAAACGTTGATTTCAAGCGTTTTTTGACCAGTTTGAACAAGCGATAAAACAGCCATAATAAAAGATGCTGTAAAATAATAGCAAAATGAACCCGTTGCATGGATTTTCATGTGACGGGTTTTTTGTATGTGAAGGAGTTGGAAAATAAGAGCGAGATGGGGAAGAATAGAACCATTTTTATGAATCAGGAACCCTTACAAAAATTAATAATACATGAAGTAAACCATAAAAATATCTAAAAAAAAGTTTGTGAATTAAAATTTTCTTGTGTCTTTTGACGAAAAAGAGTATATCTTTAAGCAGTGAATTTTTTGGAGGAGACACATGTTTAATTTTCTGCCACATTCCGTTTTACAAATGAGCGCGATTTTTCTATCGATTGTTATCGAGGCGATCCCATTTGTGTTATTAGGTTGTATTATTTCTGGAGCGCTGCAGGTTTTTCTAACGCCTGAACGCGTGCGGAAAATCTTGCCTAACAATAAATTTTTAGCCATACTCGTTGGTTCTTTTCTCGGCTTCTTCTTTCCTTCCTGCGAATGCGGGATCGTGCCGATTGTCACACAATTCATACGTAAAGGAGTGCCGGAACACACGGCTTTTGCCTTTATGGTAACTGCACCGATTATCAATCCGATCGTTTTGTTCTCGACCTACATTGCCTTTGGCAACAGCGTGAAGTTTGCTTTGCTGCGAGGGATTGGCAGTTTGATTGTTGCTCTGATTATTGGCTCATGGATTGCTTATTTTAATCGTACACCGATCTTAAAAACGGCGCTGCATGATCATAGTCATTCGCACCATCATCATGATAAGGCGAAGCGAGAATCATTTGGTGGAAACGTCTGGTCTGTTTTAGTCCACGGCATCGATGAATTTTTTGATACGGGCCGCTATTTGATTATTGGAGCGCTGATTGCCAGCAGTATGCAGGTCTATTTACCGACACAATTCATGATGCAGCTGACTTCTTCGAAAATCGTTGGTATTTTAGTCATGCTGATTCTGGCTTTTACGATGTCTCTTTGCTCAGAGGCGGATGCTTTTGTTGGTTCCTCTTTATTAAGTCTATTTGGAACCAATGCGATTGTGGCTTTTCTAGTCTTTGGACCAATGGTGGATATCAAGAACTTGATGATGATGAAACGCAGCTTTCACGGCAAATTTATTTTGCAGCTGATTGCTTTGATCAGTGTGATCGTTACAATCTACGCACTTGTACTATAGGAGGAGACCAATGATTCGTTTTTTGATTTTATCCGGCTATTTTGAATTAATGATGTATCTACAGGTTTCCGGCAAGCTGGATCAGTACATCAATGTCCATTATCGCTACCTCATTTATCTGACAATGTTTTTATCATTGTTGTTAGCCCTTGTACAGTTGAAAATCTGGGCAAGCGGAGAAAAACATCAGGACCACGACCATCATGAGGGGCATGATCACGCCTTGAATAAGCCTTATCAAAGAGGGATCGCGTATCTTCTATTGATTTTACCCTTAGTCGTGGGGACACTTTTTCCAACGATCAGTCTGGATACGACGATCGTTGAGGCTAAAGGCTTTAGCTTTCCTATCAGTAAGGAGTCTGTAGGGGACCCTGAAATGAACACCCAGTATTTGAAGCCTGACACGAGTATTTATTACAATAAAAGCGACTATAACGACCAAATGACGAAGTTGATGAAAAAATATGAGGCTGATCAAAAATTAGCAATTACAGATGAGAATTACTTAGAAGTGATGGAATTGATTTACAACTACCCAAACTCCTTTGTCGGCAAGAAGATTTCCTTTAATGGGTTTGTTTATGAGGCGAATAAGAATCATCAGAAATATGATTTTCTTTTCCGATTCGGCATCATTCATTGTGTGGCAGATTCTGGGGTCTTTGGATTGATGACCAAACTGCCGGAAAATACGACAGTGAAAAATAATCAATGGCTACATGTGGAAGGGACGATTACGCTAGATTTCTTTGAGCCATTTGACCGTCAAATCCCTTCCGTGCAAGTTGACAGCGCCCAAACAGTCAGTGCACCGAAAAATCAATATGTGTATCGCGCATTTTAGCATGTAGCAAAGGTTATGACAGAAGTGATCAGCTTTAAGAGATGAGAAGGAATTTCCGAAAATTGCTTTTGGTACATCGTTTATTCGAAAAGAGGAAGTGTGGCAAGATTTTTGCCACACTTCCTCTTTTTTTTTTTTGCTCGATTCAAGTTAGTTACCGAAATTGTAAAATTTTCTAGTATAATAAAAAGAAAAAATAGAAGGAACTGTAAATGACAAATAAAATTTTTCTTGTAGAGGACGATAAGACGATCGTCTCAGTAATTGAACAGCATCTGACACAATGGGGCATGGATTGTTATGTAGCGGACGATTTTCAGCGGGTATTTGCTGACTTTCAAAAAGTACAGCCGGATTTGGTAATTTTAGATATCTCCTTGCCATATTTCAATGGTTTTTACTGGTGTCAAGAAATACGTAAAGTTTCTGAAGTGCCGATTATTTTTTTATCGTCTGCCAAAGATCAAATGAATCAGGTGATGGCGCTAAATATGGGTGCGGATGAATTTATTGAGAAGCCTTTTGAACTGACGATCCTATTAGCGAAGATCCAAGCGCTCCTGCGACGCAGTTATCAATATGGGCAACAATTGACCTATACCTTTGGTGAATATCAATTTGTACCAGCAACCAATCAAATCCAATCACCGACTGATCAACTGCCGCTGACTCCCAATGAATCACGGATTCTTAGTGTTTTGTTCGCGACTCAAGGAAAGATTGTCCCTCGCGAGCAAATCATCGAAACCCTGTGGCAGAGTGATGATTTTATTGATAACAATACGTTGGCCGTCAACCTCACACGATTACGAAAAAAACTAAAGGAGTTTGGAATAGACAGTTTAATACAAACCGTCAAAAACAAAGGTTATCTAATAGAGGGAAAAGAATGAAACTACTGAAGAGCTTTTTTTATGAGCGGCGTGTCATTTATGGCATGTATTTCTTTTTTTGGGTCCTAATTTATTTAACATTCTATCTTTATGAATACAACTTTGGACCGTTTTGGGACAGCTGGCTGTTTACGATGTTTCTCTTAATTGTCTATTCTATCGTTTCCTTTTATCGTGCCTTCCGCAAACAGAAAAAACTGGAACTCTTAGCGACAAAGGATCTGCAATTAAGCAATCTGATTTTTCTGCCTAAAGCGGACACGCTAAGCGAAAAAAACTATCAAGAGGTGCTGCGTCTGGTGCTTGAAAAGAAGAACCAGCAGCAAGACGAGCTGCAACAAAATCAAAAGAACATGCTGGATGATTTCGGACTTTGGCTACATCAAATCAAAACACCGGTCGCTGCCTTAGACCTATTGATCCAGTTGGGTCAAATCGAGCCTCGAAGGATGAAGAATGAGGTATTCAAAATCAATGAATACCTGCAAATGATTCTTAACTATATGCGTCAAAACTTAGATCAAGCGGACTTGGTTTTTCAACAGCTGTCAATCGAGAAAATCATAAAATCAGTCGTAAAAAAATATGCGACATTTTTCTCTCAGAAAAATCTGAGTTTACAGCTGGGAAACCTTGAAGGGCAAGTTTACTCTGATCAGAAATGGTTGATTTTCATTTTGGAGCAGGTCATTTTTAACGCGATTAAATATACAGAGGACGGAACGATCAGCATTGCTTTTAGTGAAAATCAGTTGATCATTAAAGATACCGGTATGGGCATTCGGGCGGAGGATTTACCGCGAGTCTTTGAAAAGGGCTATACTGGCATGAACGGTCGTGAACAGCAAAGAGCCAGCGGCTTAGGTCTTTATCTCAGTCAAGAGGCCGCAGGAAAACTAGGCTGCCATCTCTATCTTGAGTCACAGGTAAAAAAAGGAACCAAAGTAACGATTGTTTTTCCAGAAGAAATTTCAGCTTTTGAATAAATCCAAACTTTCATGATTGTAAGTTTGGATTTATTTTCGTAAGTAGTGTTTTTACAGGCAAGCTTTTATGATGAAGTAGAGGAGCTGATCAGAGAGTCGTTTGATCAGAAAATGACTTCAATACGAACGGGGAGGAATTCAAAATGAATGAACTATTAAAAGTAGAGAATATTAAAAAGATTTATCAAACTCAGTTCAAGGGAATGCCTGTAGAAGCCTTGAGAAATATCGATTTAACGGTTGAAAAGGGAGATTACGTAGCGATTATGGGAGAATCAGGCTCCGGAAAAAGTACGCTGCTGAATCTGATCGCAACATTAGATAAGCCTTCATCCGGGACGATTTTATTGGATGGTATGGATTTGAACACTATTAAGGAAAAAAATGCGGCCGCCTTTCGAAGAGACCATCTAGGATTTGTGTTCCAGGATTTCAATTTGTTAGACACCTTTTCTGTAAAGGATAATATTTTATTGCCGCTGGTACTTTCACAAACACCCGTCAAGCAATTGATGGATGAGCTTAAACCAGTGGTAAAGGCTCTTGGTATTGAGAAGCTGTTAGAGAAGTATCCCTATGAGTTGTCTGGCGGGCAAAAACAGAGGGTCGCTGTCGCAAGAGCGATCATCACCAATCCTGAGCTGCTATTAGCTGACGAGCCCACTGGAGCATTGGATTCAAAAACATCGGAGCAGCTGCTGCAGATTTTTCAACGATTGAATTATAACGGGCAAACGATTCTAATGGTGACACACAGCTCGATTGCGGCCAGTCATGCGAGACGTGTGCTTTTTATAAAGGATGGGCAGGTTTATCACCAGTTATACCGGGGAAACAAGGACAATTATGAGTTTCTAGAAACGATTAACGAAACACTGACAGCCTTGCTATCAAAGGAGGCGTAACGGATGTTCTATGCGAAATTAGCTTTAACCAATTTGAAAAAGAACCATCGCGGTTATCTGCCTTTTCTTATCTCCATGCTGTTTTTAGTCGCTATTAACACGATGACACAGGTGATAGTGAACAATGAAGGGATGCGCGCCCTGCCTGGTGGTGGTTCGGCCAGTGCTATGTTTGGCTTGGGACATATCGTGATCATAATCTTTACGATAATCTTTTCTTTCTACACCAATAGTTTTTTGTTGAAACAGCGTAAAAAAGAACTGGGTTTATATAATATTTTAGGTCTAGGAAAACGCGAGCTGTATCAATTAATGATTTGGGAAAATCTTCTAAGCTTCCTGATTGTAATCGTTTCGGGATTATTGACGGGCATCGTTTTATCTAAATTTTCCTTTTTAGTCCTTCGTCGTTTAATCAGTGTAGGAAATGCTTTTGTCTTCCAGCTATCACCGAAAAGTCTTGGATTTGTCACGTTACTCTTTGTGGGAATTTTCTTCTTGCTGCTGTTGATCAATTGCTGGCAAATCAGTCGAACCAATCCGATTTCGTTGTTACATGGCAGTAAAAAAGGAGAGCAGGAGCCAAAAGCTCGTTGGTTTCTCGCTATTCTAGGTTTGGCGTGCTTAGGTGGCGGCTACGGAATTGCAGTAATGATTGAGTCGCCGCTGAGTGCGTTAAACCTGTTCTTTGTTGCGATCATCCTAGTAATCTTAGGAACTTATTTCCTGTTTACCGCTGGAAGTATCGCATTATTGAAGCTTCTAAAAAGAAACGAGCGATTTTATTATAAAACCAATCATTTTATCTCCGTTTCAAGTATGATGTATCGAATGAAGCAGAATGCAGCAGGATTAGCGAGCATTTGTATTCTGTCAACCATGGTATTGGTCACTGCCGCTACCACCGCGAGTCTATTTTTCGGTCAGAAGGATGTTGAAAACACACGTTATCCTCGTGAGGTAATGGTTTCTACTGTTCACAAGCCTGAGCTTGTTGAGCAGGCGATCGAAACGATTAGTGCTGAAAAACAAGCACAGTTGACGAAACAAGTTTATCTAACGTCTACCAAAAGTATCATGTTTCAACCGAAAAACGGCAATTATCAGACAACCAGTGCAGAAGATTTTTACAATACCAAATCGCCATCGGTTACACTGATAAATTTTATGACTGCACAGGAATATGAGAAGCATACGAGTGAGAAACCGAATTTGAAGGACGATGAAATTTATTTCTATCCCGTTAGTGGCGATATCAAAGAAAATACTCTTAAGCTGGAGAATCAGGACTATAAAATCAAAAAACGAATCAATCAATTTCCCGGAATCAATCAACAAGTGGAGCTGACCGACTCATTTGTCGTTGTACTGGCAAATCAAGCAGTACTTGAACGTTGTTTGGCAGATTGGTTTCCTAAGCAATCTGAGGCCGCGGCTGTCTACCCTGAATATAATTTTTTGTTTAATACGAAGCTAAAGGAAAAAAACAAGCAGAGTGATTTTGCTCAATCGCTTCGTGCACGATTAACCCAGCAATTAGGAGAGGGACAATTCACCTTTGACGATAGATATACCTTTGTTGCTGAGAACAAGGTATTTACTGGCGGATTTTTCTTTTTAGGAATCGTTTTTGGCGCTACCTTTATTCTAGCCACTGCTCTGATTATCTACTATAAGCAGATTTCTGAAGGGATCGATGACCGAGAGCGGTTTGAGATATTACAAAAGGTTGGAATGAGTCATCGTGAAGTCAAGAAGGTAATAAGCAGTCAAGTAATGATGGTCTTTTCCTTTCCATTAGTTGTCGCGGTCATCCATCTAGGATTTGCTTTTCCGTTGATTAAAAAATTACTCGTTCTATTTGGGCTGGTGAATTGGAAGCTATTCTTACTTATTTGTGGGATCGTTACCGTGATTTTCGCCATTCTCTATTTCATCGTTTATCGTTTGACGGCGCGTAGCTATTATCAATTGGTAGAACGAAAGAGCTAAAAAGCATTGGTCTTCGGACCAATGCTTTTCTTGTAATTATAATAAGTATGTTCGGTCAAAGGTGATGCTCAGTTTTGCTGGCTCACTTTGTGAGATGAATTGGCTGCTTATTTGATCTTGTAGCTGTGTATTTGTTCTCTTTTTTAGGTCTTCTGGTACTACTAAATCAAAATAAATGGTTTCGGGGGTCGTTGTTTTGTCTACCCGTAAATCGTGAAAGCGAAGATTTTGATGAATATCCTTTAAAATCCGTTTTAAGACAGGCGCAATACGCTTAAAATCAGGATCGTCAATCGGATAGGGATCTAAGTGACAAACCAGATCCACCCCTAAATTTTGTTTTACGTCATATTCGATGGCATCGATCACTTCATGGGCGTGGGGCAAGGTCCAGTCTTGATTTACCTCGATATGAACGGAAGCAAAGACGCTATTTGGTCCATAGCTGTGTATCAGCAGATCATGATACCCGATGATGTCGGGATAATTATCCAAATGTTGACGAATGGCTGCGACTTCCTCGTCACGCGGGCGAACACCCATCAAATCATTGATAAACCCCATGATCATCTTAATTCCTGAATAAATAATGTACAAAGCAATTAGAAAACCAATGTATCCATCAATTCGCCAGCCGCTGAACCATTCGATAATGGCAGAAATCAAAACAGCGATGGTCGTATACACATCATTGATACTATCTTGAGCAGTAGCTTTTAGGGTATCGGAACTTATTTCGCGACTTAATCTGCGATACATAAAAGACTGCCAAAACTTCATGAGGATCGATAAAACCAAAACGATGTATACGATCGGAGAAAGCAACACGCTGCTTGGATGTAGAATTTTAACAAAGGAACTGTCTAAGAAGCGAAATCCGACGTAGGTCACTAAAATGGAGATAACGAACCCGCTAATATATTCGAAACGCTCATGGCCGTAGGGATGATCCTCATCAGCAGGCTTGCCGGCAATTTTAAAACCTGCAAGGGTGATAAAGGAAGAGGCAGTATCAGACAAATTGTTCATGGCATCCGCCATAATTGAAACACTGCCCGAAAGTGAGCCAATAAAAAATTTGGCTAGGAAAAGAGCAAGGTTTGAGATCAAACCTAAGATTCCTGCCAAAATACCTACACTGGTGCGTTTATTTCCTTTAGAGCGATCTGTAATTTTATTTATTAAAAAAGTCAGCATAACAATCATCCTTATCAATCAATTAATAATAGTATAACTGAAAATCCAGACAATAAGAAGCCAAATCCACTAACTGCAAATAAAGGTAAACTTTAAATAATTGAGGTTTACCACAAAGTTTAAGTTCTTTTTTGAAGAATTTTAATAGAAAATTTGCAGATATCTCAGCTATTTAAAATGAAAGCACTTTATAATAATAGATGTAAAGGGATTCAATAATGGAGGAATGATTATGGAAAATCAAGTAGATATAACATTATGGAAGATTCAAACGAGTAATGTCGTCACCGCCTTGGAAGATTTTATCGAAGACTGGAAAGTATCTCATAATAGCGATCTAGATGAGTACCTCCGTAGTTATCCGGGATATTTCAAAAGTGATGAGCCGACACGTGAAGCGATTCGTCTTGTGTTAGGCTACGCAAAAGAGTTGATGGATGGTGAACGTGATAGCGTTGGTTTTTATGAAAATAAAATCTGGCGTACTGAAAACGGTGAGAGTGTTCGTATGACTCACTTCCATGAACGCTCAATCTCGAAACTGATGCAAAAAATTGTAAAAGAAAAGGTGTAAAAGTCGGATGAACCTAAACACTTCGCTGTTTTGTTTAGGTTCATCTGACTTTTTTATAAGACATCTTACGTAAAAAATCTTGAAGGGACAGATTCTTACTAATCCTTCAAGATTTTTTTATTTTTCCACGTATGTTCTGTCTCTTATACACATCTGACGCTGCCGACGACGGAGAGAGTGTAGA
>ERZ1026976.484-NODE-484-length-11538-cov-5.307324_pt1 | contig 11538 bp, 9 predicted proteins | sample MGYA00519293_ERZ1026976 | MGnify/ENA primary metagenome ERZ1026976 (study PRJEB26926, sample SAMN06164671) | human gut metagenome | biome: ENVO:00009003; feature: ENVO:2100002; material: ENVO:00002003 | host: Homo sapiens | place: USA | collected 2012 ... | reverse complement strand
TCTCCGTCGTCGGCAGCGTCAGATGTGTATAAGAGACAGGGCCATGTTTACTCCTGTCGCTCACTTGCCACAATGGTTTCAATCGACCACGGGTGAAACTTTATCGTCACACTGCCATCGCTGACCGCCAGCGTAGGATTGGGTAATCGCTCACGCTCTCCTTTCGGTGAGCTGGTTTTCACGAAAATGCCCGGCTGACTCAAGCCTTGATCGGAAAGCAGCGCCAACGCTCGCGCATTCAGCGTTTGTGCATCACCCGGCAGGACAATCTCAATATGCTCCCAACCTTCATGTGGATAACGCTTTTCTCCCGGCCACGGCAGCTCTACGATGGAAAATGTCCAGTGCAGTACGCAAACCGGCTCATGAAGTTTGAACAGGCAAATGGGTCTGCCATTGATGATATTCTCTGACAATAGTTCACCGCACTGCTCAAACCCACGACGCCAGCGCTCTGCGGTAGTATTTTGATGGCAACGCAAAGAAATGTGATCGGCTTCAAGCGGTGTGACATCCAGACCAAGACGGGTGGAAAGTTCTGTTAACGCCTGCGTGAAATGCGGTAAATCTGCGGAAATATCATGCAGTTCTGCAACTGTTTGCCAGTTCGCCATAATAAAAGCTCATATCCATGTTCAAAGCCGCTAATTTACTCTGTTGCGCTGCGCCATCCAACCGCTGTTTTTTTCGAACGCAATATGCATAATTATACGTAATTGCGTTGCTTTCATTTCCGACAATGCACTGTACTCGCAATGCTGACGGCAACGGGCATTTGCAGTATACTCGCGCCCTAAATTCTCAAACTGGCGCGGTGAATTTTATCCCGCTTCATAAATGTAAGGTATTCCGGTGAATATTCAGGCTCTTCTCTCAGAAAAAGTCAGTCAGGCCATGATTGCTGCAGGCGCGCCTGCAGATTGCGAACCGCAGGTTCGTCAGTCAGCAAAAATACAGTTCGGTGACTATCAGGCCAACGGCATGATGGCTGTCGCTAAAAAACTGGGTATGGCGCCGCGACAACTGGCTGAGCAGGTGCTGACTCATCTGGATCTCAACGGGATTGCCAGCAAGGTTGAAATTGCTGGCCCGGGCTTTATCAATATTTTTCTCGATCCGGCATTTCTGGCGCAGCATGTTCAGCAGGCGCTGGCCTCCGATCGTCTGGGCGTAACCCAACCGGCTAAACAAACCGTTGTGGTCGACTACTCCGCGCCTAACGTAGCGAAAGAGATGCACGTGGGTCACCTGCGTTCCACCATCATCGGTGACGCTGCGGTGCGTACGCTGGAGTTCCTCGGCCACAATGTTATTCGTGCTAACCACGTCGGCGACTGGGGTACTCAGTTCGGTATGCTGATCGCGTGGCTGGAAAAACAGCAGCAGGAAAACGCCGGAGAGATGGCGCTGGCTGACCTGGAAGGTTTCTACCGTGACGCGAAAAAACATTACGACGAAGATGAAGACTTCGCAGAACGCGCCCGTAGCTATGTTGTTAAACTGCAAGGCGGCGACGAATATTTCCGTGAGATGTGGCGCAAACTGGTCGACATTACCATGTCGCAGAACCAGTTAACTTACGATCGCCTGAACGTCACGCTGACCCGTGACGACGTCATGGGGGAAAGCCTGTACAACCCGATGCTGCCAGGTATCGTGGCCGATCTGAAGGCGAAAGGTCTGGCTGTTGAAAGCGAAGGCGCTACCGTCGTATTCCTTGATGAGTATAAGAACAAGGAAGGCGAACCGATGGGCGTTATCATTCAGAAGAAAGATGGCGGCTATCTCTACACCACCACCGATATCGCCTGCGCCAAATATCGTTACGAAACGCTGCATGCCGACCGCGTTCTCTATTACATCGATTCCCGTCAGCATCAGCACTTGATGCAGGCCTGGACCATCGTCCGTAAAGCCGGCTATGTGCCGGATTCCGTGCCGCTGGAACACCACATGTTCGGTATGATGCTGGGCAAAGACGGTAAGCCGTTCAAAACCCGTGCGGGCGGTACGGTTAAACTGGCCGATCTGCTGGATGAAGCGCTGGAGCGCGCGCGTCGTCTGGTGGCAGAGAAGAACCCGGATATGCCTGCCGATGAGCTGGAAAAGCTGGCGAATGCGGTCGGTATCGGCGCGGTGAAATATGCGGATTTGTCCAAAAACCGTACCACTGACTACATCTTCGACTGGGACAATATGCTGGCGTTCGAAGGCAACACCGCGCCGTATATGCAGTATGCCTACACCCGCGTACTGTCCGTGTTCCGTAAAGCGGAAATCGACGAGAGCACGCTGGCAAATGCGCAGGTCATTATCAATGAAGATCGCGAGGCCCAGCTGGCTGCGCGTCTGCTGCAGTTTGAAGAAACGCTCACCGTCGTGGCCCGTGAAGGTACGCCGCACGTGATGTGTGCCTACCTGTACGACGTAGCGGGTCTGTTCTCCGGCTTCTACGAGCATTGCCCTATCCTCAGCGCGGAGAACGAAGAGATTCGTAACAGCCGTCTGAAGCTGGCGCAACTGACGGCGAAAACCCTGAAGCTGGGTCTGGATACGCTGGGTATCGAAACCGTAGAACGTATGTAAGTACGCAATGATTGAGGCCTGAGTCTGTAACGCGGACTCAGGCCTTTTTTATTTCCGTAACAGGCTATCTGTAACAACTCACAAGGAATGACACATTTCCGTAGAGATATGGAACATTTTTTGCCTGTCATCCCGTTTGAGCCTCCGTATCATTAGGCGGCGAATTAATCGGGTACGGGTCAATGACATTCAGAGATTTTGAGGCGGAAGAAAAACTCTTCCAGCGGCGTGTGATAGTGGCCTTTGGCCTTGTGGTTATCTGTTTTGGCATCCTGATTTACAATCTCTACAATTTACAAATCTGTCAGCACCAGTATTACACCACCCGCTCGAATGCAAACGACATAAAAATGCTGCCCGTCGCCCCAACGCGAGGCATGATTTACGATCGCAACGGCATCCCGCTGGTGCGCAACGTAACCTGGTACGACATTTCCGTTACGCCTTATAAAATCAGCGATATGGATACCCTAATCAGGCAGCTAACGCCGATCGTTGACCTCACCCCGGATGACATTGACCAGTTCCGCCATGAGCTAAAATCCAGCAGCCGTTATCGCCCGGTAGTGCTAAAAAATGCGCTGACCGATGTAGAAATCGCTCGCTTCTCGGTTAACCAGTTTCGTTTCAGTGGCGTCAATATCAATAGCTATGAAGACCGCCAGTACCCCTATGGGGCCGCACTGGCGCATGTACTTGGCTATGTTTCAAAAATCAACGACAACGATCTGAAAGCACTGGATAAAAAAGGTCTGGCAGAAAACTACGCCGCCGATCACAACATCGGCAAGCAGGGTATTGAGCACTATTACGAAAACGAACTGCATGGAAAAACCGGTTATCAGGAGGTGGAAGTCGATAACCACGGACGCATCGTCCGCTTGATCAAGGATGTGCCGCCCGTTGCCGGGAAAGATATCCATCTGACGCTGGACTTACATTTACAGCAATACATTGAGAGTCTGTTGGCGGGCCAGCGTGCGGCAGTACTGGTGGAAGATCCGCACGACGGTTCCGTGCTGGCGATGGTCTCCAATCCCAGCTATGACCCCAATCCGTTTGTCAAAGGCATCAGCTATCAGGACTATAACAAGCTGTTGCAGGATAAAGACCTGCCTTTAATCAACCGCGTCACGCAGGGGTTATACCCTCCTGCCTCCACGGTCAAACCATACATGGCGATGTCAGCGTTACTGAACGGCGTCATCACCCCGCAGACCAGTTTCTTCGGCGCGCCTACCTGGACGCTACCCGGCACCGAGCGACATTATCGTGACTGGAAAAAAACCGGTCATGGTATGCTGGACGTCACCAAAGCGATTGAAGAATCCGCCGATACCTTCTTTTATCAGGTGGCGTATATGATGGGGATCGACCGGATTAACAGCATGCTAAGCCAGTTTGGTTACGGTAAACCGACCGGTATCGATCTTGATGAAGAGTATAACGGCCTGCTCCCGAGCCGCGAATGGAAGCAGAAAGTACATAAAAAAGCATGGTATCAAGGGGATACCATTTCTGTTGGTATCGGCCAGGGCTACTGGATTGCCACGCCGATCCAGATGGTGAAGGCTATGGTAGCGCTGATTAACAACGGCAAAGTCATCGCTCCTCACCTGCTACTCGATGAAGAAAGCGGCAAAACCCTCACGCCATACCAGGCTCCTGAACCGCCGTCGCAAATCGCCTCTGCGTCGTCACCCTACTGGGGGCTGGTGCGTCAGGCGATGTTCGGCATGGCAAATGAACCAAACGGTACCGGGTATAAGTTCTTTCACACCGCACCTTACGGCATTGCGGCGAAAAGTGGCACATCGCAGGTCTTCAGCCTGAAAGAAAATCAGACCTACAATGCGAAAATGATTCCTGTCCGTTTGCGCGACCATGTGTTTTATACCGCTTTTGCGCCCTATAAGAACCCGAAAGTCGCCGTGGTGTTAATCCTCGAAAACGGCGGCAGCGACGGTGTTACCGCCGCGCCGGTCATGCGGCAAATCATGGATCATCTGTTTGCGCCGCAGGATAATGCCGCGCAAACAGAGGTGAATCAACAATCAGGTCCGTTAGCGGCAGCCCCCTCTGCCAACGAGATCAAAAATACTTACGCAAGTATTCGGTAAGGCACAGTATCGCCATGGCCTGTCCATATGGCATGGAGGTCCGCGGGATATTGCGGTAAAAATCGAGATTGTGCCCCATTCCGGTACCAAACGAGGTGTGCATCAATTCACCTTCTGGTGAGATATGTTGCACAATGCCTCTGATGGCTTTTTCGGCCACCGCGGCATAATCTTGACCGACATAGCGTTTACGTACTGCTTTGAGGATCCCATACGCAAATCCGGCGGTAGCTGACGCTTCCAGATACGACTGCTGATCGTCCAGCAGCGTGTGCCACAATCCACTTTCATCCTGGCACCTTGCCAGCGCCGCGATTTGCGCGTGCAGGACCTGCACCAGATAGCGGCGAACGGCACTGTTTTCTGGTAAATCGAGCAGTTCGAGGAAGTCCGGGATCACGATAGTTAACCAGCTGTTACCACGTGCCCAGCGGGCGTTGGCAAAATTATGCCGCCCTTCATAGCTCCAGCCGTGGAACCACAGCCCCGTTTCTTTATCCATCAGGTTCTGCACATGCAGCAGGAACTGATAGGTTGCCTCTTCAATATATTCTGGACGGTTGAGCAACTTGCCGATTTTCGCCAGTGGCAAAACCGTCATCATCAACGTGTCATCCCACATTTGCTGATGATTCTCTTCCGCCAGCGTAATGTGCTGCATACCGCCGAATTCAGTACGCGGCATATCATGCATGGCCCACTCAGCCTAGCTGTCGAGCCACGGCAGATACGCGGGGTTACGCGTCTCTTCATAGCGATACGCCAGCGTTAAAAACGGCGCCATAGTGTTGACGTTTTTGGTGGTCGCACCTTCAGCAAAGCGATCGGCAAACCAGCTATCGATGATATCGCGCATCGTTTCATCGCCGGTTTGCTGATAATACTGATACATCCCGTACAGGCCGACGCCGTGCGTCCACTCCCATCCCGCCCAGCCTTTGGTATCAATAACGCGGCCGTCGTCCAGACGCAGCAGGAATTCGCCTGTCTCATCATGAATATTGACCAGGTTATGCGTCACCTTTTTGATCAACGTTTTTAATTCATCCCTGGCAATAAAATGGTCTGGTTGACGCAATAACGGGCTGTGTTTAACCGGGTAAACAATCATTTACTTCACCTCTGTCAATGTCGAATTCAATGCGGCACCCTTTTCCAGTTTCGGTGCTGCTGGCTTATTACGATTCAGGTAACCAATATTGTTGTTGCCCCAAAGTGATTCATATGGCATGCCCGACAGCATCTCTACGGTCGCGCGGCCTTTGGCGGAGAGCCCTTCCGGCACGGGGCGTCCCGATGCCCGCATTTTTGCGGTCTCTTCACGCAGGGTACTGTGGGTCTGCAGGTTCAGTTTGAAGCGCAAGGAAACCAGGAAACCCAGCGCCAGAACAATTAGCGTACCGCAGCTCAGAATTAACAAAATGGTATGGCTGACCGCCGCGGGTTGTACGCTGTGACCGGAGACAAAACCGGACATCTGCATGACAATCCCCACCAGCATCACCGCTCCCGCTTGTGACGCCTTACGTGTTAACGTCATAATGCCGGCGAAGATCCCTTCCCGGCGCTGGCCGGTAATCACTTCGTCAACGTCAGCAATATAGGTGTAGGTATTCCAGGGGACATAATTGATACCGCCGCGTCCCAGACCCGCAATGGCAGAGACCAGCAGCAACAGAGAATAAACATCGCTTAACCCGGCATAGTAAAGCAGCGCATAAGAGAGAGAGCTCGCGCCAAACAGGACAACCACCATCCGGTATGATGGCGCGGGTCCAAAGCGGATACACAATGGGATCATGGCGATAACGGCAATGAACTGGAAGATAGCCATCGTTCCCAGCAGGTTTGACGCCATCGAGGCTTCCTGCATCAGCACAAACACCACATAGTAAGTAAAGACGGCGTTAAAAACGTCCTGCGCTATATAGCCGCCGAGATACATTCCTAAATGCTGGCGGAAGATTCGGATGCGCAGTGTTGAACTCAGTTCAACAAACAGACGGGTCATGCTTTGGCTAAAGGTTAGCTTTTTCTTCTCTTCTTCGGCTCGCAGCGCGGCTTCAGTCCACTCAGCACGTGGGCGCTCCCAGGTAAAGAACCAGACGAAAATCAGCATCAGCGCGCACAGCACAGAGAACACCAGGCTGGCGTAGAAAAAAGACACCGGGTTATCTTTGCCAAACAGCGTCAGCAGAACGCCGGGTAAGAACGAGGCCAGAATAGCTGACATTTGCGCCATCGAAATACGCGCGCCGGAAAACTTGGTTTTCTGTTTGAAGTCATCGGTCATTTCGGGCACCAGCGTTTCATAAGGCACCAGAATCATGGTGTAGACCACGTCAAAAATCAGATAGGTCAGCAGGTAGTACCAGAAACCCATGTCACCCACCCACATCAGCGAGTAGCTAAAGACGCATGGGATCCCCAACAGAATAAAAAACTTACGTCGCCCGAAGCGTTTACCGAGCCAGGTGGAACCAAAGTTATCGGTTAAAAAACCCATTAACGGGCTAACCACGGCATCCAGCACCCTGGCGGTGGCAAAAATGAAGGTCGCCTCGATAGGCGTCAGGCCACAAAACGTAGTGTAAAAATAGAGCAGCCAGGCGGCGGTTAATGCCGTGGTGCCTGCGCCCAAAAAATCCCCCGAACCGTAGGCAAAATAGTTAACCAGTCCGATTTTACGTGTCTTCATTGCCGTTACCCCTGCACATTATTGGGAGGCCCCGCAATCCTCGCGTTGATATTGGGCGTCCTTACAGGGTCACAGTAAAAGCTAACAGGAAGTGAAACCTTTCTGTTTCTGCCAGGGATGTTCGCGAAATGGCAACAGCACAAAGAGTCCGGCAACGTATGTCACCAATTTTATAAAACAGCGTTTCTTTTTAATCAAAGCGGTGGGCTAAAATTGCGAAGCAGCCAGCAGTTTCTGCTGCTGGCCTAATGAAGGAAGGCGTTAACGATAGTTTACTATTACCTGATTGCTCTGTACTTGTAAGGCGGGGATCAGACGACCGCCGCCGGGAACTTCCCAGACAAAATGCATCGGTTCGATGGCGGGAACATTATTAAACCCGTTGGTGGTGCCACTTTGTCCGTCCAGCTCGACACAGCGGGACTGAGAACATAAACGCACACGTAACCCCGCAGGGGTTGGTCCATTAAGCGCATAGCGCCACGCCACCAGGGTCATCAAACCCGAGACGGGCTGACTGGGAACCAGAGGTGCGGACGAGGCTGACTGACCACGATGGTTTAAGGTGATGCCCATTCCGCTCGCCTGCCATGCCCCTTCTCCGGCCGCCTGCGCCACCAAAGGAAAAAGCAACAGCCACAGTAAGTTACGCATTATTTACCTCCAATGGTCGCCGTCATACGAATATGGCGGTTATCGGAAAGCTCCATGTTCGATAACACCACCAGTTGCGGTATGCTGCGGCGTAAAAAGCGTGCCAGTAACGGGCGCAACGCGTGATTAACCAGCAATACCGGCGGCGCACCCAACATTTCCTGGCGGGAGAGCGCTTCCTGGGTTTGAGCCAGCAGCCTGTCTGCCAGACCAGGTTCCAGACCGCCGCCGCCCTGTAATGCTTGCAGCAGCAAACGTTCAAGCGGGGTATCCAGGCCAATAACCTGAACCTCTTCATTACCCGGGAACCATTGCTGGGTGATGGCGCGCCCCAGCGCAACACGGACTACCGCAGTAAGCTCATGGGGATCGTTTTGCAGCGGCGCATGTTCAGCCAGCGTTTCGAGAATGGTGCGCATATCGCGAATCGGTACTTTTTCGTCCAGTAAGTTCTGCAGCACTTTGTGCAGTGTGGTCAGCGTCACAACCCCAGGGACCAGATCTTCGGTCAGTTTTGGCATCTCCTGTGAGACGCGGTCCAGTAGCTGTTGCGCTTCCTGACGCCCGAACAGCTCAGCGGCAAACTGACCAATCAGGTGATTCAGATGCGTAGCGACAACGGTACTGGCTTCAACCACCGTAAAGCCCTGAATCTGCGCCTGTTCCTTCAATGCGCTCTCAATCCAGATAGCGTCCAGACCGAAAGCCGGATCGACCGTTTTCTCTCCCGGCAACGAACCTGCCGCCGTCCCCGGGTTAATAGCCAGCCAACGTCCGGGATAGGCGTCCCCGCTGCCGATTTCCACGCCTTTCATCAGAATGCGATAGCGGGCGGGTTGCAGATCCATATTGTCACGAATGTGGACCACCGGCGGCAGGAAGCCCATATCCTGGGCAAATTTCTTACGAATACTGCGAATTCGCCCCAGTAGCTCGCCATCCTGCTGAAAATCCACCATTGGGATCAGGCGATAACCCACCTCCATTCCCAGTGAATCCTCCAGTTGCACATCGTTCCAGGTGGCTTCCACCACAGAGTTATTTTCCGGCATTTTTACCGGCTGAGGTTCAGCAGGCGCTTTGAGTTCGCGACCACGCATCCACCAGGCCAGGCCGAGTAATGCGGCGGTAAACATCAAAAATACCAGGTTTGGCATACCAGGTACCAGGCCCAGCAAACCCAGCACCGCTGCACTAAGCAGCATAACGCTTGGATTACTGAACAGTTGGGTCACCATCTGTTCGCCTACATCCTGGTCGGTACTCACGCGGGTCACGATAACACCCGCCGCCGTTGAGATAACCAGCGCGGGGATCTGCGCGACCAGGCCGTCACCGATAGTCAGCAGGGTATAACTTTCCGCGGCGCTGCCCATGCTCATACCATGCTGTAGCACCCCGACCAACAGGCCGCCAACCACGTTGATCACCATGATCAAAATACCGGCGATGGCATCTCCGCGTACGAATTTACTCGCACCATCCATCGAACCGTAGAAGTCCGCTTCCTGCGTCACTTCCGAACGGCGTTTTTTGGCTTCATCTTCGCCAATCAGTCCGGCATTTAAGTCGGCATCAATCGCCATCTGCTTGCCGGGCATACCATCCAGCACGAAGCGTGCGCCAACTTCAGCGATACGACCGGCGCCTTTGGTAATAACCATAAAGTTAATGATGACGAGAATAACGAAAACCACGATCCCGATGGCAAAGTTACCGCCCACCAGGAAGTGGCCAAAGGCTTCAACCACCTTCCCCGCCGCGGCCGCACCGGTATGTCCTTCCATCAAAATGATACGCGTCGACGCGACGTTCAGGGCCAGGCGCAATAATGTGGTGAACAGCAAAATCGTCGGGAATGCAGCAAACTCAAGCGTGCGCTGTGTAAACATCGCCACCAACAGCACCATGATCGACAGCGCAATATTAAACGTGAACAGCAGATCGAGGATGAAAGCCGGCAGCGGCAGCACCATCATCGACAGGATCAGCAGAATGAGGATCGGCCCGGCAAGGATTTGCCATTGCGTGGATTTGAGGTTGCCGGGCAGGCGCAGCATCGCGACCAGATTAGCCATCAGTATTCTTCTCGTTCAGGAAATCCAGTGCGTCAGGCACCGGAAGGTTTTCAGGTTGTGGTGGCGGATTGCCGCCTGCCAGACGCCAGCGTTTTAACTGCCATACCCATGCCAGCACTTCGGCGACGGCGGCATATAATTGCCCCGGTATTTGCTGACCAATCTCTGCATGACGATATAACGCACGCGCCAGTGGTGGTGCTTCTAGCGTGGGGACACGATGCTCGGCGCCAATCTCACGAATACGTAACGCCACCAGCCCCGCGCCTTTGGCAACAACTTTCGGCGCGCTCATTTTGTTCTCGTCATACTGCAACGCCACCGAGTAGTGCGTGGGGTTGGTCACAATGACGTCCGCTTTCGGTACATCCGCCATCATGCGACGCTGTGCCGCCGCGCGCTGCATTTGGCGTATTTTGCCCTTAACGTGCGGGTCACCTTCGCTTTGCTTAAATTCGTCACGGATATCCTGACGCGACATGCGCAGCTTTTTCAGATGGCTATAAATCTGGAAAAAAACGTCGAACCCGACCATGGGAATGACGCCCAGCACCACCAACAGCGCGCACATACCGACTAAATCCAGGGCATTGCCCATCGCCGTAATCGGTGATTCCGCCATCAGCCGCATCATCGCCGGCCAGTTATGCCAGAGATAAAATCCGGCCACGCTTCCCACTAACGTGGACTTCAGTATCGCTTTGAGTAGTTCGGCACCGGTTTGCGCGGAAAACATGCGTTTAATGCCTGGCAGCGGATTCAACTTAGAGAACTTGGGTTGCAGAGATTTACCACTGAAGATCAAGCCACCAAGCATCACGGGTGAGATCAATGCCACCAGAACGACGCCAGTAATCAACGGCAACAGCGCAATCATCGCGTCTTTAATCAGCAGGATGATTTGGCTGAGGATCAGATTGGGGTCATTGACCATACTGTGGTCAAACCGTAGCCCAGCCGACAGCATGCCAGCCAGTCTGCGGGCCAGCGACTCTCCACCAATCCAGATAATGCACACTCCCACCAGCAAAATAAGCAGTGAAGTCAGCTCTTTGGATCGGGGGATCTGCCCTTCCTCCCGGGCTTTTTCAAGTCGGTGGGGTGTGGGGGCTTCTGTTTTGTCGTCGTCGCTTTCTTCTGCCACTGTACGTGCTCGTTACCCATTACGTCTGACTTATCATGCCAGCATGGTCCGTAAGCAATGGCGAGAAAAAACCGCGCAATCATGCTCTTTTCGGGGTTTACCCGGCGGATAGATCCTGCGCAATACCGTCTCATCGTCGGCTAAAATCGCTATCACAGCATAATATTTATTAATTTGTGAATTAAGAAACATTAAAAAAAGACGAACATAACTCTGTTAACCTGTCTCTTATACACATCTCCGAGCCCACGAGACGCG
>ERZ1026976.479-NODE-479-length-11617-cov-9.128957_pt1 | contig 11617 bp, 8 predicted proteins | sample MGYA00519293_ERZ1026976 | MGnify/ENA primary metagenome ERZ1026976 (study PRJEB26926, sample SAMN06164671) | human gut metagenome | biome: ENVO:00009003; feature: ENVO:2100002; material: ENVO:00002003 | host: Homo sapiens | place: USA | collected 2012 ... | reverse complement strand
TCCGTCGTCGGCAGCGTCAGATGTGTATAAGAGACAGCTACAGAAAGATTAGAAATCAATAAATACTGTAAGTGGGACAAAAAAGTTACTTTACATAAAGAAACTAAGAAATAATTAGTTTTACAACGTGCAGGTCAATGGCTCAATTGGTAGAGCATCGGTCTCCAAAACCGAGGGTTGGGGGTTCGAGTCCCTCTTGACCTGCCATTTTTTTATAATCAATCTATAATGTCAAATCGAAAGGTGATTAGATGAATCTTTTTCAAGGAATAAAAATGGAGTATTCCAAGGTTCAATGGCCTACTAAAGAGCAAGTTAAAAACTCGACTATTTGGGTCATAGTAATGAGCGTGGTACTCAGTATATATTTGGGAGTTTTCGATTTAATTGCTTCTAGACTATTAAAATTTTTAGTATCTCTCTTTGGAGGGTAGAATAATGGAGAAAACCGTAGTTAAGAAATGGTTTATGATTCATACTTATTCAGGGTATGAAAAGAAAGTAAAAACTGACCTTGAAAACAAAATAGAGACTCTTAATATAGGAGGAATCGTAACAAAGGTTCTTGTTCCTGAAGAGAAGACAGTAGAGGAAGTTAGAGGAAAAATGAAGACTGTTGCCAGAAAGTTATTTCCTGGGTATGTAATGCTAGAAATGGTAGCTACTAAAGAGGAAAGCAACGAAGGAATCAATTATAAAGTTGATTCTAATGCATGGTATGTTGTTAGAAATACCAATGGTGTAACAGGGTTTGTAGGGGTTGGATCTGACCCAATACCAATGGAAGATGAAGAAGTTAGACATATTTTTGATTTGATAGGATATGATATTCCAGAGGAAGAACAACAGATCAGAGAAGTAGTGAAGATTGACTTTGCCGTTGGTGACTATGTAAAAATTCTTGATGAATCATTTGCAGGTCAAGAGGGTAAAGTAGTAGAAATAGATACTGAACAGAAGAAAGTAAAAGTCATGATTGAAATGTTTGGAAGAATGACTCCAGCAGAGCTAGACTTTGACAATGTTCAGAAGGCATAATTGGCTCTTGTTAGTGGGAGATGACACCGTCATTTAACCACATAATTTTCGGAGGTGTATTTTTTAAAAATGGCAAAAGAAGTAATTCAAATTATAAAACTACAATTACCAGCAGGGAAGGCTAATCCAGCTCCACCAGTTGGACCAGCATTAGGAGCTCACGGAGTTAACATTATGGAATTCTGTAAAGCTTTCAATGCAAAAACTCAAGATAAATCAGGATGGATCATCCCAGTTGAAATTTCTGTATACGAAGACAGAAGCTTCACATTTATACTAAAAACTCCACCTGCATCAGACTTATTAAAGAAAGCAGCAGGAATTACTACAGCAGCTAAAAACTCTAAAACAGAAGTTGCTGGACAAATTACAACAGCTAAATTAAGAGAAATTGCTGAAACAAAAATGCCTGACTTAAATGCAGCATCTGTAGAAGCAGCTATGAGAATAATAGCTGGATCAGCAAGATCAATGGGAATAAAAATAGTAGACTAATTAATTTGTTTTGGAAACAGATTAGACTGTTTCTATAATTAAGTGGTAGGAGAAGTCCGCATCACCACAAAGGGAGGAAATTAAAAATATGGCAAAACATAGAGGAAAAAAATACTTAGAAATAGCTAAGTTAATTGAAACAGGAAAACTTTATGATGTAAAAGAAGCTTTAGAATTAGTTCTAAAAACTAAAACTGCTAAATTCAACGAAACAGTAGAAGTTGCTCTAAGACTTGGAGTAGACCCAAGACATGCTGAACAACAAGTTAGAGGTACAGTTGTATTACCTCACGGAACTGGTAAAAACGTTAGAATACTAGCTATTACATCAGGAGAAAACATAGATAAAGCATTAGCAGCAGGAGCAGACTTTGCAGGTGCTGAAGAATATATAGAAAAAATTCAACAAGGATGGCTAGATTTTGATATCGTTATAGCTACTCCTGACATGATGCCTAAAATCGGAAGATTAGGAAAAATATTAGGAACAAAAGGATTAATGCCTAACCCTAAATCAGGAACTGTTACTCCAAACATTGAGCAAGCAGTAAATGAATTCAAAAAAGGTAAGTTAGCATTCAGAGTTGACAAATTAGGATCAATTCACGTACCAATTGGAAAGGCTGATTTCTCAGTTGATAAAATTGAAGAAAACTTCAAAACTTTCTTAACACAAATCACAAGATTAAAACCAGCTGCATCTAAAGGACAATACTTAAGAACTGTAGCTATATCACTAACAATGGGACCTGGAATAAAAATGGACCCAGCTTTAGTAGCAAAATACGTTGGATAAATAATTTAATATAGATCCAAACCAGAGACCGTAGGTGGTTGTAAACCTTAAAGTATCCTACCGAGGTTGGAATAAGGTTTCGCTAGCCTCATAGTTGATTACAACCTCCGTTCCTATCTTTGGTACGGAGGTATTTTTAAAGAAAGAGGAGGTGAATCAAAGAATGGCAACTCAAGCAAAAATTGATCAAGTAGCTGAATTAACTCAAAAAATCAAAAATTCAAAATCTATCGTTTTAGTTGATTACCAAGGTATCACAGTTAACGAAGAAACTGAATTAAGAAAAAAAGTTAGAGAAGCAGGAGCAGAATATCTAGTTGCAAAAAACAGATTATTCAAAATAGCATTAAAAGAAGCTGGAGTACAAGATTCTTTTGATGATTTATTAGAGGGGACTACAGCATTTGCTTTTGGATATGATGATCCAGTAGCACCAGCTAAATTCGTTTATGACTTAGCAAAAGATAAAGCTAAAGCTAAACAAGAAGTCTTCAAAATTAAAGGTGGACTATTAGATGGTAACAGAGTAGAAATGTCTGAAGTTGAAGCATTAGCTAAACTTCCATCAAGAGAACAATTACTATCTATGTTACTTAACTCTATGCTTGGACCTATCAGAAAACTTGCTTACGCAACTGTGGCAATCGCTGATAAAAAAGTAGCAGCTGAAGCACAAGCTGAATAATCTGGTCAAAAAGAAAAACTGTGCAATAAACTATATTTAAAAATAAAAGAAAATAATTATTATGAGATAAATTTTCGTAAAAAATAAGGAGGAAATAATAAATGGCATTCAATAGAGAACAATTTATAGCTGATTTAGAAGCTATGTCAGTATTAGAATTAAAAGAATTAGTAACTGCTTTAGAAGATCACTTCGGTGTAACAGCAGCAGCTCCAGTAGCAGTAGCAGTAGCAGGAGGAGAAGCAGCAGCTGAAGAAAAAACTGAATTTGATGTAATTTTAGTTTCAGCTGGAGACAAAAAAATCGGAGTTATTAAAGAAGTAAGAGCAATAACTGGTTTAGGATTAAAAGATGCTAAAGAATTAGTAGACAATGGTGGAACTATTAAAGAAGCAGTTTCTAAAGATGAAGCAGAAGCTATAAAAGAACAATTAACAGCTGCAGGAGCAACTGTAGAACTTAAATAGTTTTGGATTTAGGTTGCTTAAGAACAAAAATCTTATCTTGGTTTTAAAAAAATAGGCACTCTCACGAGTGCCTTTTTCCTAATTATTAAACCTAGAATAAATTTTTATTTTTGGAAGAATGATAATTAATCATTTGGAAATAAAGTAGCCTGTTATTTTCAAGTGATTAGGTATTAAATTTTAAGATTGATAAGGGGTGTGAATTAATGGGGAAACTCGTTGAAAGATTGAATTTTGGAAGGATTAAAGAGAGAGGTCAAATGCCTCATTTTCTTGAGTTCCAATTGGATTCCTATGAAGATTTTCTACAAGCTAAAGAAGCTCCAAATAATAGAAAAGACAAGGGGTTAGAATCAGCTTTTAGAGAAATTTTCCCTGTTGAATCTTCTAATGGAGATATCAAGTTAGAGTATGTATCTTATGAGTTACATGAAGCAGAGCCACCATTAAATGATGAGCTTGAATGTAAAAAAAGAGGTAAGACTTACTCTGCTTCTTTAAAGGTAAGACTAAGACTAACTAACAAAAAAAGTGGAAATGAGATACAAGAATCTTTAGTTTATTTTGGTGAAATACCATTAATGACTGAAAGAGGTACATTCGTAATAAATGGTGCAGAAAGAGTAGTTGTATCACAGTTACATAGATCTCCAGGAGTATCATTTAACAAAGAAATTAATATTCAAACTGGTAAAGATCTGTTCACTGGAAAAATTATTCCATATAAAGGGACATGGCTTGAGTTTGAAACTGACAAGAATGACTTTTTAAATATTAAGATCGACAGAAAGAAAAAAGTTCTTGCTACTGTATTCTTGAAGGCTATTGATTTTTTTAATGACAATACAGAAATAAGAGATTACTTTTTACAAACTAAGGAAATGGAATTAACTCCTATATTCCAAAAATATAATAAAGATAAAGAAGAGTTGATAAGTGTTCTTAGAACTAAATTAGAAGGAAGTTTCATTAAAGAGGATGTTTACTCAGAAGAAACAGGAGAAATAATAGCTGAAGCAGGTGCAGTTATCGACGAAACTGTAATTGTAAGTTTAATCGAAAATAATGTTCAAAGTATTGTATACTGGGAAGTTAAACCTGAAGATAAGTTACTAGCTAATACAGTTTTAAATGACACTACCCTAACTAAAGAAGAAGCTGTAACTGAAGTATTTAAAAAATTAAGACCAGGAGACATTGTTACTATAGAATCTGCAAGATCTCTTATAAGACAAATGTTCTTCAACCCTCAAAGATATGATCTTGAGCCAGTTGGAAGATACAAAATGAACAAGAGATTAAAAATCAATGTAGCAGATGACAATGTATTACTTACTAAAGAAGATATCCTAGCTACAATGAAATATGTAATAGGATTAAACAATGGTAAAGGACATATTGACGATATAGATAACCTATGTAATAGACGTGTTAGAGGTGTAGGAGAACTTTTATTAATGCAAATAAAAGCTGGACTATCTAAGATGGGAAAAATGGTTAAAGAAAAGATGACTATTCAAGATGCTGAAACTTTAACTCCACAATCTCTTCTTAACACAAGACCTTTAAATGCGTTAGTTCTTGATTTCTTTGGTTCTGGACAATTGTCTCAATTCATGGACCAATCAAATCCACTAGCTGAATTAACTCACAAAAGAAGAATATCAGCACTAGGACCTGGAGGATTATCAAGAGAAAGAGCAGGATTCGAAGTTAGAGACGTACATGACTCTCACTATGGAAGAATCTGTCCTATAGAAACTCCAGAAGGACCAAACATTGGACTTATTGGATCGCTTGCAATATATGCAAAAATCAACAAATATGGATTTATTGAAACTCCATATATTAAAGTTGAAAATGGTATTGCAAACTTTGACAAAATAGATTACCTTGCAGCAGATGAAGAAGAAGGATTATTCATTGCCCAAGCCGATACAACTATTGATGAAAATCATAGACTTCAAGGTGATGTTGTTTGTAGATACGGACATGAAATTGTAAGTATCAGTGGAGAAAAAGTTGATTACTTAGATATTTCTCCAAAACAAGTGGTATCTGTATCAGCAGGACTTATCCCATTCTTAGAGCACGATGACGCCAACAGAGCACTGATGGGATCAAACATGCAAAGACAAGCTGTACCATTACTAAGAACAGAAGCTCCTTATATAGGAACAGGACTTGAAAGAAAAGTTGCTGTAGACTCTGGAGCACTTGTAATTTCAAAAGTAGACGGAAAAGTTACTTATGTAGATGCAAGTAAAGTAATAATAGAAGACAATCAAGGTAAAGAACATAAATATAGAATGCTAAACTACGAAAGATCAAACTCATCTATGTGTTTACATCAAACACCTATAGTTTCAATAGGAGATGAAGTAAAAGTAGGAAGCATAATAGCTGATGGACCTGCTACAAAAGGTGGAGACTTAGCATTAGGAAGAAATATTCTTATGGCATTTATGCCTTGGGAAGGATATAACTATGAAGACGCCATTTTGATATCTGACAGATTAAGAAAAGATGACGTATTTACATCTATACATATTGAAGAATATGAAATAGAAGCTAGAAATACTAAACTTGGAGATGAAGAGATCACAAGAGAGATCCCTAACGTTTCTGAAGAAGCATTGAAAAATCTAGATGCCAACGGAATAATCACTATTGGATCTGAAGTTGGACCTGGAGATATACTTGTAGGTAAGACAGCACCTAAAGGTGAAACTGAACCACCTGCAGAAGAAAAACTTTTAAGAGCAATCTTTGGAGAAAAAGCAAGAGATGTAAGAGACGTATCTCTTAAAATGCCTCACGGATCTAAAGGAACAGTTGTTGAAATTCTTGAACTTTCTAGAGAGAATGGAGATGACTTAAAAGTTGGTGTAAACAGAGCTATTAAGATCTTAGTTGCAGAAAAGAGAAAGATAACTGTTGGAGATAAGATGTCTGGACGTCACGGAAACAAAGGGGTTGTATCAAGAGTACTTCCTGCTGAAGATATGCCTTTCTTAGCTGACGGAACACATCTAGATGTTGTGTTAAACCCACTAGGGGTGCCTTCACGTATGAACATAGGACAAGTACTAGAAGTTCACTTAGGTATGGCTATGGGTAACTATAATGGAGGAACATATATTTCAACTCCAGTATTTGACGGAGCATCAGAAGAACAAGTTAAAGATTATCTACAAAAACTTGGATTCCCAAGAAGTGGTAAAGTAGATCTATTTGACGGAAGAACAGGAGATAAATTTGATAACCCTGTAACTGTTGGTAGAATGTATATGTTAAAACTACACCACCTTGTAGAAGATAAGATGCACGCAAGAGCAATAGGACCATATTCATTAGTAACACAACAACCACTTGGAGGAAAAGCTCAATTTGGTGGACAAAGACTTGGAGAAATGGAAGTTTGGGCACTAGAAGCTTATGGAGCATCAAATATTCTTCAAGAAATGTTAACTGTTAAATCAGATGACGTTATGGGAAGAACTAAAACTTATGAGGCTATCATAAAAGGTGAAGAAATGCCAGAAGCAGACTTACCAGAATCATTTAAAGTATTGTTAAAGGAATTCCAAGCCTTAGCACTTGATATTGAATTATTTGATGGAGATAACAATGTTATCGATGTAGACGATGAATTAAGCAATGAAGAAATAACTACAGAATATTCTCCTTTAGATGATTTCAAAGAACAATAAAATAAATAAAAAAACAGTTAAATAAATAGGAACGGAGGAGCTGACTGAAAAAATAATGTTTTTGGTCGGCCTTTCGTCATCAATTATGGCTTTATCTCAATAAGGAGGCTTTGTATTTAATGGAAATTAGAAGTTTTGAGAAAATAAGAATTAGATTGGCATCTCCTGAAAAGATCGAAGAATGGTCGCACGGAGAGGTTACAAAACCTGAAACTATAAACTATAGAACTTTAAATCCCGAAAATGATGGACTTTTCTGCGAAAGAATTTTCGGACCAGTAAAAGACTGGGAATGTGGATGCGGAAAATATAAAAGAATGAGATATAAAGGTTTAGTTTGTGAAAAATGTGGGGTTGAGGTAACTAAATCTAAGGTGAGAAGAGAGAGAATGGGACACATTTCTCTAGCTGCTCCAGTTGCTCATATTTGGTATTCTAAAGGAACACCAAACAAAATGGCACTTATAATCGGATTATCTCCAAAAGAACTTGAGTCTGTACTTTACTTCGCGAGATATATAGTTACAGAATCTGGAGAGAGCAACTTAAAAGAAGGTAAAATACTTACTGAAAAAGAGTATAAATTATACAAACAATTATACGGAAATAAATTTGAAGCTTTAATGGGAGCAGAAGCTGTATTAAAGTTATTAGAAAAACTTGATTTAGATAAATTAAAAGATGAATTAGAAAAAGAGTTAGAAGATGTAAGTTCTGCTCAAAAGAGAAAGAAGATAGTAAAAAGACTTAAAATAGTAAGAGATTTCTTATCTTCTGAAAATCAACCTCAATGGATGATATTAAAAAATGTTCCAGTTATACCAGCTGATTTAAGACCTATGGTTCAATTAGATGGTGGAAGATTTGCTACTTCTGACTTAAATGATTTATATAGAAGAGTTATTAATAGAAATAACAGACTAAAAAAACTATTAGAAAAAAGAGCACCTGAAATCGTTGTTAAAAACGAAAAAAGAATGCTTCAAGAAGCAGTAGATGCTTTAATAGATAATGGTAGAAGAGGAAAACCAGTAGTTGCTCAAAACAACAGAGAGTTAAAATCACTATCTGATATGTTAAAAGGAAAACAAGGTAGATTTAGACAAAACCTACTTGGAAAAAGGGTTGACTATTCAGCAAGATCGGTTATCGTTGTAGGACCATCATTAAAAATGAACCAATGTGGAATTCCTAAAAAGATGGCTCTTGAATTATACAAACCTTTCATTATGAGAGAACTTGTAAAAAGAGAACTTGCAACTAATATAAAAACTGCTAAAAAACTTGTTGAAGATGCAGATGACAGAGTATGGGATGTAATCGAAGATGTTATCCAAGATCACCCTGTTTTACTAAACAGAGCTCCGACTCTTCACAGACTTTCAATACAAGCATTTGAACCAGTATTAATAGAAGGAAAAGCAATAAGATTACATCCATTGGTATGTTCAGCATTCAATGCAGACTTTGACGGAGACCAAATGGCTGTTCACTTAATGCTTTCACCAGAAGCTATAATGGAAGCAAAACTTCTAATGCTTGCACCAAATAATATTATTTCTCCATCTAACGGAGAACCAATAGCAGTTCCATCTCAAGACATGGTTATGGGATGTTTTTATATGACAAAAGAAAGACCGGGAGCAAAAGGAGAAGGAAAGATGTTCTCTAACATCGATCAAGCTCTAACTGCTTATAACAATGGTGTTATAGAAACACATGCTATTATTAAAGTAAGAATAAATGGAGAAATGGTAGAAACTACTCCAGGAAGACTTATGTTTAATGAACTTTTACCAGATGTAGATAAACAATATCATGAAACATTTGGTAAAAAACAACTTAAGAAATTAATTGCTAAATTATATGATGAGCACGGATTTGCTGAAACAGCTGAATTAATTAATAAAATCAAAAACTTCGGATATCACTATGGTGCTATGGCAGGGGTATCAGTAGGTATAGAAGACTTAGAAATCCCAGCTAGCAAGAAAGATATTCTTGATGCAGCAGATAGAGAAGTTGCTGAAATTGAAGCAGACTATAAAGCAGGAAAAATCATCAACGAAGAAAGATATAGAAAAACAATCACTGTATGGTCTCAAGCTACTAAAGCGGTAGGAGACGCAATGATGAATGGTCTAGATCAATTCAACCCAGTTTACATGATGGCGACTTCAGGAGCCAGAGGTAACGAGTCTCAAATGAGACAGCTTGCGGCAATGAGAGGAAACATGGCCGATACGCAAGGAAGAATCATCGAAGTACCTATCAAAGCTAATTTCCGTGAAGGACTAACAGTATTAGAATTCTTCATGTCATCACACGGAGCTAGAAAAGGTCTAGCAGATACTGCCCTAAGAACTGCCGATTCAGGATACTTAACAAGAAGACTTGTTGATATTTCACATGAAGTTATAGTTAATGCTGAAGATTGTGGAACTACAGAAGGAATCGAAGTTGGAGATCTAGTATCAGATGGTAAAGTAATCGAAGAATTAAAAGAAAGAATCAATGGTAGAGTTTTAGCAGACGACCTTGTAGTAGACGGAGTTGTAATTGCTGAAAGAAATACTATGATTGGAAAAGAACTTATAAAGAAAATAGAAGAAGCTGGAATTAAAAAGGTAAAAATCAGATCGCCATTAACATGTTCTCTTGAAAAAGGAGTATGTAGAAAATGTTACGGTATGGACCTTTCTAACCACAAAGAAATCTTACTTGGAGAAGCGGTTGGAGTTGTTGCAGCTCAATCAATCGGAGAACCAGGTACACAGCTTACAATGAGAACGTTCCATACTGGTGGGGTTGCAACAGCAGCTGAAGTAGTAACAGGAACAAAAGCTGACAACAGTGGTAAAGTTGTATTTAGAGATGTAAAAACATTGAAAAACGACAAAACTGGTGAAGATGTTGTAGTTAGCCAATCAGCTAAATTAATTATAGGAAACTATGACTATGAAATTCCATCAGGATCAGTATTAAAAGTTCAAGAGGGACAAATGGTTAACGAAGGAGACTTACTAGTTACATTTGATCCATTCCATATACCTATTATAGCTGACCAAGACGGAAGAGTTGAATATAGAGAACTATTCGTTAAAGAAAATTATGACGAAAAATATGATGTTACAGAATACATGGCAGTTAAACCAGTAGAATCTGGAGATATCAACCCTAGAGTTGTAGTATTTAACGAAGAAGGAGATCTTAGAGGAAACTATACAATTCCATTTGGAGCATATTTGATGGTAAGAGAAGGAGACACAATTAAAAAAGGTCAAATTATCGCAAAAATCATCAAACATGGAGCTGGAAACAAAGACATCACTGGAGGTCTTCCAAGAGTTCAAGAGCTATTTGAAGCAAGAAATCCAAAAGGAAAAGCTATGCTTACTGAAGTAGAAGGTAAGGTAGAAGTAACTGGTAAGAAAAAGAAAGGTATGAGAGTTGTTCTTGTTAAATCTATTACAGAACCAGGAATGTACAAAGAATACCTAGTACCAGTTGGAGATCGTCTAATAGTAACTGACGGTATGCTAGTAAAAGCTGGAGATAAGATAACAGAAGGAGCTATTTCTCCATTTGACATCTTAAATATCAAAGGTCTTGTAGCAGCTGAGCAGTTTATACTTGAGTCTGTACAACAAGTGTATAGAGATCAAGGTGTTACAGTAAATGATAAACACATTGAAATTATAGTTAAACAAATGTTTAAGAAAGTAAAAGTAGTAGAATCTGGAGCTTCATTATTCTTAGAAGATGAAGTTGTAGAAAGAACACTAGTAGACGCTGAAAATGAAAGATTAAAAGCTATTGGAAAACCATTAATTACTTATGAACCAGTAATTCAAGGTATTACAAAAGCTGCTGTTAATACAGGAAGTTTCATATCTGCAGCGTCATTCCAAGAAACTACAAAAGTTTTATCAAATGCAGCTATCGAAGGAAAAGTTGACTATTTGGAAGGACTTAAAGAAAATGTAATCATCGGTAAGAAAATACCGGCTGGAACAGGATTTAACGCTTACAAAAAAGTAAGAGCTAAAGTTATAGAAGACGACTTGATGAAATAATATAAATTTAATATATAGGTAGAATAGGCGACAATGTCGCCTATTCATCTATCTATCATGTCTTTCTGGAGGTAGCGGATGAGAAGTATGACAGGATATTCAAAATTGGTTTATCAAGATGAAAACTTTTCTTTGAATATGCAAATAAAAAGTGTGAATAATAAAAATTTGAATTTAAAAATAAAACTTCCATACAATCTTAATTTTTTAGAGGGTGCTATAAGAGCCGAGATAGCCTCTAAAGTTAGCAGAGGTTCATTAGATGTAAAGATTGAATTTAATGATCTAAGAGATATGGGCTGTCTCTTATACACATCTCCGAGCCCACGAGACGCGTAGTAATCTCG
>ERZ1026976.476-NODE-476-length-11638-cov-8.178279_pt1 | contig 11638 bp, 15 predicted proteins | sample MGYA00519293_ERZ1026976 | MGnify/ENA primary metagenome ERZ1026976 (study PRJEB26926, sample SAMN06164671) | human gut metagenome | biome: ENVO:00009003; feature: ENVO:2100002; material: ENVO:00002003 | host: Homo sapiens | place: USA | collected 2012 ... | reverse complement strand
TCAAGGTGTCTGTTTGCGTTTATTAAAAAAAAGAAAAAGTGTTGGCAACAGAAGGGGTCACCAACACTAGATATTATAGAGCCTTTTTAACAAGCGTCTTTGATGGAACAAAGCCCCAAAAAGGTGCAGAGATAACACTTAGAAAAATTAACGATGTTTGCCTCAAGTTTTTGGATCAACAGTTGAAAAAGAAGGAGACCAATTAAGTAGTGGACTTAATCAATCTCCTTCTTTTTATGTGTCTTAAAACTTCGTAGCTAGTTAGGAAGACACAGAGTAAAGGACTTTTTTGCAGGGTGGTTACGTTATAAAAAATTAGAAATGAAGTTATCGTCGTTATTTATTGGAAGCAAAACCCTCGATTAAATCCTATTCATAGTCACAAGTCCTTTATGTTAATTTCAAATAAAACTTTTGGAATTGCAAAATCCGTAAAAAAGGACTTATTTTAGTTGTGTAGAGCTCTCAGGTGAAACTAATTATCAAAAAGAAAAAGGAGGAGACCATGAAAGATTATGGCTTAACTCGGCAACAACTGTTCCAGTTAACAAGAGGAACATTGGAAAAACGGATAAATCATTATTTCAAAGAAACTCATGATAGCAATGGAACGATTCAATTCTTAGTTGCGTTACAGGTAAGGGATGAATTGTGTGAAGGAGATTTTTCGCTGCTGCTGAAGGATCTCGTGCAATACATTTTTTTGCATATGCGTTCAACGGCTTTGATGCGGCGTTTCTATGGGTATTTTGCCGAATACTTCGATAAAAAGGAATGGCGTCTGTTATCTGTAAAATTATTTCCTGCGAAAACATTTGTTTCTGACAAAATAAAAGCGCTTTATTCGCAATTGATTAAGGAACCATTCGCGAGAGTAGCGGAATCATGACGAGATAAAAAAGTGAAATACACGAAAAAATCAGAAAGGAAGAAAGCGATGTTCACATTAGATGCAGAATTTGAAAATAGTGATGGCAGATCCCAGCATTTGCGTATAAAACACTTTGATCCTACCAAGACAGGTGAGGAGATCAAAGCCTCTTTAACAAAATTAACCAAGCTGAACCTATTTGAAAAAAATGGCGTCGGCTTATTTAAGAAGGTTAAACATGCGACCTTGATTGAAACCATCGAGACAGAACTGTTTAATAAAACCCTCGATGAAGGATCAGAGACGGCACAACTGGAGAAAGAAGGGACACAATTAACAGATATAGCGGAAGAAAGCCCACAGACGGTGGATTTTGTTGTTCGAGAAGAAAGACCTGAGCCGGGGCTGCTGATCCAGCAAATCGAATTGCCGAAAGAAATAGACCCAAGAGAAATGACACAGGAGCAAGCACTGTCTTTGATTTCAGCGTGTATGCCGGACGCGTATACGTTGGAAAACATTCAGATAGAGGATAAGGAGAAACCAGCGCGGATAATCTTGACAGAAAAGCTGAAAGAAAAAGAGGTTTTAGCTCCTCACATCCAGCAGACACCGCCTGCTGTCCCTTCGAGAAAGCGAAAGCGACTACTTGAGCGCATCCGAAAACGAGAATAGTGTGCAATTCTGAATTCTTATCGAAAGTCCAACGTTGGGATAGGGTTTAAGAATAATATATATAAAATTGGAGCTTGTTTTTTGCCCGCTGTATCGGTGGGCTATTTGTGTTGGGATATGGCCGACTAGGAAAACGACACGTTAAAAGCGTTAATCCCTCTTTTTGAGTAAAAGGGGTATTAACGCTTTTTTTTCGATAATTATTAGTGATGACTTTGGTATCGAACCAAAGAAGTCCTAAAGAAGCTTTCAGCGATATAGTATTTGTTTTGTGCTAAGACCTTTCCATTTTTTGCGTAAAGATTTTCGGTCATCAGTACTAGGGTTTCGTCCTCGGCGAATTCCCGTCTGAAGCTGTCTGGTTTTCTTGATGAAATGGTGATGGTCAATTTGGAGTTCGCCACTTCATGGTAAATATCTGTCTCCAAAAATTGAATGATCTGTTCGCTATTGTCTAAATCTAAACCGAATGCCTCGATTGTTTCAGGTAATAAAATGGAAAAGATATTTGCTACGTTCAACTTATCCATTTTGTACCAAACATTCAATGTGAAGTAAGAGATGTCTTTGACTTCGAACAGTTTATCTGTGAACACACTGCTGGGGTTTTTAAAATAGTAAGCGTCTTTTTTAGTGATCTGCTCAATTGGGATCGTCAAACTATCCAAGATTGGACAACCTAGCGCACGAATTCCTTGATCATTTTTTTGTGTTTCTGAAAGATTAACAAAATGTCCTTGTCCGTGAATACTCGTTATGACCCCATCTTCTTTGAGTAGAGACAAGGCTGTACGAAGAGTAACCCGACTCACATTAAAATCAGTAGTCAATTGTTCTTCAGAAGGTAATTTTGAGCCGGGCGCAAACTGAGCGCGTTTAATCATTAATAAGATTTGATTATAGACTTGAACATATTTTGGCGTACGATGCATCTTCTTCACCATTCCTTGCATATAAATATAGTTGCATTGTATCACAAACCGTATTTACTTCATCTCATTGGATAAATAAATTCGATAAAGTTACCGAATTTTTCTCGACCAGGTATGAGATACTTTCGAGAAGGGACAAATTTTAAGCTTGTTAAAAGTTTTTGCATGGGAAGGTTAGAGTGGTTCGTACTAAGTCTTACTTCCATTATTTCCTTTTTGTTTTTTTCTTTTTGAAGGATATCGGTCAGAATGAAATGGGCGATTCCACTTCTTTGGTGTTGCGAATGGACTACCAATCGTTGAATCAGCGCAATAGATTCTTTTTCTGCTAGAGTGACACAGGCTTCATATTGTTCACCGTAAAGCCAGAGTTTCTTTTGCTCGATGTCCTGCAAGATCAGCTGTTTATTGGGATAATTTTCATCCCATTGGGTGATTCCAGTAATCTGCATCTGCCTTTTTCCATCATTGATCAGAGACACGACCCTTGAATAATCACTAAAATCAGCGATACGTTTAGAATAATGCATTTCGTTTATTGAAATAAGATGAGTGATAGGACTAAAGAAAGTACCACTCCGAAAATCATAGGGACCGAAGTTCTGCGAACGATCTGCATCGGTGACAGCTTCGTTGTTCCAGCGACAATCAAGATAACGGCTGCGACAGGAGACACGGCTCTTAGCAGATTTCCTGAAAGCTGCATAGGAATCGATAAAGCGACTGGATCAATACCTGCCGCTTTGGAAAGCGGAATCATTAATGGAATCATTGCAAACAACAAAGCTGTTCCGCTGCCGCTTAGTAAAACGATGACTGCCGTAAAGGCCACCATAATCACCGGCAGAAGAATGCCGGCACCGTTTATATTTTCCATTGTTTTTTGCACTAGCTCAATAATTCCGATGGAGGTTAACCCTTGAACAAAGACTTGCGCGGAAACTAATAGGGCAACGATACTCATGACACCACCCATACCATCAAAGAAATAGCTGGTTTCCTTTAAAACGGAATTCACCGAATGACGAGTCGAAAATTCCACCAAAACAGCAATAATGAAGCTTATCAAGCTGACGACTTGAACGCTGATATTCAAGGTAGTGCCCAAAACGAGATTCAATACAAACACGATCAGCAATAAAATGATCGGCAGAAGAGGCAGCGTACCGTAAACAAATGCTTGAAGACCAGTGTACGTAGTCTCAACCTCTGCTTTTGCTTCATTCACGTCATTTCCAGCGATTTCTTCTTGATAGCTCAGAGTTTCCTTTTGCTTAACATCTTCATGCTTTTGCCAAAAGTAATGAACAAGGGCAATGGCTAATAGAGTAGGGATTGAAACGAGCGCGTGACTCTTAAAAACATAATCTGTAACGTTTACATTTAGTAAAGAAGCAATCGCTACGTTGTCTGAACCTAGCGGTGTTGGGACGATCGTAGCAGATGTTCCAATAACTGCTGCGGCACTGAGACGTGACATCCCTGCAGAACGTAAAACAGGGTAAAGTGTTGCTAATAAGATGATGGCTAAATTTGAGGCGCTAGGAATAACTAAGGACAATAAATTTCCTATCAAGAAAACGATGGGAATCAAGATATAAATTGATTTGATTTTCGCGATGGGCTTTGTTAAAGCTTGTACAGTCACTTTGTTCGCGCCAATGTGATTCATATAAGCACTGTAGCCGCCTAAAATCAAAATAACAAACCCGGGACCAACTAACGTATTGGTAAATTGGTCAACGATCACTTGGAAGGGATCGAGTAAAAGTGCGCCGGTTGTTTCGCTTACCTCAAGCTTTCTTCCCATCAAGAGCGCAATATACATCAACACGACACCTAAAATTAGCAGGGTCATCTTTATATCATTTTTCTTCAATAGCATATAAATGAGAATTCCAACTGCTAGTATACCAACAAGACAAGTTAATAAGACATTCATACTTTTTCAACCACTCTTTCTTTACAAAGTTTTCGCAATAGCGTCAATAAACCATTTTTCAAACTGTTCTGGATCGACTTGGATCGCAACCTGGGCATTCGCCGGCAGATTCAAATAGCCTTTCAGATCAATCAAGGAGGCCCCGGTAGTTAAGACGCCTGTAGTTTCTATTTCCACTCGTGTTTTGACTATTTCGAACATGGCTGGATTCAGAATCAAGCCAACTGCTAAAGCATCATACATACTCAAGCCTGTTGCAAAGCTGCCGCCTCGATATTTTGAAAAGAGCTGATAAAACATGTAGCCGATTCTTCCAAGTTCTTTGATCCGCTCAGAGACCTCAGGCATAACTTTTGCTTGTCGCCCGACTTCCATAGGGGCGACTTGAATCGAAAGCCCGCTATCAAAAACAATCTTAGCCGCCTCAGGGTCAGCCGCAAAATTAAACTCAGACAATACGCCATAATTTCCTCTGCCTAAGCTGCCGCCCATGACAACAATCTCTTCGATTTTTTCAAAGTCCTGCGGATATAAATGTATATACAAGGCGATATCTGTTAACGGCCCGATTCCGATCAAGGTTGTTTTACCTTCAGCTTGATCAACAACTTCGTGCATGGCCGCTGCCGCTGTCAGGGATTGTTCCGCTGAAAGGGCAGGCTCGGGAAATGAATAGCCGTCCATGCCAGTTTTACCATGAACATTGCTGGCGTTGATGGATGTTCTTAATAAAGGACGATGGCTTCCTAATACAACCCGAGGTGTTTTTTGATATAACGTTAACAATTTTTCTGTGTTTACTTTGGTGTTTTCTAAGCTGACGTTTCCGAAGATCGGGCAGATCAATTTCACATCTAGCTGCTCGCTGAAAAGGGCTAAAGCAATGGCTACGGCATCGTCAATTCCCGGGTCTGTACTAATTATTACTGATTTCTTATTCATAAAATCCCTCTTTCTTTATTAGATTGAAACGTTTCCAAAGAAATAATACAACATCGTATCATTTAAGTCAACGTTGTATTAAAAAATACAACGTTGACTTTTCTATTCACCATATATTGATTGAATTTATTAAACATTCCTCTTGATAAAGGAAACTACGTCCTTGGGCGGATGGTTATTCTGATGATTTCGGTTATAGTAAGAGGGAAGGAAGGAGAGGACAATGAATGATGTTTCTAGGCTGCTTATTACTTGCTATTACATTAATCGTTCTTTATTTTTTTCTACCGGGTGGTACTGCCTGGAAAAAGTATTTGGCGGAGGTTGAATCTTCTTTTCGACAGGAACCAGTTTCAGAGGAACCACAAATGATTACTGAAGAGGCGATAGAGGAGCTGCCGCCACTGCTGCAAAAATACCTCAAGAAGAATGGGTACGTGAATCAACCATTGATGCAGAACATGTTTATTTGCTTTGGGCATACAAGGTTTCGAATAGCTGCGGACAAGGCGCCGATCCCAATTGAGTTTTGTCAGGTTAATTTTGTCGAAAGACCCGATCGCTATGCTTTCTTGAAGGCGCGGATGTTTGGGCTGCCCATCCAAGTGACAGATCAAGTCCAGAATGGTCGCGGCGCGATGATCGGAGTGTTGGCAAAACATTTCAAATTGTTTCACTCAACTGGACCGGAGATGGATCAGGGACAGCTGATTACATCCTTGGCTGACGCAGTTTTTCTGCCAAGCCTATTTTTACAGGATTACGTAACGTGGCGTACCCTTGACGAACGCACGATTGAAGGGACGATCAGATGGAATGGTGTGAGCGCAAAAGGGCGGTTTACCTTTGATGTTTCTGGGGACATTGTTCGCTTCGATACTGAGGATCGATACATGGACGAAAATGGAAAGGGCACCTCATTAGTCCCTTGGTTTGTTCTGTATGAAAATTACAAAAGCGACCAACTGTACCGCAGACCTGGGTGTGTCAGTGTTAATTGGAAGCTGCCAGAAGGAATCGATAACTATTTTGTTAGCGATCAGATTCAGGTGAACTATTCAGTTGATTTAGCGGAAATAAAACAAGCATAAACAGAACGAGGCATCACTCTCAATGACGAGAGTAATGCCTCGTTTTTTGTACTTTCTTTCAGGGAAATTCGCATAAAATCAGAATATTCCTAGAAAATATTTTTTAGTGTCCTTTATGCTTTTCGCGTTTTTTGACTTGCCTTTGCTGAAAACGAGCTTCAGACTCGGCGGCCTTTTTTTGCCGGCGCAGTGCTTTGCTATCTGCCTTTGTTTGCTCACGCAGATCACTGATGGCCCGTTGCGCTTTGGTCGAAATCACTGGCTGCCGCTTTTCACGATTGATCAATCGCTGCATCCGTTTCGGATTCACCTTTTTCTCAGGCCTCTTTTTCGCAGAGACAGTCCCTGACTGCTCCAGCAGATGAGGTAAGCGTGTTGCGATAAATGCGAAAATATCCGCATCCTTTGGTTCTGGACCAAAAACATATCGAATGGCTTGGTAATGACCGTCGAATTCAGTTTCCACCAAGCCGCACCAAAAACTGCCATCGAAGTAGATCGTCAACTTCATGATGACACCTCCCTTAAATGAATTTCAAGCAAGGGACAACCCGGGAGGGCAGGTTACTGACATTTTCATGCGGCGGACTACCAACCACCATGTGTTTTTATGCTTGTCTCCAGTCTACAAGGTTCAAAGGAAAATGCAAGGCTAGATTAACTAAACACAGAAGAAGCTACAACTATTGATGCTTATTACTCAGTAATTTTCCAAGGAAAAAATTAATCCTAATGTGATAAAAAAAGAGATTTGTTTTTCGATAATCATAATTTTACTTTCGAGAGAAATAATTGAGTCGATAATTGAGCGAATAAGTTGCTTTGTTATATACTAGGGGGTATCTCAAAATAAAGTCAGTATTATGAAGCTTTTTGACCATTTTTTAGATTTGGTTGAGCTGAATCACGTTATAAAAAGCCGATCTTTTTTTAATTTTTAGCGTCTCTCTTTTAACACTTTTTAAAATTTAGATTAACAACTGTGGAAATGTCCTGTATCGTAATAATTGTAGAATAACAGCGTATATTTAGAAAATGAACTTACGGAAAGGTGTTTTTAAAAATGATTAAATTATATGGCTCGACGAGTTGTAATTCATGTAGGAAAGCAAAAGCTTGGTTAGAGGAACAAGGTCTGGCCTTTGAAGAAAGGAATATGATCGCTGAACCGCTAACAAAAAGGGAACTTAAAGAAATTCTCGCACTGACTGAAACGGGGACAGAAGAGATCATTGCCACACGGTCGAAAGTATATAATAAGTTTTCTTTTGATTTTAATGATCTTACTTTTAACGAATTAGTAGCGGTTATTGAAGAGAATCCTACGTTACTTAAACGGCCGATTATTATCGATCAAACGAAATTACAGATCGGGTATAACGAAGATGAGATTCATCAATTTATTCCACGTGAAGTGCGTAAGGTTTATTCTAAAAAAATGATGGAAACACTGTTTTATATGGACATGGAAAAACAAAAATTTGCATAGTTTAAGGCTTTGGAGAAATAGAGTAGCCGCTTGAATAAATCAAGCGGAAGGTAAAACCGATTGATCAAAATACTGTGCCCCTCAATTGGAGAGATACAGCTCAAAAGTGAATGATTGAATAGTCGGCTAAGCCGCATCCCCACCAAAAAAGGTGACGGTGCAGTGTCTTTTTCTGCCAAGGTTTCATCAAGGAATAGCAAATGATGAAGGTTGGTGTTACACATTGAAAGGGGCTTATCATGACGACAGATTTTGAAGAAAGAGCCATCGAGACGATGCTGCAGGCGGGAATCAGCATGGCACACATTCAGGCACAAAAAAGAACTATTTTTCAAACGTTGCCTGTAGACAATTATTACAATAAAATTGAAAATAGTGAAGAGCCTAACTTAGAGATTCCGGTGAATAAAATTCTCGCGATGCAAACGACATGGCCTGTAGAGGAGAAGTCGGTTTATGATCTTTTTATGGGGAAAACAAATGATGGAAAAGACGAAGCAGCGTTCAAGGCTCATTTAGTATCGTTGAAGAAATACGGACTTGATTGTCAAATCGCGTTTTATGCCGGAAAGCAGAATCTTGACGGGAATAGACCGATTTGTTTCAATTATTATAAAGAAGATGATTGCTATATCCTGCAAAAAAATGGTGCCCACCGTACAATTGCTGCGAAGATGTTCAATGCGCCAGTCATTTCAGGTATCGTCACTACCTATGAACAAGATGAAAAGAAAAAAAAGCTTTATGAAGATTATGAATCCTTGAAGGAAATTCTGCGGTTAACAGACCTTAAAGGCATGACATTGGATTTCTTTGAAGAAAAAAAGAAATCTCAGAAAAAAATTCCTAAATTTTTTGAATTAAAAGCCCAGTATACTCCAGTTCAGACAGTGGAGTGTACTGGGCTTTTGTTACATATATCCTTCAGCTTCTTTCCGTGTCAGCCAAAAGTGAATGCCGCCAGTGGAGTCTGCCCAGCGATTGGGATTGAAATTTTCCGCAACAACGTATTCACCTACACGGTATACAAAATCCCCATCAACGTATGAAACGGCTTCGTCGTAATCCTCATTGGTGTACATATCCTTGATGGTCAAAACCTTCGCCTTATCACAGCGGCAGCAGGTATTCGTCGCAGAGGTTCTGCGGGCATCAGCTGGGATCAATAATTGTACGATCCGGTAATCAAAGCATTTTTTATAACCGATAAAGGGCCCTTCGGCAGGACAGTAAAGATCAAAAAATTGGGTTCGGTCGTCATGAATAATGCCCGTCAAGTCCGCGTGCTCCAGCATTGCGAAAAATAAATTCGCCCCCGAAATATCTGCTCCTTCCAGGCTGCATCCCTGAAAGTCGGTTCCTTGCAAAGAAGCGTCATGTAATATTGCCTCAGAAAAATCGCAATCAATACATAGACAATTGCTTAAATTCGCCCCAGTTAAATCTGCATTTGAGAAATTCACACGTTCAAAGGTCATATCATGAAAATTTGCCTGCTGCAGCTGACGAAAGGAGTAATCATGATTTTTTAAGATGGCAGTCATTTTACATCGCATCCTTTCTCAGAAGTCTTCTCATCACTATTTTAGCATCCTAGCAGGCGTGAAACTATCTTTTATCTGTTAAATCAATCCAATAAATCTGAACTATTTGGCCATCCTCATGGACAAACGTTTTTTCCAAAACCCCACCATTTTTTTGGATCGTTCGAGCAGATGGAACATTCTCTTCATAACAGGCGACCATGACCTTTTCAAGTCCCAGCATTTTACAATACTCTAAACCTAAACGCAGCATCTCCGTAGCATAGCCGTTTCCACGTTCAGTAGGTCGCACGCCAAAGCCGATATGTCCGCCAAACTCCCGTAAAAATTCATTCAGCTCATGCCGAATATCAATGGTACCGATGATTTTCTGATCCTTTTCCCTCACGGCTAGCAGGGTAGTAGCAACAACCCAATCAGGCGTTACAGTTGTTTTGCTGGATTGCTTGATCAAATGAGTCAGCCAATCGCTGTAACTTTCCATTTCTGTCAGCAAGGAAGAGCCATGTAAGGAATCTTCGCCTAAGGAGAAATGCTCCTGCATATACTCTAGAACTGCCGCTTCATGGTTCTTTTGGGGTGGAATAAGTGAGATCTTTTCCATGGGATTCACCTCTTTTTTTATCTTGCTGCTAGTTTAGCACGGTTCTGTTGAGAGAAGTAGTTCTTTTATACACATAAAAGAGTTTCTTCATTTGGATTTGAAGGATAGAGAACAAATAAAAAGAACGAATCCTCTTTATCTGAAAGAAGAGAATTCGTTCTTTGTTAATCATCGATATAGAAGCCGACAACATTGTACCAATGCCGCTCGTCCTGATACATATGGTAGCGGTCTGTTGAAAAACCAGACAAGGCATAGCCCAGCATCATCAGAATCACCCCGGCACCGATTAAATAGGTCGCGAGTTTTGGTAAAAGAAGTTTGGATTTCATACTTGGACCACCTTTCGTTGGAAAATATTGCGACGAATAATTCCCATCAAGCTGCGGTGCATATTCATGAAGACCGCGCTGAATTTATACGTCAGCCACATACATAAAAGACCGAAGCCGAATAAAAACATGCCTGCACCAAGCTGTGTAACCCCCATAAAGAATGAATCAAATAGAACAAAAGGACTTGTGAAGGCCGCAGCTACGCCGCCGATGATCGTTCCGGCTGATAGACAAGCGCCTGTAAAAGGGATACACCAGATCACGATGTCAATACTCAACAATACCAGAAAGGCCGCTAGTGCCAAACTGCCCCATAAAGGAAACCCTAAGATTAAAAGTGTGATCCATAGCCAACTGAAACGACGAGGTACCTTCACCTCTGTTGGGATACCTGCAGCTTCATAGGCCAACTGTTTTGGATCGCCTAATTTCTTGACAGCGGCCCGTTCAGAGTACCCGTCCTCCATTAAATCTAGAATCATTTCATCGTAATATTCAATCAAGCGATGGACTTCGCTAGGTCTGACTTCGTAAGCTAAATGATTACTTAATTCCTTAATAAACTCTACTCGATTCATTCTTCAACACTCCTTTTAATAAAATTGTGAACGGCTTCTACATCGTTCCATTCCTTTAAAAATTTCTGAATACTGGCAACACCTAAATCTGTCAGATGATAGTACTTTCGCAAACGCCCATTATGGACTTTGGAATAGGTGGAGACTTTTTTGTTGGTCTCCAGTCTTTTTAAGATCGGATATAGTGTTGACTCAGTAATTTCAAGATGGGGATGGATCTCTTTGACGATTTGATAGCCATAGGAATCGATCTCCACTAACGAGGCCAACACACAATACTCAATCAAACCTTTTTTCAATTGACTATCCATCAGCAACACCTCTTTATACGTTATACTATACATTACATAGTATAGAGGGACTATAGGACTTAAGGCGTATTTTCCGATTATTCAAAAAATAGCTACATCAAATGCTTCTTAGCGATATTTCCATGACATTGATAATAGAAAGGATACTGAAAAAGAAGATCAAGCAAGCGTCGTACATGAAAATCACTGATATCGAAAAAAGATTAGATCGTTTTTATAATTTAGAAGGAAAAAGATTTCGATGACGCATAAAATAATTTTAGGTAGAATTAAAACCAGTAAATCGCTTACGATATCTGTCTCTTATACACATCTGACGCTGCC
>ERZ1026976.471-NODE-471-length-11755-cov-10.352991_pt1 | contig 11755 bp, 5 predicted proteins | sample MGYA00519293_ERZ1026976 | MGnify/ENA primary metagenome ERZ1026976 (study PRJEB26926, sample SAMN06164671) | human gut metagenome | biome: ENVO:00009003; feature: ENVO:2100002; material: ENVO:00002003 | host: Homo sapiens | place: USA | collected 2012 ... | reverse complement strand
TAACAATACCATACAAATGTAATATCTAAAAAATTATCATACGTATTCTCGCTTTAAGGATTGATAAATAGGTAGAAATTAGAGAGAAAGTAAACATGGTAGCGAGATATGAGTGTTGGGTAAAGGGGGAGGACTATTGAAGCGTTTCATAACTTTTATTCTTTTAGTAGGTGTTTTGGTTGTTTGTTGGTTTAAGTTTGTAAATTCAAATAGTGTGTCACGAGATCCAACCGCAGAAGAAACGGCTGGCTCTTTTCATAGTAATCCAGAAGTGTACGCGCGTTTAGATGTTGAGGGGACAAATATTCATTATCCAGTTGCTCAACATCCGACAGATGATAGCTATTATCTTAGTCATGATTTTGATAATAACGAGACGATTTATGGTGCCGTTTTTACAGAAAGTGTGAATGCAAAGGATTTTAATGATTTGGCGACGATCATTTATGGGCATGCCACACGAGATGGCTCGATGTTTGGTACACTTTCAAATTTCGCAGATGCGGATTTCTTCAATAAGAATAAAACGATTACTGTTCAAACGAAAGAGGAAAAAATCGCGTATGAGGTTTTTGCGGCATATAGTTTTAGCGACGAACATTTATTTCATACGTATCATTTAGAAAATGAAGATTCGGTAAATAATTATTTTGGAAAAATAAAGGAGCTTTCAGCACAATTGCAAGGAAATTATCGCGAACCCACGGTGAAATCTGATGGAAAGTTGTTAATTTTATCCACTTGTGATGCTGAGGATGGGGGGAGAAGATTTGTTGTTCATGCAAAGGAAAGAAAAAGACAATCGATTTGAGTTAAAAGGAAAGACAAAAAAGACCTATTTTATCGTGTATGTTGCAGGGTTAATGCTTTACGGGATGGGAAGTTATTTGTTTTTGAATGATCTGTTAACTACTAGGATGGAAGATCAATTAAGCGTCAATCTTATTAATTTCTTAGGTATCTTGTCAATAAGTGTGGGAGTAGGCCTTTTAGTTTATTTGTTCTATCAGTTTTATAAGCGTGTTGCTTTAAAGCAAAAAGTTCGTAACGCTTTAAGAAATTACCTATTAGTTGTGTTGGTCGTAGGGGCTGCTCTTGGGCTAACTGGAGAAGCGATTTATCGAGCAACAGATATGTCCTATGATGGGGTGAAAAATTTTATTTGGGTAGTAACGACTTATGTTCAAGGAATCGCTCGATTTATTTTTCTCTATTATTGTTTAAAAATTCTTTTGGAGAAACCAGTTTGTTGGAAAGAACCTTTATTAAAAAAAATGCTGTTAGGCGTTTTTCTCCTTTTAAGTATCTCTGTTGGTGTTAGTTTGCTATTTCCTATATTTGGACCAATAGTGACATTTATGGCGGATTTAATTATCGCAATCGGTATCGTATATAAAGAATTATTTCAAAATGAAAAATTGGGTTAGGGGTCGTGAAGGGTATGAGAAAAGGTTTAGGTAGACTTGTTAAGTATGTCACATTGTTGAATTTATTTTTAGGCAGCATGCCATTAGCCTACGCAGAGGATATTAAAAATGCGGTAGAACAAAGCAAGGCAGAAAACTATTATAACGAAACAGTAGAGAGTGCTCAGGAATCGGTCGTTCCCAATGTAGAAAATCAATCGGAACCACCACCTAAAGAAGAAACGAAGGAGAGTCATTCGTCTACTGATAATCAAGAAGAACAGACTGAAGCTTCGACAGATCAATCTGAGGAAAAGAAAGAAGAGAAGAAGGAACAAGAAATTCGATTGCCGGATGTTGAAGAAAAAAGGCCGAATGTAGAAGAACAGTCACTAAAGGAAAAGTACGGAGAGCCCATCTCTGAAAACGGGCAGGAACAAATTTATAAGGTAGACGAGACACATTTCATCACTTATATCAGCGGTGAGCTAAAAACATATAAGGATGAAGAAGGGACAGATGTTCCCGTTGATTTAAGTCTTATCGCAGATAATGAAGACAATAAAACGGTTTTCAAACCTAGTGGAAGTCCGGTAGATGTTGTCTTGCCTGATAAGATGGATGACAGCCAAGGGATTCAAGTTTCTAAAGGGGAAGATACTTTAGAATTAATGCCGAAGGACAAGACCTACGAAAATGCTACGGTAAAAGAGAATGCTCTTCTTTATAATAATGTGGATGAAGCAGATGATGTTCAATACACAATTACCGATAACGGGGTAAAAGAAGAAATCATCCTTGAAGAATGGCGGGAAAAGCATCAGTTCACCTATCAATTTTCTGCTGAGAAATATTCAGCAACCTTAGAAAGCAATCAAGTAATTATTCGAAAAAAAGGGAAAAAGAAGGTCCTATTTGTATTGTCCGCGCCTCAAATGATCGACCAATCAAAAGAAACGAGCGATGACATCACGCTAAGTCTTAAAGAAGAAAACGATCATTATGAGATGACAATTGATGCCAGTGAAGAATGGTTGAAGGATGAAAAACGTGCCTATCCGGTTCGAATTGATCCAACAGTGACGGTTCCGACTGAAAACCTCATTGATACGGTTACCAGCTCTGTACATGGAACGTATCAAGGGCGTGGTTACGGCTATGTTGGATATATCACTCAACAAATGACAGGTATTTGGAATGCGAAGGATGTTGGTCGTACCAGAATTTATACCAAAATTAATTATGATTTTTCGAAGATCCCTAAAGAAGCGAAGATCGACAATGCTACGTATAATTTGTATCAATATATTCAGTATCCACAAACCAATGCGACCTTTTCTAGCTACAAACTGACAGAAGACTTCAAAATCGATACGCTGACTTGGGACAACTCTGTTGGTCTATCGCAGGAGCCTACAGGCGAAAAAGCCATTAGCGGTGCTAAACATGGCATGCACAATTTTGATATTCGCGATGCGGTGAACAGCTGGGTTCAAGGAACCAGTAAGAACTATGGAATCGTTGTACAGGCTACGAATGAAAATGATTATGGCGGCGCCTTCTATACGACTTATTCGACTGGCGGCCCTGGGCAAGTGGACTTTACACCTGATAAGCGTCCAAGTATGACCATCAATTGGTCGATTCCCGATCCTGTCGATATTAACTATCCGATTAAAGATACGACGGTTGCATTACGTTCCATGATGACGTCGGATAAAAAAGGGAAACTGCAGTTTCAAGGGGTTTTTGCAGATGGATTAACTACACCTGGAGCGATTCTTGACTACGAATTGAGTGATAAAGGCAAAGGCTTCGGAGGACAGTCTTTTGCAAGCTATTCGTATAAATACCCTGATTCAAGTACTTTTGATTCTTATTTTCCAAAAGGAACAACGAAATACAGGGATAAGCTATCAAATTGGCAAACTGGGATTCCTTTTACCGATCCTACTTTCAATACCGTCTATACCATCGATGCCGAAAGTAAAAAAGATGGCAATTCCAGCGGAAAGAAAAGCAGTGAAAAATTTGTCATTTATAAAGTAACGCAATATGACACGCTCCCTAAGATCGCTGCGTACTATGGCGTTCCACTATCTCAGATTGTTTACGACAATCGGGTGCAAGATATGCTGCTTTTGAGCAATAATACGCTCTTTATTCGTAATCCAAAAAAGAACGCGAATAAACCGTATAACCCGCCAAAGCTTTCTGATGGAACCAAACAGGACATCGATAGTTTGCTGATGGGACGGGGCCTGCACTGTGAATTTGGATTTGAGCCGATCAATCTGAATACAGGAAATTTTTATCTGGATCGTACAGACGTGACAATTCCAAGCTTGACTAGCGATTTCGAAATTACTCGTTCCTACAATTCAAAGGGTGCAGAGATCAATAGTTTGTTTGGTCGCGGATGGTCCTTTGCCTTTAATGAACAAATAACCAGCGATGACAAGGAAAACCTATATTATACACGCACCGACGGCAGCATTCTCAAGTTTAAAAAAGACGGCAATAAGTATGTCGCTCCTGAAGGCTATGACTTAACGATGTCAGTAAAGGATAAGGAAACCAAAGAAGCTGATTTTGGAAATGGCAAAGAAAAATATACCGTAAAAGAATATCAAATCACAGACAGTGAGAATCAGCAAAAAACCTTTAACTATTTTGGGTTATTAGCAAGTCAAAAAGATGAAAAAGGAAATGTTACGAAGCTTGACTATAATAAGAATGCTCAGCTAACAGCAATCACCGATCCTACAGGAACGATGTATAACATTTCGATGAATGAAGAGGGGTACATCGGGAACATCACTGTACCTAATGGATCAAAATTGGCTTATCAATATGATGATGAAGGCCACTTAACAGAATTTACCGATGCAACAGGAGTAAAAACACGTTACGAATACAATAAAGAAGGACTTATGACCGCTTGGTATGACGGCAATGGAAATAAAATTATTGAAAATACCTATGACAAAGAAGGTCGTGTTGTAAAACAGATTGACGGAACAGGTGCAGTTTCAACTTTAGAATACAGTAACGGACAAACGCGCACGACTGATGGAAATGGGAACGTCACCACCTATCAATACGATAAACAATATCGCACTACAGGAATCAGCTACCCTGATGGTACCAATGCCTCAAAAACGTATGATTCAGAGAATCGTTTAACAAGCGAGACGAATGAAGCCGGACAGACTTCTAGCTACACCTATGATGGCAATGGAAATATTCTCACAGAGACACGCTTTGATGGAGCGGTTAGACAATCCACCTATGATGGGAAAAATCATGTGACGAGTGAGGTGGACTTTGATGGAAAGAAGAGTCTGTATACCTATGATGGCTCAGGAAATCTAAAATCTCTCCAGATAAACGGGCATCCTGAAACAACCTTTGGTGTAGATAAACAAGGCCGTATTACCAGCACAACAGATGCGGAGGGGAATAAGACCACCTATAGCTATTCTGGCGCGTTTCTGACGCAGATTACGAATCCCCTCAAAGGAGTCACCGCCATTGACTATAACTCGCACGGTCTTCCAGTGAGCATGACCAATCCTTTAGGTGGTGTGACAACAATCACCTACGATAAGGAAGGCCGAAAAACCAGTGAGACGACACCTGATGGGCAGAAGACAAGCTATAACTTCGATGGCTCAGGTCAAGTCATTGCTCAGACGGATGGGAATGGTGCTACTTCAACATTCAGCTATGATGCGGTCGGCAATAAATTAAGCATGACGAATGGCGAGGGAGGCAGCTACACATATGCCTATGATGGTGTTGGAAATCAAATCAAAATGACTGATCCTGAAGGTCACGCGACTACCTATACGTATGATCAGCGAAATCGCTTATTAAGCGAGACAGATGCGGCAGGTCAAACGTTGAGTTATCAAAGAGATGCATTAGGCCGCTTATTGAGTGATACCAATGAGGCTGGGAAAACAACCACGTACATGTATGATGATGTAGCTGAGCAAATCGCAACACTCACAGATCCATTAAAGCAGGTAACAAGTAATACCTATGATGAGTCTGGAAACAATATTAAAACGGAATACCCTGATGGGACACAAATTTCCAATGAGTACGATGATTTAGGTCTGATGATCAAAAGTACGGATGAAGCAGGAATCGTCACGACCTATGAATACGATGAAAATGGCAATAAATTAAGTGAAACTGTGGATGGTCGAGTGACCAGCTTTGAATACGATCCATTAGGAAATGTCACGAAGGTTACGTATCCTAGTCAGCAAAGCTGTTCTTATACCTATGACGCAATGGGAAATACTCTTTCCTTTACGGATGCTCGTGGGAAGAAAACAACTTACGGCTATACAAAAGGCGGAGCGTTGTCCACCATTACTGACGCATTAGGCAATCAGTCAAAAATCACTTACGATGGGAATGGAAATCAAGCAAGTGTGACGGATGCGGCGGGCTATACAGCCAGCACTACGTATAACGCTCACAATCTTCCGGCAACAATCACGGATGGCTTAGGCAATAAGACGACCTATTCTTATAGTCAGATAGAACAGGTGACCAGTTCCACCGATGCACTTGGCAATAAGAAAACCTATTTGTATAATGAGCTCGGCTATCCAACGGCTATTACGGATGAAAATGGCAATACCTATAAGCTCTCCTATACACCGACTGCTCAAACAGAAAAAATCGAAAATCCAGATGGATCGACGATAACAAATAGCTATGACGATTTGGATCGCTTAGTGAAGGAAACACATTCGAATGGTTTAGTTACTGAATACGAATATGATGCAAGCAATCGTGTGAATCATGTAAAGGATAATCAAGGATTAGATGAAACCTACACTTACAATCCCCGCGGTGAGCGTCTGACAGAGACGAATAGTTTGGGTGAAGTCACTACCTATGAGTACGACACACAAAGCAATGTAACAAAGGTAGTCTATGCAGATAAGACCAGCGAGTCGTTTACCTATGATGCGATGGGGAATATGCTGACGTCTACAGATGTTGAAGGCAAGCAGACTACCTACACGTATGATAAAAACGGCAACCTGAAGGAATCCGCAGATGCGAAAGGACGCGTGACAGCTTATACCTATGACGCCATCAACCAGATTGTCACAGAAACAGATCCGGCTGAAGGGGTGACCACGTATACTTATGATGTTCTAGGGAATGTCTCTAGCATTACTGATGCGAATGGCGAAAAAACGAGTTACGGGTATGACGCCAATCAAAACTTGATTCTTTATACCGATGCGAAAGAAAATACCACGGCATTGAAATATGATCCATTGAATCGTCTAACAGAGAAAGTAAGTTCAACAGGTGCAGTACAAACGTACTCTTACGATAATCTTGGGAATACATTGACTGAGACCACTGGTGAAGGAAATACCACCAGCTATACTTACGACAAGATGAATCGTGTAGCCAGTGTTACCAAACCAACCGGTGGTGTAAGTGAGTACACATACGATCAAACGGGTGCTCTTTCATCAGAAACAGATGCCAATGGGCACAAGACGACCTATGAGAATGATCTGTATGGCCAAGCAACGAGTCGGATTTTGCCAAATGGCGCGAAATACAGTTACGCCTACGATAAGCTCGGGCGATTAAGCCAGCAAACGGCACCCAAAGGACTGTCGCAAACCTATAGCTATGACGTCTCTGGAAATCTGATCAAACAAGAGGATCAATCAAAACGAACAACGGATTACACGTATGATAAAGCAGGTCGCTTGCTTACAACGACAGATCCAGCCGATTTGACCACTACTTTTGAATACGATGAAGTAGGAAATCTTGCGCAAACAGTTAGTCCAAGCGGAATTAAAATGAAATACAGTTATGACGTGTTAGATCAGCTGAAGACTGTCACACAGCCAACAGGTCGTGAGACAGCCTATGATTACGATCCCGTTGGTCAGTTGACGACGCGAACCATCAATGGTGAACGAAAAGAGACCTACAAATACGATCCGAATGGGAACTTGACTGAAACTATCAATGCGCTAGGTCAAAAAAGTACCAATAGCTATGACGAAGAAGATCGTTTGATTACAGAGACCAATACGGCAGGTCAAGCGACTGCTTATACCTATGATAAAGATAGCCGACTAACGAAAGTCACGTCTAGCGAAGGGGCGTTCAATGAATTTTCTTATGATAGCAACGATAATTTAACCAATGTTACCTCTGGCGGACAACGAGTAAATAGCTACAGCTATGACAAGGCAGATCAGATAATCGAAGCAACGACTGGGACAGGAGAGAAAGCCTCTAAAACGAGTTATGCTTATGATTCAGTGGGCAATGTCACAGAGATTACCAATGGCAATGGGAAAGTTACGAAGTACAAATACGACGAACTATCCAATGTAATCGAAAAAGTAAATAGTCTAGGAGATACTACTAAGTATACGTATGATGCTGATAATCGCTTAGACAGTGTGAAGCAAGCGAATGGAAAGACCATTGAGTATGATTACAATAAATTGGATCAGCTGCTGCAGGTCAACTACTCAGAGAAATCTGACGGGACGGTTATGTACACCTATGATGCTGAAGGTCGTCGAATCTCTATGGATGATCTAACAGGTCAAACAAACTATGAGTACAATGATGAGGATGAAATCACCGGAGTTCGACAAGGGGACGGCAGTCTAATCAAGTATGATTATGATGACTATGGCAACATCAAGAAAATGACCTACGCTGACGAATCAGAGGTCAAATATGACTATGATGAGTTAGATCGGTTAACGAAGGTAACGGATAGAGAGAATAAAACAACGACCTATGATTATGATGATGCTGGGAATATGACCAAGATCAAGCGAAAGGATGGAACAACCTCTACACTAACCTATCGCTTGGACAATCGGGTAGAAGAGATCATTCATCGCAGTAAAAAGGGCAAAGTCATTGCTTCTTATCGCTATGAGTATGATGCCGACAATTTCGTTTCTGAAGAAGTGATCACACAAGAAGGCAAGACTGTCGTGCAAAAATACGAGTATGACAGCCTGGGTCAAGTAACTCAGATGACCGTTTCAGATAAGAATAAGAAAAATGAACTGGCAAGCTATGCCTATTCCTATGATCTAGCCGGGAATAAATTAACCAGTACAGAAACGATTAACGGAAAAGAACAGACCACTGACTTTACTTACGATGATAACAATCGTTTGTTAAGTATGAAAAATGATGATCAAACCATTAAGTACGAATACGATAAGAATGGCAATCGGGTGAAGCAAAGTGGAACCGATGAAGTGCTGGATTATATCTATGACACAGAAAATCGCCTGCTTGCAGTAAAAGACAATAAGGGCTTACTAATGGCGGCCCTCTATGATGGCGATGACAATCGCGTATTTACCGCCAGTCGAACAGAAGATACGACCGCGTACCAGCTCTTTAAACGCCAAGAGAAAAAAAGCAAAGGAGCTTCTAAATCTACTTCGACGACTAGAAGCGGTCAAGATAGTCGAAAATCACCAAAAACTAGTCCAAATGGAGAGGAAAACTCCCTCTTCTGGTATGGCTTTACTGAAAATGTGATTCAAGGGCTATCAAGTCTGCCAGAAACCGTCGGAAATCTGTGGATGAACGTTTTCGATACTGTTTCACGTGCTTATCATCAAAAAATTGCGAAAGACCGCGCGAACGAAGAAGGCATCGTCGTGAACCCACCAAGCCTAGGGAATCGACCAGGCGAAGGGGAAGTGACTTATTCTTCTGAAGTGAACGAAGTCTTGATTCCATATACAACGCGAGAAGATACGTATAACTACTATGAAGTACGAAACTATGTCAATGACGTCAATCAAGAAAATACGCAAGTTCTTCAAACCTATGATGACGAAATGAAAGCTCGAGAAACCTATACGTACGGAAACGAACGACTCAGCTACACGAATGAGCAAACAAAAGACGAGTACCAATACCTGACCGATGCACGAGGCAGCGTAACAGGGATGATGAAAGACGGCGAACTCGACAGCTCAAATAGTTATTCCGTCTTTGGAACACCAGAGGAAATAGACGAAACAGGCAATCCGTATGGATATACAGGTGAAGCACAAGATGTTACAGGGTATAATTATCTAAGAGCGCGCTACTACGATAGTCAAAGCGGCACGTTCCTAACCCAAGACAGCTATGAGGGTGAAGAAGACAATCCGTTGAGCCAAAACGGCTATACCTATGTAGAGAATAATCCGATCAATTATTCCGATCCGACAGGGCATAAGAAGAATTTCTTCCAAAATTTATGGTCTGGTGTGAAGAAGACAGTCAATAAATATGTTGTAAAACCAGTTGTGAAATATGCGAATAAGGCGAAAAACTGGATTGTTAATAAGGTTAATAGCGCTTTTAACACGGTATCTCGAGTTGCGGGCAATTTATGGAGCAGCGCTAAAAGCTTTGTAAGTAATGTTTATAGTGGTGCTAGTAAATTCTTTTCTAGCGGAAGCAGCGGACGAACAACCTATGGTCCTCCATATTATGGAAGTGGAGTAAACATGATTGCTGTAGGGGCACCGAATAGCTACAACAATATGACTCATGCTCAACGAATGGCTGTGTTAACTAGTCAACGTCAGCAACGGCTCAATTTAGAGTATCAACAAGTTACTGGAAGCAAAGGAAAACCGAAGACTAAAGAAGGCGCTAATTTACTTAAGAATTGGGGAAAATCCATGAAAGAAACATGGACAAAGTTCTGTAAAACAGCCCCCAAAGCCAAAAAAGTGAAACATCAATCTGCAGGAGTTGTTGCACTATCACCAGAAGCGACATGGGGTCTCCCTGCTGGTGGTAAAGTGATAGGAAAAACAACTGTAAAAATGTTAGGTAAAATAGTTTGGGTTTATACTGTTTTGGATTTAACGAATAAAGCAGTTAATTATATTGAACATGGCGACACGAACGATATGGAGGTAGGAGGAGATATCACTCCTAAAGATGTGGCTAATGGTAAAATAAAAGGTCTGTTAGGAAAAGCTAAATCTGGAGAAAAAACAAATGGACCAACCACTCAATATGATAAAAAAGGCAATTATAGTGATGCTGAAAAAGATTTCGATAATCTTGGCTTAAAAGATGTGAAAGAAATCGATACAAAATTTGGAAAGGGAAAAGTGGGGACGCTTGACGATGGGAGGAAAGTTGTTATTAGACCCGGGAGTACCTTGAAAAATGGAGAAATCGGAGAGCATGGTCCACCAACATTAGAAATTCAAGACAAAGTAGGTCCTGGAAAAACAAAAATAAGGTATAAATAAAGGAGCAAAATAATGGAAGAATTAACAGGATATAATTTACCAGATGGTGATTACTGGGTAAAAAAAGTACAACAAGATGAGAATGGAACTCTAATAGTATTAGAGAGCAAAAAATTTTTGGTGACAATCCTTTTTGGAGGTTTTGTTTACGCCTTGTTATGTTCAGATGAATCTGGACTTCAAAAAAGAAATCATCAATGGCTCGATAAATTTGCAGGAGTTAGTTTGATAGATGAGGCGTTTTTCAAACTATCAAATTCAGAGTTTATTGACTTCATTAAAGATCAAACTTTTGGTTTTTATGAGGATTTCGACTTCAAGCACTTTGTAGCATGGACTGAAGATAATATTATTGAGGTAATTGCTCATTATGAACCAGAAATAGAAATTCAGGAAAAGAAATTGAAATAGGTGTTTTTCCAAGTTGTGCAACAAAGTTTGTTTATGCTAAAAGTCAAACTACCGAATAGAAGTTGATTCATTATAAAATTTCTTCTGATGGAAGTTTAGAAAGGGCCATCAACCAATGAGTATAGAAAGGAACCTATAATGAAAATGGGCAACGAATCAGAGATTAACATTCAGGATGGGAAGATCCCTGAATTAGAAAAAATGGATTTTTCATCAAGCAGTTTTGATAATGAGCTTTATAAATTATTTTTCTATTCTACAGATTATCAAGAATTAGTGGTTGAAGCGACAAGGCTTAAAAAAGTTGCTGTATTAGATGTATTTAATGAAACTATGCAGATAGGAGACTTAGTCTATTGTCAAATGAATACTTCAGACTAAGTCAAGAAAATAAGTATTTATCTTTTTTTGAGAGAGTATTTGAAATAAATGATAACGAAGCTTATATAGATTTGGGAGGTGAAGATGACAAGAGTAAGATAACTAAAATAATGGATAGACAATGCGAGAGATTAGATAAGATAGATAGACTAATTTATGTGAATCAAATCGATGTCTTAAATAATGGTGATAATTATATACTGTCTCTTATACACATCTCCGAGCCCCACGAGACGCGTAGTA
>ERZ1026976.456-NODE-456-length-12380-cov-15.116105_pt1 | contig 12380 bp, 10 predicted proteins | sample MGYA00519293_ERZ1026976 | MGnify/ENA primary metagenome ERZ1026976 (study PRJEB26926, sample SAMN06164671) | human gut metagenome | biome: ENVO:00009003; feature: ENVO:2100002; material: ENVO:00002003 | host: Homo sapiens | place: USA | collected 2012 ... | reverse complement strand
ATAAGTTAGGAATAGTTTTCCTTTTACAGCTTTCATTTCATATTCAGCCTGAACGATTGCCTGTTCGTTTTCGATACTTTGTTTCAATGAAGTCAACTTCAGTCCCGGATTTTTCCAGACAGCATACCGGTGCTGTAATCCTGCTCCATAATCATTATCGGTAGGAGCACGCCAGAAGTTAGGAGTCAGTTGAGCTCCCGGATTTAATAATTGCATACCATCTGCTTCGTAACGAGAGAGATATCCATTGTGCTTATTGAATTCGATTATGAAGTTTTCGCCTTCTACAATCAGATAATTATGGTCGTTGTCCTTAATGACCGGTACGACAATGTCAAGATTAGATGCTTTCTGGTTCTTTAATTCCAATGCTTTGGCTGTATACGGACGGATGGTCAGCTGGTCATATGCCACTGTACTTCCTGCCGGCATCAGTGTTTCGGCAGCTTTCAACTTATAAGTTACGTTGAGCAACAACTCTTTACATGGACAGATCTTTTCCGTATTCAGATTCAGTTTGAGAGTCGCTGTTTGTTGGGGAGCCACGTTCAGGTCCTGAACGACTCCGGTTTGCATTACTTCACCGTTTGCCAGTAATTGCCACTCCATATAATAAGCGGACAAATCGCGGAAGAAGTTTTCGTTATATACCTTTATTTCTCCCTTTGACAGATCGCCGGGAGTAGTCCAGATTGACTGGTAGAAGTATCCCACTTCATGGGCATGCGGGTTGGGGCGACGGTCGGGGCTGATCAGTCCGTTGTCGTTAAAATTATTGTCCGAAGCATCGTATTTATTGAAGTCACCGCCATATCCGTAGATGTCTATTCCATCCTTATTTTTCCAATGGTTCGACTGGTCTACAAAGTCCCAGATAAAACCGCCCTGATATTTGGGATATTTGCGTATCAGATCCCAATACTCTTTGAAGCCCCCTTGCGAGTTACCCATAGCATGAGCATATTCACATTGGATCAAAGGTTTGTCTATATTGCCTTCGCTGTACTTCTTGCAGGCGTCATAATCGTAATACATCGGGCAGAAAATGTCTGTAAATTCATTGGTACCCGCCTGCTCATATTGTACGGCGCGTGTTTTGTCCTCGTTTTTGATCCATGTATAGCACTGTTCGAAGTTCGGGCCGTATCCGGCTTCGTTTCCTAATGACCAGAAAATGATGGAAGGATGGTTATACCCTCTCTGTACATTGCGTTGGTTGCGTTCCATGTGTGCTTTTTTGTAAGATGGATTTTTGGCAAGTGTTTCTTTGCCATATCCCATTCCGTGCGACTCGATATTGGCCTCTGCCACTACATAGATACCGTATTGGTCGCAAAGGTCATACCACAGATTGTCGTCCGGATAGTGACAGGTACGTACCGCGTTAATGTTCAGCTGCTTCATACGCAGAATATCTTGCAGCATGCGTTCACGGGAAACCACGTATCCTCCGTCCGGATCCATTTCGTGGCGGTCGGCACCTTTAAAGAGCACCGGTTGCCCGTTCACCAGTATCTGTCCGCCCTTCAATTCAATTTTGCGGAAACCTACTTTTACCGGGATCACTTCCAGCGTGTTGCTGCCGTTTTTCAGGGTTGCAGTCAGTGTATATAAGTTGGGTGTTTCTGCTGTCCATTTTTCAGGATTGCTCACGTCCATGACAACAGACTTTTGTCCATTTCCGTTAACCTGTGCCGTAGCAACACTTTTTCCTGCCGGATCTGTTAGGTTCAACTCTACTGTTCCGCTTCCGTTCAGATTGAGTGCCACGTTCAATGTACCGTTTGTATAATTGCTGTCCAAGTCGGGAGTTACACGGATATCTTGAATATATTTTTTATTGCGGCTGTACAAATAGCAGTTACGTCCCACTCCCGAGTAGCGGAAAAAGTCCTGATCTTCCAGGTACGTACCGTCACACCAGCGGAATACCTGAAACGCAATCAGGTTCTTGCCCGGTTTCAAATATTTGGTCAGGTTAAATTCAGCTTCCAGTTTACTGTCTTCACTATATCCCACATATTTACCGTTGACCCATAGATACATGTTTGAAGTGACCGAACCAAAGTGGGCGAATATTTCTTTTCCTGACCATTCGGCAGGAATAATGATTTCTTTCCGATACGATCCTACATGGTTGTTTTCTATGGGCACATAAGGAGGATTGTTTTTGTATTGGCTTCTCCAGGCGTAACCTACGTTGACATAAATCGGATCACCGTATCCGTTCATTTCCCAAACACCGGGGACTTTCATCTGTCCCCAACCTTTATCATTATAGTCTGTCCGGTAGAAGTCGGTCGGTCGAGCATCTGCATTTTTCACCCAGTTGAATTTCCAGATGCCATTCAGGGTCATAAAGTTGCTTGAGTTTTCCTTATCGGCTTTTGCGGCTTCTTCACTTGAAGAGTAAGCAAAGTAATTGGTGTGCATCGGTGCACGGTTTACCGCATTAATTTCGGGGTTTTTCCATTCGTCATGTTGAGCCATGGTCGCCAGGCTACACATCGCCAGGCAGCAAGTCAGCAGTTGTCTTTTCATGGGGTTAATCTTATTAGGTTTGTAAATTGTTGGTCAAAGATACGTTTTTTGTCTTGTCGGACAGAGTCTTTTTGGATAAATTAGTGTAAAGTATAGCATTAATTAATGGATAAGGCTTATTTTTGCAGCATGTTAAAAGACAATATATATAGAAAAAAACGACTCATCCGTAGTCTGTTGGGAGTTGCTGCTCTGGTAGCTACCCTTTATTCTTGTGCCAGTATGGGACGTCCGGATGGGGGACCTTTTGATGAAACTCCACCCCGCTTCATCGGCAGTACGCCGGCAGCAGGAGCCGTAAATACTAAAAAGTCAAAGATTGTCCTTGATTTCGATGAGTTTATTAAACTTGAAAAGGCCAGTGAAAAGGTAGTGGTTTCGCCTCCCCAGTTGCAACAACCGGAGATTAAACCCGGAGGGAAGCGGATTACTGTAAACCTGCTCGACTCTTTGAAGCCCAATACCACCTATACAATCGATTTCTCGGATGCGATCGTCGATAACAACGAGGGCAATCCGCTCGGTAATTTTGCGTTTACATTCTCTACAGGGGCCTCTATCGATACAATGGAGGTATCGGGCACCTTGCTTGAAGCTTCTGATCTGGAACCCATTAAAGGTATGTTGGTGGGACTACATTCCAACCTGAATGACTCGGCTTTTACCAAACTTCCTTTTGATCGTGTAGCTCGTACCGATAGTCGTGGACACTTCACGATTCGTGGGATTGCACCGGGCAAATATCGTATTTTCGGTTTAATGGATGCCGATCAGAATTTCTTCTATAACCAAAAAGGTGAAGCGGTGGCTTTCAATGACTCGCTGATTATTCCCCGCTTCGAAGAGCGGATACGCCAGGATACTGCCTGGGTCGATTCACTGACCATCGATACGATTGTTGAGCAGAAATATACCTACTTCCTGCCCGATAATATTGTGCTTCGCTCATTTAAAAAGCCTTCTGTTTCACAATACCTGGTTAAGAGCGAACGCCTTACTCCGAATAAATTTTCTTTGTATTTTTCGGCTCCGGCAGATTCTTTGCCTGTGTTGAAAGGCTTGAATTTCGACGAGAAGGATGCTTTTGTGATAGAAAAGACATTCCGCAACGACACTATTCATTATTGGATACGCGACTCTTTGCTTTATCAGCAAGATACACTTACGTTGAGCCTGAACTATTTGTACACTGATACGTTAAATCAATTAGTTCCTCGTACGGATACGCTAAGGTTGGCCGCAAAGAAAGTGAAGAAAGAAGAGCCTAAAAAGAAAAAGAAGAAAGACGATGAGCCGGAACCGACTAAGTTCTTGTCGGTAAACACACACGCTCCTTCGTCTATGGACGTGTTCGATTATATCACCATGACTTTTGAAGAACCGGTAGCCCGCTTTGACAGTGCGGCTATTCATCTTCGCCAGAAAGTAGATACGATATGGACCGACGTTCCTTTTGAGCTCGAACATGATTCGCTCGATGTGCGCCGCTATAACCTCTATTATGATTGGGAACCCGGAGGCGAGTATGAATTTGCCGTCGATTCCACAGCTTTTCATGGCATTTACGGGCTGTTTACCGATAAGATAAAGCAAGCCTTCAAGGTTCGTCAAATCGAAGAATACGGTAATGTGTTCCTCAACATAACCGGAGCAGATTCTATCGCTTTTGTCGAACTGTTGGATAATCAGGATAAAGTTCTTCGCAGGCGTCCGGTGATTGACGGGAGAGCGGAGTTTTACTATCTGAATCCCGGCAAATACGGAGCCCGGTTGGTAAACGATACCAATGGCAACGGAGTGTGGGATGCCGGTGACTATGAGAAGGGCATACAGCCTGAGATGGTATACTATTATCCGCATATTATTGAATTTAAAGCAAACTGGGATGCTACTCAGGACTGGAATGTGACAGCTGTGCCTCTGGATAAGCAAAAGCCGGACGAACTTAAAAAACAGAAACCAGATGAAGACAAGAAGAAAAAGATCCGAGATAGTCAAAACGCAAACCGTAGCCGCCGCAATTAGGCGGAAAGAGTGGATATGTCTTATTATCGCCCTGCTTTTTGCTTTCCCATCATCGGGCAATGCCCAGTGTGAAGCAAAGAACGATGCGTTTAAGTCCGGTGAGCACGTCATGTACGAACTTTATTTCAACTGGAAATTCATTTGGAAGAAAGTGGGACTTGCCAGCCTTACTACTAACTCGACGACTTATCACTCCGAGCCGGCCTATCGGGTCAATTTATTGGCCATTAGCAGTAAAGAGGCCGACTTCTTCTTTAAGATGCGGGATACGCTGACAAGCGTCATGACTGAAAAGCTGGAACCCCGCTATTTTCGGAAGGGAGCCGAAGAAGGAAAACGTTATACTGTCGATGAAGCCCGTTTCTCGTTTCGGGAGGGCATGTGTTATGTCAATCAAAAACGGGTGCGTAAAGACGGGAGTATCACCGAGACGGAGCAAAGTGACAATCGTTGTATCTATGATATGCTTACTATTCTGGCACAGGCCCGTTCGTTCGATCCAAAGGAATATACCATCGGTCAACGTATCCAGTTCCCGATGGCGACGGGGCGTAGAGTAGAAGAACAGACCCTGATTTACCGGGGAATTAAGAAGATTACTGCCGAGAACGATACTACCTATCGCTGCCTGATATTCTCACTCGTGGAATATAATAAAAAGGGAAAGGAGAAAGAGGTCATAACGTTCTATGTGACGGACGACCGGAATCACCTTCCGGTACGTCTGGATATGCACCTTAACTTTGGTTCGGCCAAGGCATTCCTGAAGAGTGTCAGTGGTTACCGACATCCTCAGACTTCTATTGTCACAAAGTGAACGGAACTTCGTCTTTTTTGCGGAATACGCTCGACTCGAAGGTAGCTATCAGTCTGCCTTCCTGATCGGTTACATCTATCTGATAATAACCTGTGCTACGTCCGGTATAGCGTTCGCGTGCTTCGGCATAGAGTGTGTCTCCGGGGCCGCTGGCGCGCAAGAAAGTGATATTGGAAGAGAGCGAAAAGGCCAATGTGCCATGTGAGTTAGCTGCTGCCGCAAGTGCCAGATCGGCTAAAGTAAAGATGGCGCCTCCCTGTGTCCGTTGTCCCGCATTCAGATGTTCGGGTTTTATTTCCAGTTTTGCTTTGCTGTATCCTTCTCGTATCTCGATCAGCTCTACACCCGCATTGGTGGCAAACAAGTCGTTTTTGAAAAATTCTTGTGCTGTCATTTTTATATCTGTTCTGAATTAGCCACAGAGGACGCGGAGCATACAAAGCTATTACTTTGTTCTCTCCGCATCCTCTGTGATGTTTTCTAAATACAACTTTCTGAAGCTTTTTATTTATTCAGTTTCCACTCAAATCCGTCCTTAGTATCTTTAATTTCGAATCCCAATGCAGTCAGTTCGTTACGGATCAAGTCACTGGTTGCCCAGTCTTTGTTGGCTTTTGCCTTCACACGTTGTTCCAGCAACATATCGACCACTTTTCCATAAGCGGCTTCACGTCCGTCCGACGAACCGATTTCTTCTTTCAGACCCAGGATATCGAAGCAGAATGTATGGAATACTTCTTTCAGGTCTTTCAGGTCATCGGCAGAAATGGTGTTGTTGCCGGCAATGATATTATTGATCATCTTGGCTCCGTCAAAGAGATGTGAAATCACAATCGGAGTATTCAGGTCATCGTTCATTGCTTCAAAACACTTCGTGCGCAAGCTTTTTACATCGACGTTCGAAGTAGCTGCGGGAGTGATTTTTTCCAGACTGTCTACTGCTTCCATCAGTCGGCTCAGTCCCTTTTCTGCTGCTTGCAAGGCTTCGTTGCTGAAATCCACCGGACTGCGGTAGTGTGCCTGCAAGATAAAGAAGCGTATGGTCATCGGGCTGTAGGCCTGAGTCAGCAATTTGTGCGAGCCGCTGAAGAATTCATCCAGCGTGATGAAGTTTCCGAGACTCTTGCCCATCTTGGTGCCGTTGATGGTGATCATGTTGTTGTGCATCCAGTAGTGAACCATATCGTCACCCTGTGAAGCTACCGACTGTGCGATTTCACATTCGTGGTGCGGGAAGATAAGGTCCATGCCTCCTCCGTGAATGTCGAAGTGTTCGCCCAGATACTTACGTCCCATAGCTGTACACTCGGCATGCCAGCCGGGGAAACCGTCACCCCATGGTGAAGGCCAGCGCATGATATGTTCCGGTTGTGCCCGTTTCCAAAGAGCAAAGTCGGCAGGATTATGTTTTTCTTCCTGGCCGTCCAGCTCGCGGGTTGTATTCAGTACATCGTCCAGGTTACGTCCCGAGAGTTTACCATAATGGTAGTCTTTATTGTATTTGGCTACATCGAAATATACCGAACCCTGGCTTTCGTATGCATAGCCGGCATCCAGAATCTTTTTTACCAATTCTATTTGTTCGATGATATGTCCCGAGGCATGTGGCTCAATGCTGGGGGGAAGTACGTTCAGTGCCTCCATGGCTTTATGATACCGGTTCAGGTAGTATTGCACTACTTCCATGGGTTCCAATTGTTCCAGACGGGCTTTCTTGGCAATCTTATCTTCGCCTTCATCTGCGTCATGTTCCAGGTGGCCTACGTCGGTAATGTTACGCACGTATCGCACTTTATAACCCAGCCGGGTGAGGTAACGGAAAAGTACGTCGAACGTGATGGACGGACGGGCATGTCCCAAATGGGCATCGCCATATACCGTCGGTCCGCAGACATACATACCCACATGCGGAGCGTGCAAAGGCACAAACAGCTCTTTTTTTCTATCTAAAGTGTTGTAAATCGTCAGTTGATGTTCCATAACGTTTGAGATTTATTCTGTTTTAAACCACAAAGTTAGAATAAATAATTTGAATTGGGACGTGTTCTGCCGGATTATTCTTTGTCAGCATATCTGTCTGGTGTAAGATCGGGCCACTCATACGAAAAACGCATTCCGATCTTCCACCCTCCGTTTGGCTGAGATAAGTTTAGTATGATGAATGGTAATATGCTTATATATAATGTGTTAGTATTATGGAAAAATCAACTTGTTTTTTCTTAGTGGCTGTGTTTAAACTCTTGTTTCCTTGTCGGAGGCTTTTGTGAAGAACTTATCTACGACGACAGCTACACCGTCCTCTTCGTTGCTAAAAGTGATGTAATCGGCGACCTTCTTTACCGGTTCCTGCGCATTGCCCATGGCTACTCCCAATCCAGCGAATTGGATCATTGAAAGATCATTGTAGCCATCGCCTACGGCTACCATCTCTTCCCGGTTCATGTTCAGTTTGTTTAGTAAGACAGATAAAGATTGTGCCTTGTCTATTCCCTGTGGCACCAATTCGAGGAAAAAGGGCTCCGAGCGGTAGACGTTCAGTTGGCCTTGCAGTCCTACCGAAAGTTCAGCCTCGACGGGAATCAAACGATGTGGCTCGCCTACGATCAAACACTTAGGAAGCGGCAGACGAATATCTTTCAGAAAATCCGTGGAAGGATATATCTGCATTTTATTGAGGAATGCCTCTTTCCGGACATAATCGTCATTGGGATATTCTGTAATGATATATTGATGATCATAAGTAAGAATGGGAAGTTGGTTGCGCGTGGCGCATTCATATAGCTGGGCTATCACTTTGTCCGGCAATACATTGGCATAAACTATCTCTCCGGTACTCCAGTCAATAATTTCCCCGCCATTGTAGGAGAGGATAAATCCGCCGAATTCTTTCATGCGAAGTTCATCGGCCAAGGGTGCAATGCCGAAGGTAGGGCGTCCCGATGCAAGTATCAGTTTCACACCCTGTTCTTGTGCGTGTATCAGTGCTTCACGGTTGCGCAGCGTTATTTCTTTTTTAGCGTTGGTCAGTGTTCCGTCCAAGTCGAGTACGAGGAGTTTGTATTTCATCAGTCGCTTTTGTTTGGTTTTTGAGGGTGCAAAGGTAGTGGTTTTTCTGAGATGAATATTGAATTAACTTAGATTTACTGAGAGCTTATAACCATTTCTGGGTATAGTTACGAGTTCTATGGTAGGGTCAATAGACAGGTATTTGCGTAGTTTTGATATTAAATTATTTATTCCTTGTTCATTTCCATTTACTTTCCCCCATAGTTCTTCTTCTATTTGCCGACGTTCAACAAGTTGTTCTTTATAAGCAACCAAAAGTTTAAGTAGTTTGTATTCTGCCTCGCTCAGTTGTTTAATCACTCTCAATTCTTTAGTGCATAGCAATTGGGTGTCTGTGTCTAATAAAAGAGAACCTATCTTTATTTGATATGGATGTGAAATCGCGTATCTTTTGATATATGCAATTAATTCATCAATTTCAAGAGGTTTTTTCAGATAAGCTACTGCACCTGCACTTAGTGCTTGGACTACCAATTGGCTATTTGTGTGTGAAGATATAAATAATATAGGAGTATTAGGGGCTATTGCCTTCAATTCCGGGACAGCCTCAATGCCATTTTTATTTCCGATTTCTACATCGAGTACGATCATGTCTGGATGTGTTTCTACGATACAAGCCTTTGCTCCGTTTAATGAAGTTTGATAAAGAACTTCATAACCTTCTTCCTGCATAATCCTGGTACATATATGTCCAAGTGCGATATCGTCATCAATAAAAAAAAATTTGAGTTTTTTTCCCATCTTTTTGTCTTATTTTGAAATATAAAAAGTAAACGTACTTCCTTCATTTTCTCGACTTCTTAGTCGTATTTTTCCACCGTGTGCCTGAATTATATATTTAACGTATGATAATCCTATACCATATCCTTTCTGGATTTGCGATGTTTCTCGGGGAACCTGATAGTACTGACTAAATATCTTCTTTTGGTATTTATGAGCGATTCCCCAGCCATTGTCTTTCACTTCTATTTGTATGCCTTGACTAATTTCAACTATTTTTATTTGTATTTTCACTCCATCATTAGAGTACTTTAGAGCATTTTCTATTAGGTTCTTTATGGTATTCTCTATGTAGAGTTGATCGGCTAAACACTCTATGTTTGGTGACTCGTTCACTATTTCAATACTATGTGGTTTTGAACTTAAGTCTACACAGATATTTCCGATGGCTGTTTTAATTACTTCTTCTATGTTTATTTTTGTCCTTTGTAAAATGATGTGCTGTGTTGTACCTCTGGCACAGATTAATATGGACTCAATTTGTGTTGTTAAGTGTTTGGCTCGTTTGATAACTTCGTTCATTAGTTGTTTCTTTTTGTGGTCTGATTCATTTTTTTTGAGCCAACAAGTTAGAGTTATAAGTGCATTTAATGGTGATTTTAGATCGTGGACTATTCCATTTACACTTGCTTCGCGATTTTTTAATATTTCGTTCTTTTTGCGAATGACGGTTAGCTGAAAAATAAGACATCCTAATACTATAGCAACAATCAATGTGGATGCTATTAGAGAATAGAGCATTTGAGATAAGATCGTGTCATTGGGAAGTCCTGATTCTATTTGTATGTAGAGGAGTCCTTTGGTGCCAATTGGTTTTTGGTTTATAATGATTTGAAAATGAGATTGTAGATGAGCATTTCCAACAGAATCTATTATTTGTTTTTCTTTATTACGTAGAGTAATATAGTGATTAATGTTTAGGTCGTAGAGTTCATCTTGAAAAAGACTATCAATGATTGATAGAATCGGAGGTTTTTGAATCGCTAGTAATCCATCTTGCTTAATTTGTGTAAGGAGTTCAGAGACGTTTCGCGCTACTCCATTTTGCTCTAAATGCACTAAATCAATGGTGTCTCCTTTATATCCAGCTCGTTCTTCTTCGGACATATATTCAACAGATTTTATAAAGATTGTAGAGTGCTTTGATTGTTCTATATGCATGGATCGAAGGCCTACTTCCTTTTCGATAGCGTTAAAAATGCTTTATTTATTTTTTCCGTATATTGATTCTCATATTTCTGATACATACTGTTTATCCAAAAAACTTGAAGAAGGATCAAGGCTATAGAAGATAAGATGGTAAGCAGTAGTTCTTTTTTCATGATTTTTTTGTTTGAGGTGTGACAAAGATATAAATAGATATTTAATTGATGAAAGAAATGGTTTCTAATAATTTATATAATTAAAAAATATAGTTTTGAGTATATAGATATTAGGTGTTTGTTATAAAGAATTAAAGGATATTGCACTATGTTTGCAACATACCAAAATTATAATAAGATGGAAAAAATATTAGAGAAATTCTCACCGGAAGAATTAGATTCTATAAAAGGTGGAACTTGGGTTTTGACTGATAAGGGATGGGTTTGGATTGAAGGAGCAATTTAAAACAGCAGCGCCGGGATTCAGAAATTTGTGAGTGATGAAATTCCAATACTATAATCTTATAATAAAATAATATGAGAACATCATCTTATAATATATTAGTGAATGTAGATAGTAAGCTAAACTTATTCGCTATTTTAAACGGATATACTCAAGCTTTTGACATAGTAAATAAAGATGTTTATTTGGCTCTGAAAACAGAACAAAAACTGGAAGACTTGCCTGATGTTATTCTAAGTAAATTGAAGAAAAGAGGATATGTGACACCATTAACAAAAATTGAAGAAATAAAATTGGTTCAAGGTCTGTCCGATAGAGCTCGTGAGAATCATTTATTTCAAAAATATAATTTTCATTTTATAGTTTCATATGCATGTAATTTGAGGTGTATATATTGTTATGAAGATAATATATTAAATGGGTGTAATTCTTTATCTAAGAAGACGATGACTTTGGAACAGGTTGATAAAGCCTTTGAAATAATTACTGAAAAGGATAAGGTAAATCAAAGTTCTAAAACAATAGCATTGTATGGAGGGGAACCCCTTTTAAGAGAAAACTATGATGTCATATCATATATAGTGGAAAAAGGAAAGCGGATTGATCATACTTTTAGGGTTACTTCTAATGGATATGATATAGATGCTTATGCTTTTATGTTACAAAAAAATAGTAATTTATTTTCGTTTCAGATAACTGTTGATGGAGTTGAGGAAATTCAAAATCAGAGAAAACCTCATTTTAAGAATAGCGATTCTTTTTAATAATATTGATTTTTTATTAAAGTGCGGTATTCCTGTTAATGTGCGAATAAATTCTGATTTGTATACAATCAATAAGATTCATGACTTACTCAGTTTTTTTGAAGATAAAGGGTGGTATAAATATAAAAATTTCAGAGCTTATTGTGCCCTTTTACGTCAGGAGGTTGATGTTAAACAACAAATTCAACATTCTCAAATGGGGCAGTTGGATTTATTGAAATACTATAATGATAAAATAAAGAACAAAGAGATAACTGAACGAAAGATCTTTTGTCAAGACTGTGGGACTTTGGCTCTGTTGAAAAATTTATTATTGAATAGGAAACATTTATATAAGGGGAGTTTCTGTGGAGCTCAGACAAATAATATTATTTTTGATCCTTTTGGAGATTTATATTCTTGTTGGGATGTAGTTGGTTTGCCAGAACATAGGGTTGGAAGATATATACCTGATTTTTGTATTGATGATACTAAATCGATTAAATGGTTTGGCCATAGAGTTAGCGATACAAAATGTATACAGTGTAAATTTGTACTTTTTTGTGGTGGTGGGTGTTTGGCCAGATCTTTAAGAAAATCTGGTGAAATAAGTTTTGGAAATTGTAATGAGTATCCACAAAGTTTCAAATATTTGATGAAAACAGTTTGTAAGGAAATTCTAGAGAATAATTATGATGTTTTATGAAGGTGGATATTTCTACTATTGTTATGTTGCTGACGGAAGAGGATTTATTCTGTCTCTTATACACATCTCCGAGCCCACGAGACGCGTAGTAATCTCG
>ERZ1026976.451-NODE-451-length-12586-cov-6.927540_pt1 | contig 12586 bp, 8 predicted proteins | sample MGYA00519293_ERZ1026976 | MGnify/ENA primary metagenome ERZ1026976 (study PRJEB26926, sample SAMN06164671) | human gut metagenome | biome: ENVO:00009003; feature: ENVO:2100002; material: ENVO:00002003 | host: Homo sapiens | place: USA | collected 2012 ... | reverse complement strand
TGTGTATAAGAGACAGGCCATATACATACTGATGCAATATGGAAAATAAAGACTTAAATCGGTTGAAGGTGGTGCTTGCCGAAAAAAAACGTACCAATAAATGGCTGGCAGAGCAGTTAGGCAAAGACCCGGCAACCATTTCAAAGTGGTGTACCAACAGTGCACAACCCAACTTGGAAACCCTCATCGAGATTGCCAAATGCCTCGGTGTGACAGTAAATGATTTAATACGCCAGGAATGATTTGTATGCAAAAGAACAATAGTCCATATACTTCCCTGACGGGATGCACGTTTCTCTATTATGAGTTCAAACGCATCCTTCCCGTCCTAATGAGTGCGGATGCTGAAAGGCTGTTGAAGGAAGAGGTTGAAAACAACCAGATCCTTCAAGTCAATTCCCGCACCTCGCGCCAGCGTTTTGCTGTGGAATTCAAGCGGCGTTATGGAGCCGTACCGGCACAATTCTGGAGAGAATGGCAGCATTGGAGCGAAGCAGGGCAAAGGGCTGGCCTGTTTTATGCCATCCTGAAAGCCTATAAGCTCGTATTTGACTTTCATGTCAATGTGGCCATGAAGAAGTGGAACTCCATTGACCATAAGCTCACGGCTGACGACATACAGATGGAGTTCAACGAAATCTCCGCGCACGATGCTTTTGTGGACGGCTGGTCAGCTGCCACGAAAAAGAAATGTGCCAGCTGCTATCTGACCATCCTGCGGCAGACCGGACTGCTGCAGGAGAAAACGGACGAGCTGACTCCGGTCAGGCCCTGTCCGGAAGAATCGGCTTATTACATCCATACGGGCGAGGAATGGTTTCTGGAAGCCTGTTTCCTTTATCCGTATGAGATTAACGAAATCAAATCCCATTTGCCATGAAGAGAATGACCGTAGACGAGTTGTATGAGTATCTTTGTTCGCCGCTGTTCCTCGATGAAAAGAGCGGCAACATCTTCTACAACTATTACATATACCAGTATCCTGCCAGCCAGGAATACGAGATGCGTCGGCAGATACAGGAGTTCAAGAAGAAGCTGGAGCGTCCCACCAACTTTGTCAACGCCCTGGTGTTGGATTTGTTCCGCGTGTTCTGCGAGTATCTCCAGAATGAGAAGTTCGGCGACACGTCGTTGCTGGAAGACACGTTCGAGGGCGACAGGCTCCATCCCGACATGGTGACCACGGAACTGACTTCGGAGGCGAACTCCGACAACTTCATCCGCTTTGTGCGCGATAAGATTGAAGCCCACATGGCTCTGAACGACGGCTACAACAAGCCTTACGTGTTCATCCACGGCATCGGCAAGATGTTCCCTTACCTGCGTACCAACGTGTTTCTCACCCGGTACGAGAAATACAATGATACCTCGCGGTATAAGATTATCCTCTTCTATCCGGGACATCAGGAGGGAAATTCCTTCAGTCTGTTCGACATACTGGAGGATTCCCATACCTACCGTGCCATCTTATTAGTCAACAAATAACGCTTCCGATATGAAATTCAAAGAACTATATTCAAAAGGTCTCGACCGCAAAGTGAATCCGGCTGTGTCGGCATCCGACCTCAGTGAAGATACCGTGATGACTGAAATCGTGGAATACGTGTTCACCGAAGAAATCGTCATCAACCTCTATGACATCCTGGTCAATATCCGCCAGAACCAAGGCAGCCACGTAGGCATTTGGATTAACGGCTATTTCGGTACGGGTAAGTCCCACTTCCTGAAATATGTCAGCTACTGCCTCAATGCCCATTACAGCGAAATGGCTTTCATGCGTCTGGAAGAAGCCATCGAGGAAATCATGCGCAATTCCAATGGCATGACCAAGCTCGACGACCACGGCGTTTCCCTTTCTGAAATCCAAGCGTTGAAGAAATGGTATTCCACACAGGCCGATGTGCAGATGGTGATGTTCAACATCGGCGACGTACACGATGCCAACGCCAACCAGGCCCAGGCATTCACCACCATCTTCTGGAACCAGTTCAACGCGCAGCGTGGCTACAATTCGTTCAACCTCGCTTTGGCGCAGTATCTGGAAAAGGCGTTGGACGATGACGGCAAGTTCGGCGAGTTCAAGGATTATCTGAAATCCAAAGGTTATGATTGGGAACGTAACATCTCACGTTTTGCCGCCGGGCGGTTAGACCTGGCCTTGCAGATGGCCAAGGAGGTAGACCCCACGCTGGCCACCGACGTCATCCGCACTAAGATTTTGAACAACGACATCAACGTATCTGTGGAATCGTTTGCGGCGGAGATGAAGGAATATATTGACGCCAAGCACAACCGCAACTTCCGCTTGCTCTTCTTTGTCGATGAGGTGAGCCAGTTCATTGGCGAGCACCGCGACCTCCTGCTACAACTCCAATCGCTGGTCAAGCGGTTGGAAGAAGTCTGCGAGTCGCGGGTATGGATAGCCTGCACCGCCCAACAGACACTGGAAGAGGTGGTGAGCCACGTGGGCGGCAGCACCACCAACCCGGAGGATGAGGTCGGAAAGATTCTCGGACGTTTCGAGGTACGCGCTTCCCTGCAAGGCACTTCGCCGGAATATATCACGCAGAAGCGTATCCTCGACAAGAAAGGCGAAGCGGAAGTGATGCTGGCCGACATGTATGCGAAGGACAAGGCCAAGCTCGACGCGCAGTTTGTCCTGCCCAGCACCTACAAGACCTATCACGACAAGGACAACTTCGTGGCTTACTATCCGTTCGTACCCTATCAGTTCCAGCTCATCAAGAAGGTGCTCGACTCCTTCGAGACCATGAACTATGTGGACAAGCAGGTGAAGGGCAACGAGCGTTCGCTCATCAACATTACCTATTCCATCGCCCGTGAGACGCAGGACATGGAGGTGGGCGAGTTCATCCCGTTCGACAAGTTCTTTGGCGCGATGGTACAAGGCTCCATGCAGCACCTGGGACAGCGGGCTTTCGAGAACGCACGCCAGGCACTCGATGTCATCGAGGACGAGAAGAAACAGGCGTTCTATCGCCGCGTGGTCTACATCCTCTTCATGATATGCAACCTGAAGGAGGAGGACAAGCAGCAGTTCTCCGCCACCATCGACAATGTGGTCACCCTGCTCATGTCGAAAATGGATGCCAGCAAGGCGGCCATCAAGCAGGAAGTGTCTGCCGTCCTGGCCTATCTCATCGACAAGGCCGTCATCCGGAAGGTGAAGACCGACGCAGGTAGCGAAATCTACGAGTTCTTTACCGAGGAAGAGTCGAAGGTGGCCCAGATTATCAAGAACCAGCAGGTGGACAGCAACACCTACAGCGACGAGCTGCGCAATATCTTCTTCGCCCATTTCGGCAATCCGTCCAACAAGGAGCAGTTCGCCACCCGTTCCTTCACGGTGGGCATCAGCATCGACGGACGGAATTACCTCAGTAATAATGCGGACATCCAAGTGGACTTCGTGACAACGGCCAGCACGGACAACCCCGACCAGTATGCCTTCAGCCTGAACAACAGTCCGCAAGGCACCCACTTGGTGTTCTTCCTTTACCCGTTGTTCAAGGAGAACCAGGAACTCCGCGCCAATTTCCTTTACTACTGCCGGGTGCAACGGTTCGCCCAAGAGCCTGCCATCAGCGAGGAACGCCAGCGCACCAAGGAAATCTTCAAGCAACGTGCCAAGGAACTTTACGAAAAGGAAATCAAACCCCAGTTCCAGCAGATGCTCGACACCTGTCCCGTCATCTCCTGCGCCAATGCCCTCTCTCCTTCCGAGACGGGAACGGCACGGAAGGCTGAGCGTTACAAAACCCTCCTGGCTCGACACATGGAGACGCTTTATCCATTCGCCAAGCTCGCAGACAATCGGGAAGTGCCACGCACCAACCCCGAACTGTCAGCCAAGATACTCCGCCCGATAGATCCGGGTCTGCTTGTGACTCCCACTGCGGCGGAAGAGAAGGTGAAGAACTGGCTCGACCGCCAGCCGCACGATGTCACTGTGGCCGATACCTTGCGCCAGTTTGCCCGTGTACCTTACGGCTGGAGCGATTTCGCCACCATTTATTTCTTGAACGAGCTGGTGCGCCGCCATCTCTATGCCTACAACTACATGGGCAACCCCAACGTGAGCCGTGAGGACACGGCCCGGAACATTGTACGCGATGCCGCGAAGTTCACCGTCGAACGAGCCAAGGCCATCTCGCAGGAACTGCTCAACGCATTCATCGAGGCGTGGAAGCACATCTTCAACGTGGTCTCCGTGAAGGGCAGCAACGACAGCACGGAGCTGTTCCGGGCTTGCAAGGAGACCGATGACAGTGCGCTCAACCAGCTATTGAAGAACTATCGCGACCTTTCACGTAAAATCAACGGATGCCCCTTCGCGCATACCATCGACGAGGCCATTATGCTGATGGAGCAATGGCTCACGGTGCGCGACCCTCAAAAGTTCTTCGAGACCATCATTGCCGCCCGTGACGAAGCCGCCTGTCTGTTCGACCGCTGCAAGAGCATCAACATGTTCTACGGCGAGCAGTTCGACCGCTACAACGGGGTACGCAAATTCATTGATGACAACCGCGACAACTTCGACTTTCTTCCTGCTGAGGGACAAGAGGCTGTCGCCGCTCTGCGTGCCATCTGTACCGATGAAGAACCTTGGACGAAGATGCCTGCCTACATTAAGATGAGGAAGGCCATAGAGGCACAGCTGCAGCAGAAACGCAAGGAATTGGTGGAAACCGTCACCGCCCGCTACAACGCCGTGTTCGACGAACTGGAGAAGTATGCCGGAGAGATGCACGTGAGCCGCGACAAGTTCGCTCGTCGCGACACCACCATTTCCCTGAATACGGGCACTAACAACTTCTATGCTCTGCAGGCCAATGCCGATACGTCGTCTTTCTACGAGGAACAGATGCACCGCATCAATGCCGCCATTCCTTCGAAGCCCTATACGCCTCCGACACCGCCTGACAATGGGGGCGGCTCGGTACACGATGACGGCGGACAACCAGCACCTCCACAGCCCAGGCCGCGTGTGCGGAAGATTGTCCGTCTGAATACGCATACCACCGAACCGATGCACACCGAGGCCGATGTAGACCGCTACTTGCAGTCGCTCAAGGCGCAACTGATGCGGTATATCAATGATGACAACGATATCATAGTAAGCTAAGTATGGAAACGAACAAACTGAAACGCTTCGCAACCGAAGCACGCAATATATTGATGCAGGGTGTGGCACATCGCTTCACCGCCCTCGGCTTCCAACCGGACGGCACACCCGTGGAAGAGCCGCAACTGTTGGGCGGCGGCGCCACCTTCATGGGCGACACCGTGACGGAAGATTTCTACCACAAGTGGCAGTCACTGGCCGCCGCCATCCGTCGGCACGGACTGAAGGACGTGGCAGAAGAAGCCGCCTACACTTGGTTCAACCGCCTGATGGCCATCCGCATCATGACCAAGAACGGGCTGATACCGCCCGTGTTGCAGTATGAAAGTCCCGGTGTCTACGTGCCGCTCATTGTGAGCGAGGCGCGGCAGGGACGCTTGCCGCAGATGAACGAGGAAGAGCGGAGCCGACTGATGCCGCTGCTCGACGACGACAGTCGGACGGCTGAACAGTTCAGCCTGCTCATCGTGGCCTTCTGCCATGCCACGCCCATCCTCCACCGCTGCTTCGGCCACATCGCCGACTATACCGAACTATTGCTGCCTGCCAACATTCTGGCTGAGGGAGGTTTTGTAGACCTCATCAACCACACGGACTTCATCGCGGAGGAGGACTACCGCTCCAGCGAACTTATCGGCTGGCTCTACCAGTTCTACATCGCCGAGAAGAAGGACGAGGTGTTTGCCGCGAAGGGGAAGTTCACCGCCAGCGAGATTCCTGCCGCCACGCAGATATTCACCCCAAACTGGATTGTGAAATACATGGTGCAGAACACCGTGGGCCGCATTTACCTCGATAACAATCCCTACGAGACGGAAGTGGCGCAAGACTGGAAGTATCTGGTGAATCCTTCCGAGCCTACCCCGGACGACCGCAGCCTACGCTATGATGACCTGACCGACCTGCGTTTGGCCGACCTGGCCTGTGGCTCCGGACACATCCTGGGAGAGATGTTCGACATGCTTTATACGCTATATATCAACGAGGGTTACAGCCGCCGCGAGGCCATCGAGCACATCTTCCGTCGCAACCTGACGGGCATCGACATTGACACCCGCGCCAAGCAGCTGGCGCAGTTCGCCCTGCTGCTGAAGGCTTGCCAACGTGATGCCTCCTTTGCCGACTGTCATTGCATGCCGCGTGTGCTGGACATGCCGCTGCCTTATCCCGATAAGGAGCATCTGACTCGTGCGTTGGCCGATTATATAATGACGGACAACGGCGAGGCCATCGCGGAGCTGGCCGATGCCGTATGTTTGATGGACGAGGCGGACAACTTGGGTAGCATCATGAAGTTCGGCCTCTCGGAGCGCACACGCAACATCCTTGCTATCCGCACAGAGGAGTACGAACAGCAAACGATGACCGCTGAGAGTGTAAGTGGCTTGCTGCCCTACATGCGCATCATTTTGGCACTGACGGAACAGTATCACGCTTTGGTGATGAATCCTCCCTATATGGGTGGTGGCAATATGAATGTCGTGTTGTCTAACTATGTAAAGAAGAATTATGAGGCGGGGAAAGCGGACTTGTTCTCTGTCTTTATGCAGGTAGCGGAGGAACGGTTGGCGAAGAATGGGAAGTATGGCATGATAAATATGCAAAGTTGGATGTTCCTTTCTTCATTTGAGAAGTTGCGTACCCATTTGCTTGAAACTTTGCAGATAAACAGTATGCTGCACTTGGGGCCTCGCACGTTCGATGAACTGTCGGGCGAAGTGGTGCAGAACACGGCTTTCGTTGTAACCAAGCATACGCCATACACCACAGGAACCTACTTCCGATTGGTCGATGGTAAGAACTGTGGAGATAAAGAGCGGATGTTTCTCGCTGGAGAAAATGGCTATCCTCACGTCTCCCAACAGAACTTCGAGAAGATACCAGAATATAGATTTGGATATTGGGTTTCGCCTCTTGTTATAAGTAAATGGGATTATGGTTGTTTTGATGATTCTCAAATTATAATCAGGCAAGGCTTGGCAACAGGTAATAATGATCAATTTATCAGATTATGGCATGAAATAGCATATAATAAGATAAATAGAAAGGCAACTTCATGTAGTGACGCTATTGAATCTGGATATAAGTGGTTCCCCTTTCATATGGGTGGTCAAAAACGTTCATGGTATGGGACAAGTTATACTGTTATTTCATTCGATGTCAGTTCCTATAGAATATTACTAAATCAAGGAAATCATTTACCTTCAAAAGATTATTATTTTTCAGAAGGCCTTTTCTTTTCAAGAATTAGTTCTAAACATCTTAATGCAAAATACACCTCATGCGGCTTTATTTTTGATGGAAGTGCTCCTTTAGGAATTGCGAAAGACAATTTATATGAAAAGTTAGGTTATATGTGTTCAAACGTAATAACAAGATTTCTTCAGGTCTTGGCTCCTACCTTAACTTTTCAAGTTGGAGATGTTAGAGAGGCTGCTTATATAAACATCAGTAATGCTAATATATCAAGCCTTGTCCAACAAAACATCTCCATCAGCAAATTCGACTGGGACGCTCACGAAACCTCTTGGGACTTCCAAGAGAACGAACTCGTCCGCCTCAGCAAGGAGCAGGGCGAAGGTTCGCACCGCCTGTCCGACCTGATGGATGCCTACCGGAAGCATTGGACGGAGCAATTCCTCCAGCTTCATGCCAACGAGGAGGAACTGAACCGCCAGTTTATCGAGATATACGGCCTGGAGGACGAACTGACGCCCGACGTGCCGCCGGAGGAAATCACCATCCTGCAACAAGGAGAGATATACATTGAGAACGGGCAAATTGTATGGCAAAATGATGTTATCGTGAAACAGCTTATCAGCTATGCCGTAGGCTGTATGCTGGGCCGATATCGTCTTGACAAGCCCGGTTTGCACATAGCCCATCCTGAACCTACAGCTGAAGAAATAGCTGCTTATACCTTCAACGGGAAGCAATGGAGCATTGACGAGGACGGCATTTTGCCGTTGATGCCCAGCGATACAGACTTTGCAGATAATGCCACGGTGATGTTCAAGCGTTGGCTCGTGGTGGCCTTCGGCGAAGATACCTTGGTGGACAATCTTAACTGTGTGGAAGCCGCTTTGGGCAAGAGCCTTGACGACTATTTCGTGAAAGACTTCTGGAAAGACCACAAAAAGATGTACCAAAACCGCCCCATCTACTGGCTGTTCTCGTCAAAGAAAGGTGCTTTCCAATGCCTTGCCTACATGCACCGCATGAACGCCTACACGGCGGAGCGCATCCGCACAAAGTACCTGTTGCCCCACATTGAATGGTTGGTGCAGCAGCAAACCGAGATGGAAACCAACGCCGCCAACCTCAATGCCCGTGAGCGAAAGCAGCTGGACAGCATCACGCGGCAGATAGCAGAGTGCCACGAGTATCACGACCGGCTGCACACCGTGGCCGATGAGCAGATAGCTTTCGACCTTGATGATGGGGTGGTGGTGAACTATGGGAAGTTTGGAGATGTGTTGGCGAAACTGAAATAAATAGGAAAAGTATGTTTGAAGAGCTTATCTCATTAGTTAGACGCGAACAAGTATCGCTATTTATAGGCGCTGGTTTCTCTAAGGAAGCCGGTGCCCCATCTGTTGGGGACCTCCAAAAGGCTATATTAGGAGAAATTCATGATACAGAAAAAAGAAAATCCCATAAAAATGATAGTCTTGCGGATTTATCAAACTTTTTTGTTAATGAAGTCCATTTAGGCAGTAGGAATCCGCTGATGAGGATATTGAGAAAGGCTTTTGATTTTGAGCCTACATGTATGGATGACCATAATTTGTTAGCAAAGATTCCACACTTTAGAAGAATCTTTACTACAAATTATGACACCCTACTAGAAGATTCTTATGCAAAGAATGATGTTTGTGTGGTCAGAAATGATGCTGATTGTGCTTATATGAATAAGCCTTTTACCGTTGTAAAAGTCCATGGAGATTTTACAGATCCTGATTCGGTAGTTATTACTTCCGATGACTATAAACAGTTTTTTACTGCCAGTAAAAATCCGATAATGTGGGATTTGGTAAAGACGGAGTTTGCAACAAAGAATATTCTATTTATTGGATATAGCCTTGAAGACAATAACATACTTGACATAATCCAAAAGGTTTCAGATGCACAAGGAAACAATCAAAATGAAATGTTTTTAATTGCTCCAGGCATTTCACCAGAAAAGCAGGAAAAGCTGAAAGAATTGAAGGTGCATTATTTTGATGCCGTAGCCAATGTTTTTTTGACGCAACTTATAGAGGAGTTGAAAGAGCATATTACTGAGGACTTCAAAAATAAATATATTTCCGGAGAAACTTGCACACGATTCTTAAAATCCTATCAGATTCTTCCCACAGTTCAAACTCCTGTTCAAGGAAATAATGCTATAAAAAATGTAGAATCGACAACCGAAAAGCCGTTGCTACATCAAATACAGATGTCTGTTAAGGCTGAAATTGGTGAAAAACTGAAAAATCTCGATTTTGAAAAGGATGGAGAGCTTGTATCGAATCAATTCTTCCCACAAAGACCTTGTTTTAGAATTGCGGGAGAAAATCTACTGAAATGTCAACACCTTGTTAATGGCGTAGTCCTCACAAGTGATATTAAAGAAATTCTTGTTTCTCCTGTTGAAAAAAAATTTGATTTAACTTTCCAAATTCCATCGAGAGACTTTCTTGAAACAGTTACGGCAAAGGTTTATCTTTTGAACGATAAAGCGATAAGATTCTATGTTGATTGCGACGTTTATTTTATGAGAATAGAACTTCATGTTTTTCAAGAAGGTTCTCCTGCAACAGTTACATTTAATTTTGACTTCAAGAAACAATATAAGAATAACGATAATGCTATAAAGTGGATAGAGGTGCCATGTGCTTTATTTGCAAATGAAGCTTTTATTATTCAAGAGCTTTCAAAATTTCCATTAAATTTAACAAGTCCACTACAAAGTCTTGAGGATAATAATTATGAATGTTTTAAACGGTATTACAAAGATATAAAACGAATAGAACTGGCTATCGGAAAAAAATTCAAAGTCTATAATGAATGTACCGAACAAAGTTGGCGGATTGCAGCATACATATGTTCATATCTGTACCGAGAACCCATAAATGTTCGTTGTGATGATAAAGATGGACTCAATTTTTCTACGAAAACAGAAAAAGGAGGAGAACTTATTGAATCATTCAAAGTAAATGACCATATTTCTATTGTAACAACAGACGAAAGGGTATTTAAGTATGAATTGAATAATCGAACCTTTAATATTCCATTTGGATATAGAATACTTAATTCTTGCCAAACTACAAATATTCAAAAAGAAGAGAATGGTCTAATTTTTATAGAGTTTCACTACGATAGACCAACATTTTTGTTACTACTTTCAGGAAAATCTATGTCTGAAGAGTTCCCAGACATGAAACCATTGGATGCAATAATTAAAATGAATTGATTATGACAACAGAAGATATACTACGGCTCAGAGACCTCGGTGAAATAAGCAAGGTGCAGTTCAAGGAACGCATCTTGGACAAATATGACATAGGTTGCGAACTAGTTGCTATGAGTAATTATCGCGGAGGTCAGCTTGTAATTGGCATCAATGACAAGACAGGGGAATTTAACCCCTTGTCGTATGCTGAGGTGCAAGAAACGACCAACATGCTCGGCAATATCGCTTCGGAAAATGTCGTTCCAAGCATCTTGCTCGATATTGACACGGCTCAAGTGGAAGGCGGCAGCGTGGTGGTGGCTACCATCAAAGAGGGAAACAACAAGCCTTACCACGACAATAAAGGCATAGTCTGGATAAAGAACGGTGCAGACAAGCGCAAGGTGTTTGATAATGCTGAACTGGCGGAGATGATGTCCGAATGTGGCAGTTTCGCTCCGGACGAAGCGGTGGTGAAAGATGCTACGCTGGACGACTTGGATGAAGACACTCTCAAAGTATTCCTGCAAAACCGCTTTTCCATTGTATTGGAAAAGAAAGGTCTGGTCGGCGACGCTTTCCATGAGGCTTCTCTTGACGACATAGCCAATGCCATTGCCAAGGGACATGACCTGAACAAACTGATGCGTAATTTGCGATTTATTCGTCCGGACGGAAGTCTGACCGTAGCCGCCATGCTGCTGTTCGGTAAATACACCCAGCGTTGGCTGCCGGTCATGACGGCTAAGTGCATCAGTTTTGTCGGGAACCATATAGGCGGCAAGCAATTCCGTGACAAAGTGAACGATGCGGATATGGAGGGAAACCTGCTGCATCAGTTTGAAACCATCATGGCTTTCTTTACCCGGAATCTTAAAAACGTACAGGTGGAGAAAGAATTTAATTCGTTGGGCAGGCTCGAAATTCCTTATAGCAGCCTGGTTGAGTTTGTGGTCAATGCCCTTGTTCACCGCTCTCTGAACTGGAATGCACCTATCCGTATATTCATTTTTGACAACCGGGTGGAGATACACAGTCCCGGCATCCTGCCCAACGGCTTGCAAGTGGAAGACATAACCAACGGCACCTCCATGCCCCGTAACAATTTCCTTTTCAACAATGCCATCTATCTCCTGCCTTATACGGGAGCTGGTACGGGTATCCAGCGTGCCTTGGAAGATGGACTGCAAGTAGAGTTCAAGAATGACGAAAGGACACATGAGTTTTTGATTACGATAAAAAGGAATCCTAATTTAGAGGCGGACTCTGACACTATCCTTAGCAGAAACGAGGCTACCCCTGACACTATTCCCGGCAAAAACGAGACTACCCCTGACACTTTTGATGTGACCCCTGACACTCGCCCTGGCAAAAATGAGGCTACCCCTGACACTTTTGGTGTGACCCCTGACACTCGCCGGATGAAACTCACTCCCAAGCAAAAGGATGTGGTCAATTATTGCAACGTACCTCGTAGTAGTCGTGAAATACTTGAAAGAGCCGGGGTAAGTTATCATAGCAAGAATATCCAAACTTATATTACGGACTTGGTTGAAGCAGGGTATTTGGAAAGAACAATACCAGAAAGACCTTCCGACATGAACCAAAAATACCGGAAGAAATGAGCGCGATAGACAAAATATACAATTACTTTGATAGAGAGCCTGACTTGAAAGTCCTCTTTATCTTTAATGACGAGTTCCTTGCTGACGAGCTTCGCGAGGTGCAGTGGAAGGAAGGCTACCGCTTTATGGACTTCCAGGGGGATTGGTTCACTGTGAAGTACAATCTGGACAACGCCTGGGCCGATGACCGGGTGGTGTTATACTTCCATCAGGAGTCCCCTTTGCAAAAGAAATCGTTGAGGGAGAATTTTCCGCTGCTCGACGTGCTGACGGCCAATATGGAATACAAAAGCCAAGATTATACCGCCTTTATGCAACAGTACGGATTCTGTCTCTTATACACATCTCCGAGCCCACGAGACGCGTAGTAATCTCGTA
>ERZ1026976.445-NODE-445-length-12789-cov-7.313884_pt1 | contig 12789 bp, 10 predicted proteins | sample MGYA00519293_ERZ1026976 | MGnify/ENA primary metagenome ERZ1026976 (study PRJEB26926, sample SAMN06164671) | human gut metagenome | biome: ENVO:00009003; feature: ENVO:2100002; material: ENVO:00002003 | host: Homo sapiens | place: USA | collected 2012 ... | reverse complement strand
GAGATTACTACGCGTCTCGTGGGCTCGGAGATGTGTATAAGAGACAGATAATATTGAAATCAGATGGTTGAATAAGTTATTCGAGTCCGGCCTTCGCACTCACCGTCTAAACACCTCTTTCCTGTGCCACTCTACAAACCCTTCTTTTGGATAATTCTCGCGCATCATCGGCAGCGCTATCGATTTACCGTCGAAATCCCAGAACAGTCTTCCCACCATACCGCTGCCATTAACTGCGGGTGATATCTGAACCCGCATGCTTTCATCCAGCCCAATCGAACCTTTATCAAAGGCTTTATGGTGGATTGCGCACAGCGCCAGGCCGTTTGAAATCTCGCACGGGCCGCCGTGCTGTTTCCATTTGATATGGGCGGCTTCCAGGGCGACTGAGGTGCTGTCGTGGCGCATATTGAAGCCACAGATGGCGCATTCATAGTTATAAGCACGCAGAACCTGCTGGCGGAACAATGGGTCCCGTTGTTTGCGGATTTGCAGGATATCAAATCCCAGTTCATCCGCGATCTCTTCCTGAATGCTTTCGGTGAAGTGCGCCTCGAGGATTTGCTGGGCCAGGACATTAATAAGATTCTTGCTCTTTTTCAGCAAGGCAAAATGCTGTTCATCAAAGCCTCCGGCAACGTTATGTGTCACCAGTTCTCCGGCAGGGGGCTGTTTGCTGCTGCCGGATGTTGAACAATGCTCGGCGTTTTGTAGCTCCCAGAACCCATCTCCCTGTAAGCGCCAGAAGGGCATATCCGGGCGGTACTGCGCGCGCTGTGGTCCAAATCGCTCCAGCAGGCTATGCAACGGGTCGCGAACCTCCGAACCGTAGTCAAACAGGCGACCATGACCCTGCTGATAACCCGCCAGCACATGAAGCAGCAGCAGAGGCTTATGCGGCGCACGCTGCTCGCCTTTACGCCAGATGGTAATGTCGGCAATTGCCTGTTGCAGGGTTTTACTGGAAGCCATTGATTTCATTATCAGGTAAATAATTGCGATGATGCTCGCAAAATATCATCTGTTCAAGGGGGGTGAGACCGATACACTATGGATGTCACTTTATCGCATGCCGTTATTTCAGAAAGCCTTTGGTTAAAGGAACCAGCCCCATGAATGAACTACCTGACACGCTGCCGCGCGAGTACATCATCAAGGCCATTCACGCCTATGACTCGGGCTTCTCGCATCGTTTCAAAGAGGCACGGCTTTATGAGCTGGAATTTCAGGGGCGTCGATATCCGTCAAAAGCTATTGCCGGAATTGCGGCGACGCTTTTGACGGGCAAAGCGTTTACCCCGCAGGATTTCTCCGGCGGTATCAGTTCGAAATGCGTCAGATTATTGACTGAGCAAGGTTTTCATATTGTTCAGGATAAAAATCGTGCTGCGGCGGTGAGCGACACGATCTTTCCTGAAGAACTCGAAGCGCAAACTGAATATATCGAGGGGGCAGCGACCCTGGTTGCTGTGAATCGCTATGAGCGCGACCGCAACGCCCGGCAGGCAGCGCTTCGCCACCACGGCTATCAGTGCAAAGTGTGTGGCATCGATATGTCAAAAGTCTACGGTAAAATTGCCGAAGGGTTTATCCATGTACATCACCTGGTACCCTTATCGGTAATAAAAGAAAATTACCGCCTTGATCCTATCAATGACCTGATCCCTGTGTGTCCAAATTGTCATGCTATGCTGCACCGGCGCTGCCCGCCGTATACCCCGGAAGAACTGAAAAATATGCTGTGCTAAATGCTCAAAAAGGCGCCCGCAGGCACCTCAAGGACTATCACACTCTCACCCCTTTGACGCTTTACCCGCAATCACTCCGATAAACTCCAGCACCTGCTTTTGCTTGCGCGCGGAGAGCTTTTTCACGGCGCGCAGGGATTTCATCAGTTCTGACTCTTCGGGTTCGGCGGTGCGGGCGGCGTGCACTTCTGGATCAAATGAAACTGCAATACTATGCGTATCAGTCATGGTGACTATTCCCTTTAATAGTGACTGCGATCAGCGATGCGCAGGTGTTGGAGCACCTTCGCATCGCGCTAATAAAATCCCTGTAAATTCCCCCAGTATCTTGGGTGAAGTCCAGATGTAAATAAGATGAAATAAGCGCGAATAGCACGCTTTTAGAATAAATAGAAAACGCCTTCATCCCAATAAATCCGGTATTATTCAGCGTATAAATTCATTATCTTCCACGCGCCTGAATATCCCCGCGCTCCAGAAAACAACGCCTGTTTCCATCTGGTCAAAAATGCGATCTAATTCACTGAAGCAAATAGCAAACTCTGAAACAACACCAATTTGTACACTTTGCTTTACACTTTTAGTGACGTGTATCACAAATAGTAACCCGCGAAGTGATCCGACTCTCACAAAATGGGGTGTACTCATTCACCAATACAAAATGAGAACAGCCTGGAAAGTAAAGTTTTCAGTATTTCCCGTCGCAGGTAACGCTCAACAGCGAACGACAAAACAACACGCAAAAAAAAACTTGTTGAATATGAATAGGTAAAAAAATGACGTGTGATTTGCATCACTCACATTTACAGATTTTGGAATTATTGCCAGTGATTAATGTTGCTCGAGCTATTTCCATAATCAATTAAATCTTGCATAGTGCCTCCACATTATTTCTCCCCCTGGCTCAGGAGGCGAATAGTTATATTTCATCAGACTTTATTGATGAACCAGGTATGCTTTACTTCACATTAATACGTACATGACCACTGTTACTGGAGAAACAAAATGAATTATCCGGCAGAACCCTTCCGTATTAAAAGCGTTGAAACTGTATCTATGATCCCGCGTGATGAACGCCTTAAGAAAATGCAGGAAGCGGGTTACAATACTTTCCTGTTAAATTCGAAAGATATTTATATTGACCTGCTGACCGACAGTGGCACCAACGCAATGAGCGACAAGCAGTGGGCCGGAATGATGATGGGTGATGAAGCGTACGCGGGCAGCGAAAACTTCTACCATCTGGAAAGAACGGTTCAGGAACTGTTTGGCTTTAAACATATTGTTCCGACTCACCAGGGCCGCGGCGCTGAAAACCTGTTATCGCAGCTGGCTATTAAACCTGGGCAATATGTTGCCGGGAATATGTATTTCACCACTACCCGTTATCACCAGGAAAAAAATGGCGCGGTGTTTGTCGATATCGTTCGTGACGAAGCGCACGATGCCGGTCTGAATATTGCATTTAAAGGTGATATCGATCTTAAAAAATTACAAAAGCTGATTGATGAAAAAGGCGCCGAGAATATTGCCTATATCTGCCTGGCGGTGACGGTTAACCTCGCGGGCGGGCAGCCGGTATCGATGGCAAACATGCGTGCGGTACGTGAACTGACAAAAGCACACGGCATTAAAGTGTTCTACGACGCCACCCGCTGCGTAGAAAACGCCTACTTTATCAAAGAGCAAGAGCAGGGCTTTGAGAACAAGAGCATCGCAGAGATCGTGCATGAGATGTTCAGCTACGCCGACGGTTGTACCATGAGTGGTAAAAAAGACTGTCTGGTAAACATCGGCGGTTTCCTGTGCATGAATGATGACGAAATGTTCTCTGCTGCCAAAGAGTTAGTCGTAGTGTACGAAGGGATGCCATCCTACGGCGGCCTGGCCGGACGCGACATGGAAGCCATGGCGATTGGTCTGCGCGAAGCCATGCAGTATGAGTATATTGAGCACCGCGTGAAGCAGGTGCGCTACCTGGGTGATAAGCTGAAAGCTGCTGGCGTACCGATTGTTGAACCGGTGGGTGGTCATGCGGTATTCCTCGATGCGCGCCGCTTCTGCGAGCATCTGACGCAGGACGAGTTCCCGGCGCAAAGCCTGGCTGCCAGCATCTATGTGGAAACCGGTGTGCGTAGTATGGAGCGCGGAATTATCTCTGCGGGTCGTAATAACGTCACCGGCGAACACCACAGACCGAAACTGGAAACCGTGCGTCTGACGATTCCACGTCGCGTTTATACCTACGCGCATATGGATGTGGTGGCCGACGGTATTATTAAACTTTACCAGCACAAAGAAGATATTCGCGGGCTGAAGTTTATTTACGAGCCGAAGCAGTTGCGTTTCTTTACCGCACGCTTTGATTATATCTAAATAATCATTATGGCCCCATCTGGCGATGGGGCTTTTTTGTCTTCTTTTTCCATGAACAGGAAGCCTTTGCGGTGTCCGTTACCGTGACAGAACTATAAAAAGTAAACCCTGACTCCGACATTTTTATTATCCGCATGATGTACAAATGACAGCTGTAATTATAACGAATAGTCTACAGGAACATTTATCATGGATATTAATGCCATTGAGCGACAGAGTAGTACCCCCGGACTGATTAGCGGAACCATGTTGGTTATCGCGACCGTAGTGGGTGGCGGAATGTTTTCCCTGCCGATTGCGATGGCTGGCGTATGGTTCCCCGGTGCGTCGGTTATTCTTCTCTTTATTGCCATCATGATGTTATTAACCGGCCTGATGCTGGTTGAAGTTAACCTGCATTATGGCGCTGGTGCCAGTTTTAATACCTTTACCCAGGATTTATTAGGCCGTAAGTGGAATATTGTGGTGGGTATCGCTTTCGGCTTTGTGCTGTATATTCTGACCTATGCCTATATCTCCGGTTCATCGGCGGTGATGGCGCAAACCGTATTCAAATACAGCGGCGTACGTTTTCCGGCAAATATCTCGGTGATTATCGTTAGTATGCTGGTTGGGGCGATTGCCTGGTACAGTTCCTTGCTGGTTGGACGCATCACTACCGTGCTGATTATCGGTAAGTTTGTGGCGTTCTTTGCCACTTTCTCCGGACTGGTGGGCCATATCGAAGTGGCAAAACTCGTCGACAGCGTGGCGGTGGCGCTGCCCAATTCGCAGTATCTGCCGTATATCCTGATGACGCTGCCGTTCTGCATTATCTCATTTGGTTTTCACGGTAACGTGCCGAGCCTGGTCAAGCTGTATGGCACGAGCGGGATTTCGAATATTACGCGCTCTATTATCATCGGCACGCTGTTTGCCCTGCTGCTGTATATCTTCTGGTTAGCCGTTACGATGGGCAACATTAGCCGTTCCTCGTTCCCGCCAATTATCGCCAAAGGCGGCAATATCGACGTGTTTGTCGAGGCCATCAGCGGGCTGTTCACCAGCCGTTATATGGATCTGATCCTGACCTTCTTCGGCAACTTCGCGGTCGCCAGTTCCCTGCTGGCAGCGACGCTTGGCCTGTTTGATTACATCGCCGATCTGTTTCATTTCCCGGATGACGGCATGGGCCGCCTGAAAACCGCGCTGGTGACTTACTTCCCGCCAGCCGCCGTGTGCTTCTTCTTCCCGAACGGTTTTGTGCACGCGATTGGTTACGCCGGTCTGGCCTTTACCATCTGGAGCGTGATCCTGCCGCCGTTCCTGGTGAAAGCGGCGCGGAAACGTTTTCCGACCGCCAGCTATACCGCGCCGTGTAATAACACCGTGCTCAATCTGGTGATTGTCTGTGGGGCGATTGTTTATCTGACGGTTGTTCTGGACGTATTTGGTCTACTGCCAACGTTTCGTTAGACGGAGTCAAAATGAAAAACGTGTTGTCTGTTCAGTCGTCAGTCGTTTATGGCTATGCCGGAAATAAAGCCGCCGTGTTGCCGATGCAGCTTTCGGGGATCGATGTCTGGCCGTTTTACACCGTGCAGTTTTCCAACCACACCCAGTACGGGATGTGGCAGGGCATGGCGATGCCGCACGGCGAGTTGAGCGCCATCATCAGCGGGCTGGATGATCTGCAAAAGCTGGCGCAATGTGATGCCGTATTGTCAGGGTATCTTGGAGATAAACGCCATTGCGAAGAGGTCAAGCACGCGGTCACCACCATTCGCCAGCGTAATCCGCAGGCGCTCTATTTTTGCGATCCAGTAATGGGCGACCCGCAAAAAGGCTGCATTGTCGCGCAGGGCGTGGAGTCCTATTTTGTCGATGACGCCATTCAACTGGCCGACATAATGGGGCCGAATCTCTATGAGTTGGGCGTGCTGACGGGCAGACAACTGCGTAGTTTTGACGAGGTGGTGGAAGCGGCGCAGCAGCTGGTGGCATGGGGCGTGAAGAAGGTACTGGTGAAGCATCTCGGCGACTGCTCGCGTGACAAACAGGCGTTTGAAATGCTGCTGGTGACGGCGGAACAGACGTTACACATCGCCCGGCCGCTGTATAGCTTTGCCAAAATGCCGGTGGGCGTAGGGGATCTGATTTGCAGCGTGATGCTGGCCTCACTGCTCAATGGTTATGATGACAAGCTGGCGCTGGAGCGGACCACCAGTGTTGTTGACGCGGTGATGCGACTAACGAAAGAGCGCGACTCGTATGAACTGCGGCTGATAGACGCGCGTCACCAGATAATGGAGCCGCAGATTCGCTATCAGGCAACGGTACTGTAGCGCCGCAAGGAGGCTCTATGTTTCTGACATTACTACGATTTCAGCATCCGCTGGTCTACCGTTTTGCGTGGCTTCGTCTGTGGGTCAGGGTGTTAAGAGCGTGCGGGCTGCGCAAGTGAAAGGGGGGCAGTTGCCGGATGCGGCGCTTGCGCCTTATCCGGCCGACAAATGAGCGTGAAACGCAGACATTACACGCGGAAGTAGCGTGGTGGGATCAACGCAGAAAAGGCGTCGAACTTCTTCACCATCTTTTTCCAGAACAACATAACAACAATCCTCGATTTGAAACATCGGCGCTATTTTAGTCAGCGCCGACAAATCGTAAAGCCTGTCACCTCGTTCCGATCCCGGGGCGGTGTAAACCTTTATGGTCACCGCGTCGTCAAATACGATTGCCGCGAATTTGGCGGGGTTGACAACGGGTTACGCCATAAACCAGTAATAAAAGAGACCGACTTTCAGGCCGAGGATCACAATGTAGGCGCAGCAGTATTTCATGGTGCCAGACATTATCTGGTTGGCCTGACCGTCCATTTTGGTGGCTGAAACTGCGATGGCGATGCTCTGCGGCGAAATCATTTTTCCGCCCGTTGCGCCGGAGGTATTGGCCGCCGCCAGCCAGTTGGGATCGATATGCAGCTTACTGGCGGCAATAGTTTGCAGCTTACCGAACAGAATGTTCGAGTTGGTATCGCTGCCGGTCACAAACGTGCCCAGCGCGCCAATCACCGGGGCGAGGAAGACGTATGAGCTGCCGGTCAGATCGACAATCGACTGGGCCAGCGTGGAAATAATTCCGCTGAGATCCATCACCGTGGCCAGCGCGACGATCGCCATAATCGCCACAATGGAGTTTTTAAGCTGGAAAATGGTTTTGATAAACACTTCCAGCATCCCACGTGCCGAAGCCCCCTGAATAAAACCGCCGATAATGGTCGCAAAGATGATCAGCATCCCCGGCGTGGTCACCCATTCCACTTTCAGCGCCAGGGTTTTGCCGTCGGCGAGCGTGAAATGCAGTACTGAGGCCAGTTGGGACGCCGCGGCTTTTATCGTCGGGAACAGCGGTGAACACAGCAGGATAAAGACAAAAATAAACAGATAGATAGAGCCCACGCGGAACAACACTTTTGCCGAGCGCGGCGTGGTTTCGCGGGTATGGCTGACCTCAATGCGCCATTCGGGATCGGTTTTTCCTTTGCGCAGGCGGCTGACTATCGCGACGGCAAACAGGCTGACCAGGCTCCCGGCAAAGGCAGGCAATTCCGCGCCAAGATGGATAGCAACAAAATATTGCGGAACCAGCGTGGTGATGCCGCACATCAGCGTGATCAGAAATACGCCGCGAATGGCTTTCAGGCCGCCGCCAATTATGCAGACAATGACAAACGGCAGCAGGATATTAAACAGCGCCAGTTGCAGAATAATAGTTCCGCCTAAGGTATAAACCGGCAGATTAACCTGTTCCGCCAGAATAGAAACCGGGATCCCGACCGCGCCGAATGCGGTGGGAACGGTATTTGCAACCAGAGAGGCGATCGCCGCCTTCAGCGGGTTGAATCCGAGCGCAATAAGAATGCCGATTGGAATGGCGACCGCCGTACCATAACCCGCCGCAGCTTCAAGGAATCCGCCAAAGCACCATGAAATCAGCAGCACCTGAATACGCTTATCTTCGCTAATGCTGGCGAGGATATCGCGCAGAATATCCAGCGCTTTGGTCGCCTGCATGACGTTATAACTGAAGATAGCGCCGAGGATCACTATCACGATCGGCCATAATCCCTTCAGTGCGCCATAGCCTATTGCGGCTTTCAGATTCTGTACGGGCATTTCCCAGAATAGTGCTGATAACGCGGCGGTGAAAACTAAAGAGATTAGCACGGAATAATGGATGGCCATTTTTAGTTTTAATATTAAAAATACCATCAGTAGTAACGGAGAGAGTGCCAGGGCAAACATAAAATATTCGTTCATTGCTATTCCCGATTGGTTTATTAAACCTGATTTATATTTATGGCGGGGAGGCTACATTGCTGGATTAATAAAAGCTGTAAACTGAATCGCTTCAGTGGATAAAGTAATTATGATTTGTGGTTTTGTAACTATTGTAATCTTTTAATTAAAATTTAATGTCGAGTAAATATACTTAAGAGTAAGCGAAATACCTATAAGTAGTTATTTAACAACATGTTTGATAATGGTAGTGACGAGAATAGTTATCTCCTGAAACTATTCTTAAGGTGTTAATAATGCTGTGGTTTTAAATATAAAAATGTGAGCGATGCCGAAATAAATAAACCTGGGTATTGCATGTCCGAGTCGATTAGGGGATTATTTTGTTTTGTCATACAAATTAAAATACAGACATTTGCGATTGTCCTGATATAAGAAACGGAGAATCGCCATCAAAGGAAAACGATCTGAGCATCATTATGAACCCAGGCATTAGTAAAACGAGCAAACCGAAAAACTGGGTGTGAAACACGATTGAACCTTTGCTTGATATAGCAATATCAAGCGCAATAAACAGAAATGAAGCAATGGAGTGGTTATTGTGAATGTAAATTTCTTTGTTACCTGCATTGGTGACGCACTGAAATCACGGATGGCACGAGACTCCGTATTGCTGCTGGAAAAACTGGGTTGTCGCGTGAATTTCCCCGAGAAGCAAGGGTGTTGCGGTCAGCCAGCCATCAACAGCGGTTACATCAAAGAAGCGATCCCCGGGATGAAAAACCTGATCGCCGCGCTGGAAGACAACGACGATCCGATTATCTCTCCGGCAGGCTCCTGCACCTATGCGGTAAAAAGCTACCCGACCTATCTGGCCGATGAACCTGAGTGGGCGATCCGTGCTGAGAACGTTGCCGCGCGTATGCAGGATCTCACTTCCTTTATCGTCAACAAACTGGGCGTGGTGGATGTCGGCGCCAGTCTGCATGGCCGCGCCGTATATCACCCCTCCTGTAGCCTGACCCGCAAGCTGGGTGTGAAGGAAGAGCCGCTCACACTGCTGAAAAACGTGCGCGGACTGGAGCTGCTGACGTTTGCCGATCAGGACACCTGCTGCGGCTTTGGCGGAACATTCTCGGTCAAAATGGCTGAAATATCCGGCGAGATGGTGAAAGAGAAAGTTTTTCATCTGATGGATGCGAAGCCGGAATACTTGATTGGCGCAGATGTCAGCTGCCTGCTGAACATTGGCGGTCGACTGCAACGGGAAGGTCAGCCGGTCAAAGTGATGCATATTGCTGAAGTGCTGATGAGCCGCTGAGGGGAAAGAAATGTCGATAAAAACCAGCGATGTAGAATTTAAACTGCGCATTCGCCAGCAGATTGAAGACCCGATCATGCGCAAAGCCGTGGCTAATGCGCAGGAGCGTATCGGCGCGAATCGACAGAAAATGGTCGAGGAGTTAGGCCACTGGGAAGACTGGCGCGATCGTGCCAGTCAGATCCGCGATCACGTTCTGAGCAATCTCGACGCTTACCTGTATCAACTCTCCGAGAAAGTGACGCAAAACGGCGGGCACGTCTATTTCGCCAAAACCAAAGAAGAGGCTACCCGCTACATTCTGCAGGTCGCACAGAATAAAAATGCGAAGAAGGTGGTGAAGTCCAAGTCGATGGTGACCGAAGAGATCGGCGTCAATCATGTGTTGCAGGATGCCGGAATTCAGGTGATCGAAACCGATCTCGGCGAGTACATCCTGCAATTGGATCAGGATCCGCCTTCGCACGTCGTGGTCCCGGCCATTCATAAAGATCGCTATCAGATTCGCCGTGTGCTGAACGAACGTCTGGGCTACGACGGCCCGGAAACGCCGGAAGCCATGACCTTATTCATTCGCCAGAAGATCCGCGAAGATTTCCTGAGTGCCGAAATCGGCATTACCGGCTGCAACTTTGCCGTGGCGGAAACTGGCTCGGTGTGTCTGGTGACCAACGAAGGCAACGCGCGCATGTGCACCACGCTGCCGAAAACGCACATTGCGGTGATGGGTATGGAGCGTATCGCACCGACGTTTGCCGATGTGGATGTACTGATCACTATGCTGGCGCGCAGCGCCGTGGGCGCACGTCTGACGGGCTACAACACCTGGCTGACCGGCCCGCGTGAGGCGGATAACGTTGACGGACCGGAAGAATTTCATCTGGTGATTGTCGATAACGGGCGCTCGCAGGTGCTGGGCTCAGCGTTTCGTGATGTGCTGCGCTGCATCCGCTGCGGAGCCTGTATGAACACCTGTCCGGCGTATCGTCATATCGGCGGGCATGGCTATGGCTCCATCTATCCAGGTCCCATCGGCGCAGTGATCTCTCCGCTGCTCGGCGGCTATAAAGATTTTAAAGACCTGCCGTATGCCTGTTCACTGTGCACGGCCTGTGACAGCGTCTGTCCGGTGCGGATCCCGCTGTCAAAACTGATCCTGCGGCATCGCCGGGTGATGGCCGAGGAGGGCATTACCCCGAAAGCCGAGCGACGGGCGATCAAAATGTTCGCTTATGCTAACAGCCATCCAGGGCTGTGGAAGGTCGGCATGATGGCCGGGGCCCATGCGGCGAGCTGGTTTATCAATGGCGGTAAAACGCCGCTTAAGGTTGGCGCTATTGGCGACTGGATGGAGGCGCGCGATCTGCCTGATGCTGACGGCGAGAGTTTCCGCAGCTGGTTTAAGAAACATCAGGCGCAGGAGAAAAAAAATGGATAACCGTACCGCATTTTTAAACACCGTCGCCCAGGCGTTGGGTCGCCCGCTGCGTTTCGAACCGCACGCGGATGCCGCGCCGGTTAACAACTATGCTAACGAGCGCCTGACCGAACTGAGCCCCGGGCAGCGCTGCGAGGCGTTTATCCAGTTTGCCAGCGAGGTGATGCTGGCCCGCTGCGAACTGACCCGCGAGGATCAGGCCGCAGACGCGGCGCTCCGCCTGTGTGAGGAGCTGGGGCCGCAACCGGTGGTACTGAGCGGCGACAGTCGGCTGGTGGAACTGGGCATTACCGAACGCTTACAGCAGGCATGCAACGCTGTGGTCTGGGACCCGGCGCGCGGTAGCGAAAATATTACCCAGGCCGAGCAGGCGAAAGTCGGCGTGGTCTATGCCGAGTATGGCCTGACCGAGTCCGGCGGTGTGGTGCTGTTTTCCGCGCCGGAGCGCGGGCGTTCCCTGAGCCTGTTGCCGGAGTCGTCGATTTTCGTGCTGCGTAAAAGCACCATCCTGCCGCGCGTAGCGCAGCTGGCGGAAAAACTGCATCAGAAAGCGCAGGCCGGTGAGCGGATGCCGTCGTGCATTAACATTATCAGTGGACCCAGTTCGACGGCGGATATTGAGCTTATCAAGGTGGTTGGGGTGCATGGCCCGGTGAAGGCAGTGTATCTGATTATTGAGGATTGCTAAGACAGGATGGAAAACCGCTCTGGCGCTACTGGCCAGAGCGGGACAGACTTTATGCAATCATGCTGATGATCAACACGATTATCAAACCCACCACGGAGTTTACCAGTTCCAGCAGACCCCAGGTTTTCAGCGTATCCTTCACCGACAGGTCAAAGTAGCCTTTGAACAGCCAGAACGAGGCATCGTTGATGTGGGTCAGGGTGTTGGAGCCTGCCGCCGTCGCCAGCACCAGTAACGCCGGATCGACGCCCACCAGTTGACCGGTTGCCGGGTCGAGGATGGCTGCGCTGATAATTCCCGCCGCCGTCATGGCTGAGACCACGCCCTGACCGGTTGCCAGACGAATTAATACGGTTATCAACCACGCCATGATGTACGGGGAAATATTGCCGTGCGACATCAACATACCGATGGTATCGCCAATGCCGGTATCGATGATGGTCTGCTTCAGTACGCCGCCCGCGCCGATGATCAGGATCACCATCGCGATACTTTTCACCGCGTTTTCAAAGGCGTTCATGACCCATTGCATATCATGACCACGCGCGGTACCAAACAGCACGAAGGCAACAATCATGGCGATGAACATTGCAATCGGTGAAGAACCGAGGAAGTTGACCACTTCCCACGCTTGTGTCCCTTTTACCAGCCAGATGTTGGCAATGGTGGTGGAGATCATGATGATCGCCGGGATCAGCGGCACCAGAATAGACACGCCGAATGACGGCAGATTGTTCTGGTCAACCGGGACGTCGGCTTTCATGAATGACGGCGTCGGACGATCGAGGTTGCCGAGGAATTTCGGCAGGATAAGTCCGGCGCAGATTACGCTCGGAATGGTTACCAGAATACCGTAGATGTAGACCATACCCATGTCAGCGCCGTAGGCCTGTCTCTTATACACATCTCCGAGCCCACGAGACGCGTAGTAATCTCGT
>ERZ1026976.417-NODE-417-length-13665-cov-6.987289_pt1 | contig 13665 bp, 17 predicted proteins | sample MGYA00519293_ERZ1026976 | MGnify/ENA primary metagenome ERZ1026976 (study PRJEB26926, sample SAMN06164671) | human gut metagenome | biome: ENVO:00009003; feature: ENVO:2100002; material: ENVO:00002003 | host: Homo sapiens | place: USA | collected 2012 ... | reverse complement strand
CGAGATTACTACGCGTCTCGTGGGCTCGGAGATGTGTATAAGAGACAGGCTTGGTTGCTTACGCGCCATACGGGTTAACTTTTTGATAAGAATAAGATTATCCCTAGATGAAATCACTTTAAAAAGCCTGGTTATAGCCATGTTTTACATTTAGTTGCAAATACCCTGTACTTTTATATTGTGAGTCTCGGGCACTTTCGCTACATTTCAAATCCTTTTTTGGACAGCATAAAAAACACTCAATAGCGATTCAGCTGCAGCTTCACAGCACAAAGAAATTTCAATTTCTCCAGAATTTTAATGCACTGATTTTTAACGGTGTGACACCAGGGATATAAAATCTTGCACGGGTATACAAATCGATGAGTATCGTAGTCAACAACTGGCGGATGGATTCCTCGCTTAATGCGTTAATCCATTGTGAAACAGGCGAGATACGTCGCCTGGGCGAATACCATTTTATTCTGTTAGAGACATTAGCTAAAAATGCCGATGTCGTTTTATCTCGGTCATATTTAATGAGCGCAGTATGGAAGAATCGCATCGTCGGTGGAAATAGCCTGCCGACAGCCGTTCATGCGCTGCGTGTTGCGATCGATGATGACGGTAAACAGCAAGAAATTATAAAAACCATACCTAAAAAAGGGTATTTATTTAATAAGAACTACCTCACTGAAACTATTGACCTTAATGAAACTGTGGCTGATGACAGCACCATTGATGAGGTCGAGAAACGTACCGAGATTGTTGAGCTCCCTGCGCTTGATGAAATGCTTCCATCAACAAATCATGGGGAAATACCCTTACTTAACAGTCAACTATCGTCAAGAAACCAGAGAAAAACGGCCATCAGACGGCATCCTTATCGAGCCGTTCTGATTACCTTACCCGTTATCGTTATCGCGCTGTCGTTGTTTATTTTAATCTCTTATTTTAAAGCACCGTCTGTCACCAAAATGGAAGAAGCTCCGCAATTGGTTAAAGAGACGCTTGAAAATGCCAACCATGTTACGGTATATCAACTTTACGACCCAGGTGAGAATAAGAAATCATCATCGCTTGTTTCAACGCATATTCTTCCCGGTATCGAGCAGCTCAACCCACTGTTGGTAAGCCATAACGCCTCGATGACCTTGTATTATCGGGTCTCACTGAACAAACTCGCCCTTGATATTGTACTTAGCAATCAATGCAATGATAAGTGGCAGTTAGCGCTAAGCTTTGACAACTGGCTAAATAAAGATAATGAAATGAATGGTATTTTAATTAAAGAAGTGGAGAAAATGTTAAATGAAATGCCAAAATGCAAATAATTTCTTTTTCCCTGCCCTGTCTGCTTTCACGCTATTTTTCACATTTACGGCTCATGCCCGCATTGAAAATACGGTCATTGCCAATTACGACCTTACTACTGGCAAAAACGTACATTATGAACTTATCGCAAATTCTCTGGATAAAAGCACCACAATCACTCTCGTCCCTTTGGAGCAAAATAATAAAATGCCCTCTACGTTTAAAGTAGCATCGTGTATTAATCATTATACCGGCTCATATAAACAGGGTGAGTTTCACTTTAGTACCACCAAAACCGATCAAAACGATTATCGTATGGCTAATTTCGGGGCATTTGTCACTGAGCACAACCTGCATACATGGTGGCTCCATATAACTCCGCAGCAAAATTTGATTTTTACTCGGGATGTCGGAGGTCTGTTAATCACAGACCCCTCTGTATTTAACTTTTCAACCAAAGCATGCCAGCAGAATTAACTTAATAAACTACGGACAGTCTGGCTGGAAAGTCGGGCTTGTCCATTCACCGCCTGCGCTAATACCTGATAATTGTGATTAGCATGATCCAAAACCCCACCCAATGATTCAGAGGCTTGCACCGCACTTTCTGCCTGTGGAAAACGCGCCATACCGTCAATGAGTTGCCGGGCCTTCTCCTGCTGGGCAGCCATTTGCGCACGTTGATCGCCAATAATATCCAACGCCTGCTGTAATCCGTCCTGAGTTCGGGCTCCGCCCTGTGCTACATACTGTTGAAGCTCCTCTGAACGTGAGGGATCGGCAAATGTTTTCAGCGGGGTAAACGCTGATGACTTCGCACCGACATCGCGTACGCTCAGGGTTTGCTGGATCTGCGACCACTGCTTTTCCGTGGTGGAGAACGTTAACGTGCCCTGCCGATCGTGCACCTGTACACCGACGCGACGCAGCGCGTTGCTCATCATTATCTTGTACTGGCCTGGATCCATATCCTCACCCACCACCACCGCCGAGTGCTGCGTTTGCCGCCCATCGGAAACACTAAACATGCGCGAGCTTATGGCATCTTTTTGCAGCATCTGCGCCAGTTCAGGCGCGTGAAAGGTCACTCGCGCCTCGCCCTGCAAAACCGGACGCAGTTGCCTGTCCACCGCGCCGCCGGATAACGCCGTTCTTTTATCCAGCCACTGGGTAAGTTCGGCTCCCTTTTGCTGCTGCGCCTGCCCGCCACGGCGCGAGGCATGGCGATAATCCAGCAAATGCTGTTCCAGTTGTCCCAGATAGTGATCGGCCTGCTGTAGCGTGGTGAGCTGATCGTTAAGCTGCACGCTATAACGCTGAGGCCGGGTGGTAATAAGCGGTGAGGCCGGGTAATCACTCGCCGTTGCGGGTAACTTTTGACGGACAGGGGCATTCTGCGCAACGGTATGCTGCTGCACAGAAGGATTAAGCGCTCCGCTACCGGAGAGTGACGTTGTATTTAAACCGACCTGCATACTATTCCTGAGCTACTGCTCGCTGTTAAATCACACTGAAAAGGTTCAACTCACTCACTTTAGAGTAGGTTTTTAAGGTGGCTTCCATCGCCATTTCCAGTCCGGTAAAGGTAATGGAAGCTGGGCCGTAATCCAGATCGCTCAACTGACTGATCAGCTGATCGTTGGACGTTGAGATATCCGTCTGAGCATCGCTGAGCATGGTCATTGTATTCTGCGTTTCACCAATGGTGGCGATGGAGGCGTTGAGCTCATCAGAGGCCACGTCTACCGTATCGATGGCATTCTGAATGTCGCTTTGCACCTGCGGATCGGCAGGATCAACCGATGGGTCCTGCAGCTCTTTCGATAATGACGTTAAGGTGTTCAGCACATCCAGGCTATCGCCGAAGAAATCGCTGACGGCCACATTGGTGTCAACCTCTACGCCATTGGAGACAGTAGTTTGGCGATGATCGCCATTCCCCTGGTAGGTATAGCTGTCGGTCACGCCGTCGCCGTCCTCATCCACCGCGACAATCGGCGGCCGATCGTTCACCGTCCCGCCAAACACATAGTGACCGTCTTCATCCTGGTAATTTAACGCCGACACCATCGCTTCAGTCATCGACTGGATATCCTGCCCCAGACTGGATAATGACTCAGCGGTATTGGTGCCGTTCGCGGCTTCCAGCAGATCGTCGCGAATCGCCAACAGATCGTTATTGACGCCGTCGAGAATAGATTCCTGCTGGCTCATCCCTGCCGACGCGGAATTAATATTCGTTTGATATTGGTCGAGGGCCGATTGCTGGCGGTTAAGCTGGGTGATACGGGTCGCCGCAATCGGATCGTCAGACGGCAACAGAATGCTTTTCCCCGTCGCCATCTGCGTGACGACATGAGAAAGATCGCTGGAAAGGTCGTTAAAACTCTGCGTCATAGACACATAAGACTGCTGGGCAGTGACTCGCATTTTTCATTCCCCTTCCGGTTAGCTACACATTTCCAGCACAGAATCGAAAATATCAGCACCTGTTGAGATGACTTTCAGGTTAGCCTCGTAAATCTGTTGGTAGGTAATAAGGTTGACCGCTTCTTCGTCCATGCTGACACCGCTCACGCTGCTCTGCTGGTTCTGTGCCTCGGAGTACACGTTCGCTGCGGCTTCGGCCTCCGTCTGGTTTTGCTGGCTGTAGATACCAATATTGCTGATGATCGATGAACAAGCCTCGCCCACGGTTACGCTACCGAGTCCTTCAATTTCCAGCGGTTCGGTTGAGATGTTGATCAGCGCCTGCAGGTTATCGCTGTTGCCGCTTTCGTCCGGCGAGCTGGAAAACGCCAGTTCATCGGCGGTGATATCAGGGTTTACCTCCAGCGGGCCATCCGATGAGTTTTCATCATAAATAAACAGCGGTTCACCGGGATTTCCGTTCAAATCGTAGCCCTGCGCCAGTTGGGTGTTAACCGCATCGGCAAATTGCTCCGCCATGCTGTTAATCGTTCCCGTCAGCGGCGTCAGCACCTCATTCTGATAATCAAACAGCGCGCCCAGCGAGCCGCCGGTATCGGTGTTCATGGATGAGGTAGTTCCGGCAAACGTTAACGACATACTCTGCGTGCCATCGGCGTTGGTATCCAGTTCGATGGTGGAACTCTCCTGCCCGCTGACCAATGGCTGACCGTTTTGCAGCGTGACGTTATAGTTGCCTTCATCATCGATATTGACCTGAACGTCCATAATGCCGCTCAACTCTTCCACCATCTGATCGCGGGCGTCATACAGCGCCGAAGCGTTATCGCCGTTGGCTTCAGCTTCAGCAATTTGCTGGTTATAACTGGCAATACCGGTAGTCAGGGTGTTCACCTGCGCCACCATCGCCTGCTCCTGGCTGACGATCTCACTGCTTTGCGAGTCGATGTAATCGAGGGTGTTATCCACGCGCAGCGCCAGCGCGCCGGACTCGCTGATCACCTGCTCACGCAGGGCGGAATCATCCGGGCTGGTGGTGGCTTCGTTTAGCGCGGCAAAAAAGTTATCAAATCCCCCGCTCAGGCTGCTGTTATCATCGCTGAGGACGGTTTCCAACTGCGTTAAATACTCTTGCTGGGTGTTGTAATAGCCATAATCGCTGGCGGCATACCAGACCTGGTTAACCTGATACTGGTTTGAGACCCGGCGAATACTGTCAACCTGCACACCGTTACCCGCACTGTTCGCTGAACCGGAACTCGCGCCAATGGTACTGGTGATGGCAACCTGCCGGGTATAACCGTCAGTCATCGCGTTGGCGGTGTTCTGCGCCGTTACGTTAAGCTCCACCTGCGCAGTCGATGCGCCGCTGTAGCCAATGTTAATCATATCCATCAAAGCGTCCTCGCCGGTCAGTTACCCGGTCTTTCATTAACAACCTTGCCGATTAAGAGCGGCGAAAAAACCGCAGTTCTTAAGCCGCCGCGCAACCTTTATCCTTGGTGATGAGGGGAGAGCTGTTTGACGATCATCTCCGCAATGCCAATGCCGTGCTGTTGGGCAAGACTGTTGCACAGCTGATCGTCATAAAATCCCTGCATCATGCGTACCGAGTCGCTGTTAAACGGGTTATCTTTTGAGTCGAAGATCTCATTGGTTTTACGCATCTCTTTCAGCATGTTGCGTAAGAAGATGGCTTCGAATTGCTGGGCAGCTTTCTGCAAATCGTTATCTTTGATTTTGGGGCCCATTAACGCATCGCTACCGTCAATGCCCCCGCTATGATTCACCTTGATGTCGGCCATTAAATCACCTCCAGATCGGCATCCAGCGCACCAGCTTCATGCAGGGCCTGTAAAATAGACATAATGTCGTCCGGCGTTGCCCCCAGGCTATTGAGCGCGTTGACCAACGTTTTCAGACTGCTGGACTCTGGCAGACTGATCATCCCCGGACGGGCATGATTCACCGAAATATTGCTTTGCGGCGTCACCGCCGTACGACCACCGGCAAAAGCGTTCGGCTGGCTGACGTTGCTGCTTTCATTGATGGAAACCGTCAGACTGCCATGCGATACCGCCGCCGCATGCAGGGCGATACCATCGCCCATAACGACCGTACCGGTACGCGAGTTAAACACCACCCGAGCCCGGACTTTTTCCGCCTGCACCTGGACGTCATCTAACTGAGACATAAAGGCCACGCGCGCGCCGGGGCTGGTTGGCGCGCGGACAATAACGTTAGTCGAGCTTTGTGCCGTCGCAATGCCGCCAAACGACGCGTTGATCGCCGCGGCAATGTTATTGGCATCTTTAAAGGAGGGGCGTTTCAGATTGAGCGTAATGGTGTCCCCCATCTGGAAGTCGCTGGGAATTTCACGTTCTACCGACGCGCCGTTCGGTATCAGCCCGGCGGTGGGGATATTCACGGTGACGCTGGAGCCGCTGGCCCCGGTCGCGTTCATCCCGCCGACCACCACGCTCCCTTGCGCAAGGGCATAAACCTCGCCATCCGCGCCGTGTAATTGGGTGAGCAATAGTGTGCCGCCGCGCAGGCTTTTGGCATCGCCGATCGACGAGACCGTGACGTCAATGGTCTGCCCACGCGAGTACATGGGCGGTAGCGTCGCGCTGACCGCCACCGCCGCAACGTTCTTCACCTTCGGATCGATTTTGCTCGGCAGTTGTACGCCAAACTGGCGCAGCATGTTGGTAATTGTCTGGTTGGTGAATTTGACCTGGTTTTTATCCCCGGTTCCGTCCAGACCGACCACCAGACTGTAGCCGACGAGTTGGTTTTCCCTGACCCCCTGGACATTAACCAGCGATTCCAGAGATTGCGCCTGCGCCATGCCTGGCAGCGCCAGGCTCAGGGCGATAACGATGCCGTTTAACGCGTTCATCCAGCGCCCGCTTAAGTGTTGCATATCAAAATCCTGCTTAGATCGGGAAGAGAGGATGGTTAAACAGACGCGTCAGCCAGCCCGCCGCATTGGCATCGCTCAATGCGCCACGGCCCGCGTAGGAGATGCGTGCATCCGCAATACGCTGCGATGAGACGGAGTTGTCGTTCTGAATGTCATCGGCGCGCACCAGGCCACTCAGGCGAATATACTCATCGCCCTGGTTAAGGGTGAGCCATTTTTCACCGCGAATTTCCAGGATACCGTTCGACTGTACCGAGTGTACCGACACCGTAATTTCACCGCGCAAACTGTTTTGCTGCTGCGAGGTCGCCGTCCCGTTGAAGTCACGATTGGCGTCCACGGAAGCGGAAAGGTTATCTTTGGTATGTCCGAACAGCGTCGGCGCGCCGATGTCGACGGTATTGTTCTTACCGAAATTGGTTTTCGCCTGTTTGCTCGACTGGGTGGATTCTTCCAGCATCACGGTCAGGATATCACCCACGCGATAGGCGCGGCGGTCCGCCGTCAGCGACCAGTTATACCCCGTTTCAAACACGCCCCCCGCGCGACCATCCGCCGTTGGCGGCGCTTCCGTTTTGGGAGGAGCAAAGAATTCGTCATTTTTTTTGACCAGGAGGGCCTGCGATTCGCACCCGCTTAACAGGGGAAGCAGTACCATCAGCCAGAGATAATTTTTCACGTTCTGCCTATTTCTGCCGGATGGCGTTGTACCATCCGGCATTTCACATTCTTGAGTTACAGTGTCTGACTAATAAACTGCAGCATATCGTCTGCCGCAGAGACCATTTTGGCGTTCATCTCATAGGCGCGCTGTACGGTGATCATCGCCACCATTTCGTTGACGATGTCCACGTTCGAGCCTTCCAGTGCTTTATCCTGTAACGTTCCCAGACCATCTTCCCCCGGAATACCTTCCGTCGGTTGACCGCTGGCCGCCGTTTCCAGATACAGGTTGTCGCCTTCGGCTGAAAGCCCGGCCGGGTTGGCGAAATTCACCAGCGTTAGCTGTCCCAGCTCGGTAGGATCGCTGTCGCCGGGTAAAATCGCGCTCACCGTGCCATCGGAAGCAAATGACACGCTGGTTGAACCCGCTGGCACATCAATTTCCGGCTGTAACGGCAAACCCTGGGAGTTGGTCAGCACGCCATCAGCGTTAACCTGCATATTGCCGTCACGGGTATAAGCGATATCCCCATTGGCTTTTTGCACCTGCCAGAACCCCTGCCCCATGATGGCCACGTTCATCGTATTGTCGGTGGTTTCTACATTCCCTTCGGTGAAGGTTTTTTGCGTTCCCACAATACGAACACCGCTACCGAACTGCATTCCGGTCGGCATGATGTTATTTTGATCGAGCATGGCGCCCGGCGCTTCCTGAGTCTGATAAAACAGATCCTGGAACATCACGCGGTCGCGCTTAAAGCCCGTGGTATTGACGTTGGCGATGTTGTTGGCAATCGCACTCATCTCAGCATCCTGCGCCGACAGGCCGGTTTTACTGATCCATAACGCTGCATTCATAAAACTTTATCCCTGATTAAAGGCTACGACTCAGGAGCCGCGTAGCAGCCTGTTGCCTGAGTCGCTGAGATCTTCAGCCGTTTTCATCATCTTGATTTGCGCTTCAAACTGACGGTTCATCGCGATAGATGACATCATTTCGCTCACCGCAGACACGTTACTGCCTTCCAGAAAGCCGCCGCTCACTTTGATGTTCTCATCGCGCTGCGCCGGTACGCCGTCCGCCGTCACCAGCATCCCCTCGCTATTTTTCGCCAGATTGGCGACCGGAATATCCACCAGCTTCAGGCGATCGATATCCATCGTTGCAGTAACATCGCCATCGTCAGGCGTGACGGAGAGCGTGCCGTCGCTGCCGAAAGAGGCAATCGCGTTTGGCGGTAAAATAATCGGGCCGTTATCCCCGAGCACCACGTTACCGTCGATGGTCAGTTGCCCCTGATCGTCCTGCTGAATATTGCCGTTACGGGTGTACACCTCGTTTCCCGCTTTATCCTGCACGGCGATATAACCGGGTCCCTGAATAGCAACATCAAGCGGACGTTCGGTTTTTTCCGCCACGCCAGTGCTGTCATTGACGCCGCTGGGACTCTCCTTCGCCATAAAACGCGTATCAAAACCACCGCCTTTTACTTTGTCGTTGCTCGCCATCGCCATATCCGCGCGAAAACCATTGGTGTTAACGTTGGCGAGGTTATTGGCGCTAATTTGCTGCTCGAGCAGCGTCTTGGTGGCTCCACTGAGTGCGGTATAAATCAACCGATCCATTTCTTAGCCTTACATCGCCTGGAAGAGAGCCTGATCCAACTGCGTACTGGTCGAAATCACCTTGGTGTTCGCCTGGTAATTACGCTGGGCGGTCATGAGATTGACCAGTTCGTTGGTAATATCCACATTGGAGCTTTCGAGCATGCCGGAGGAGAGCGTGCCGCAAGAGCCGGAGCCAGGTGTGCCAATTAGCGGCGTGCCGGATTCGCCCGTCTGTACCCAGGCTGTGCCGCTTACCGCTTCCAGTCCGTTCTCATTCGGGAAGGTAGCGAGCACGACCTGCCCCTGCAGCATACGTTCGCCGTTGCTGTAGGTGGCGTAAACTTTACCGTCATCATCCACCTGCACGCCGTTCTGCGTTGCCGAGGCATAACCGGTTGCGGAGTTGGTTGTCACCGAGAAATCAGAGCCGTACTGAGTACAGTCTGAGTAATCAATGGTCATCGAAATCGGCGCAGCGTCATCAGTAGTGAACGTGATGGTTTGCGGTGTTGTTGGCGATGTCAGCTTGCCGGTATTTGAGTCGAAGGTCAGCGTGGTCGGTGGGACGCCGCTCTGCGCCTCACCATCAAAGGTGTACTGTACTTCCCAGGTGTTATCGGCGGTTTTGGTAAAATACTGGCTAACCGAGTGTTCGTTACCCAGCGAGTCATACACAGTGGTGGTGTAGCTGTCGGTATAGGTATCGCTGTTGTTCGCGTCAAACGGTACGCTGGTGCGATCGATCGTTTCATCACTGGCGTCAAAGTTTGCCGTGAAGGTCATGCTATCGGTGGCCTGCGCCGGGATGTTGCCGGTTTTAATCTGGATATCAGTGACGGTACCGGTTTGCAGCGTGCCGCTGTCATCAACCGGATAACCTTGCAGGTAATCACCGGACGCATTGACGATATAGCCGTTTTTATCGGTCACAAAAGAGCCGGCACGCGTATAGGAAATATTCCCTGCGCTATCGCACATGACGAAAAAACCATCATCGTTAATGGCTAAATCCAGCGCATTGCCGGTTGAAACCATCGAGCCGCCGGTGGAGATACTTTGTGCGGAACCGGCCACGCTCACGCCCATCGCCTGCGTCCCGGCGTACATGGCGGAGAACTGGGTGGTCATTGATTTATAACCCACCGTACCAGAGTTAGCGATGTTGTTACTGATGCCGTCCAGTTGTTCGTTGACGGCGTTTAGCCCCGTCGCTGCAATTTCATAACTCATTGTTTCTTCCTGTAAGATTAACTAAATCAGAGCACCATATTGCTGTTGGCGTTATCGCTTCCGTCGTCAGTATCTGGCGGCGTGGTATCATCGGAACCGCTGGTTCCGTCGGTGCTGTCCGGTACGCCAAACTGGGTGATCATGGTGAATGGCACTTCGCCAACGCCGTCAACGTTGAGCACCGGCGTGCTGCCATCAAGCGGAATACGCACATCTTCCACCTGGCCCGTCACCTCGATCGGCACTTCCTCTTCCCCGGTATTGGTCACCACGGAAACGCTGTAATCGCCCGGCGGGATGCCGTAATCCGCAGGATTGATGTCGAAGTCCACCTGGCCTGGTCCGACGGAGGTTTCACCTTCCGGGATCAGCGACACGGTATAGTCATCACCCGCTTCATCGGTAAAGTGCAGATCCACATCGGTACAACTATCATCCAACGTGACGCGCCCCTGGATCGCCTTGCTGTTGTCTTCGATATCCAGCGAGGTGGTTTGCACCATGATGTCGTCGCCGACCATATTTCCCAGCGCCATCACCTGGATGTTGCTCATCAGCACGGCATTGGTGTTGGCCTGGACGCTCATCTCTTCCATCATCGCCACCTGCGCCATTGAGGAGAGCTGATCGATATAGGCCGTAGGATCGGTGGGATCGGTCGGGTCCTGGTTTTCAATTTCAGCCACAAACAGCGTCAGAAACGTGTCGACCGCCGAGGTTTCGGTGGACGTGGTGGTTGTTGTGGTGCTGCTGGTGTCGCTGGTATCCGTCGTTGACGACGTTGTCGAAGAACTGCTGTCTCCCACATTAGTGCTTTGCGCCGTGGCGCCGACGTTATTTTCCGCAACCGCCGTCGTCTTCTCCTGAGAAGAAGCCAGCGCCTGAGATTGGGCATACAGAGCCAGGGTATTCATTACACTTCTCCCAGTTTGAGTAAGCTTTGCTGCATACTTTTGACGTTATTCAGCACATCAACGTCGGTTTCAAAATCACGTGATGCGGACATCATGTCAGCCATTTGCTCGACCACGTTGACGTCCGGGTACCAGACAAAACCGTTCTGATCCGCCATTGGGTGATGCGGCTCATAACGCTTCACCGCCCCGCCGCTTTGCATGACGTCCTGCACTTGTACGCTGGCGCCATCAATGGCGTGACGGTTATGTCCCCCTATCAGGCTATTGTTGTAAACCGCGGCAAAAACCGGGCTGCGCGCCTTATAGGCCTGCGCCTCGCTGCTGGCAGGAGATTCCGCATTCGCCATGTTGCTGGCGACGGTATTCAGACGGATGGTTTGCGCCGTCATCGCCGAACCGGAAATCTGGTAAATATCAGTAAACGACATGGTTATTTCCCTTCAATGGCCTCTTTGATGCCGCTAAGTTGCAGATTCAAAAAAGTCAGACTGCTTTGATAATCCATACTATTTTGTGAAAACCGGGCCTGCTCGGTATTCAGCTCTACGGTATTGCCATCCTCTGAAGGCTGCATCGGCACGCGGTATTTCACGTCAACCTCGGGCGGAACATTTGTACGACTTGCCCGTTGCATCTCAGCGGCAAAATCAATATCTTTGGCTTTGAAATTTGGTGTATCGACGTTTGCCAGATTCGCAGTCAGTAGCTCGGTCCTCTCAAGACGTAACTTCACTGCCAGCGGATGTACACCCAATGCCTGCTGAAAACTGATTCCCATTTCTTGCATCACTCCTGCGTAGATATCGCTGTTATTAGCAATATGTATGCCAACTTTTAAGTGATTGATGAGAAATGACTTTATGAAAAGACACCCTCACAGAAGGAAGCCCTCTTTCCTCTTTGCCGTGGAAATGATGCTGGCTATATGCTGTGGCTTACCCGTATATGCCGCCGTCCATCCCATTCAGCACAGCGCCCGGGAACAGATCAACGCGCGGGTTCTCAATGCCGCCAGTCATGAAATTGACGCGCTGGCGCGCAAACAGCAGTGGCAGGACTATCGCTACACGTTCAATATTTATATTCCCTCCGCCGTGAGTACCAGCGCGCTATGCGCGTCGGCGCCGCAGGTTACCTCAAGCACATCACCGGAGATGGTCCTGTCACGAATGAACTTTGTGGTCAGTTGTCCGGGCAGCAATGGCTGGCAATTTAACGTGGCGGTACGCCCCGATGTGTCGATTCCGGTGGTCATGCCAAAGTCGTTGATTGCGCGAGATACGGTAATCACCGCCGACGACCTGCAGCTTAAAAAATTCAATATCAGCAACCAGCGCGAAGGGTTGATGACGAATATCGATGAGGCGATTGGTCTCACCAGCAAGCGCGCCCTGCAACCGGGCAAACCGATTACCCGTAGCGAGCTGGTACTGCCCGTACTGGTCAAACGCGACCAGCCGGTGATGATCGTCTCCCACATGGCCGGGATCACCGCCTCAATGCCGGGCGTGGCGTTGAAGAATGGTCGTAAAGGGGATGTGATAAAAATTCGCAACAGCAGCAGCCAGCGGATCATTAGCGGGATGGTGGACGATACCGGCGTGGTCACCACGCTGACGGCGGAATAGTGCGGGGATTTTTTGTGATGGGATTAAAGTTTTCCTCTATTGCCGTCGCTTTTAGCCAATAACAGATAACCAACCCAACGGAATATGTACGAGGTTGCTATGAAAATTACCCCAACTCTGCCAGGCAATCGCCCTGCATCGACAACCGAACAGGCGCGTGCAGACAAGAGCAGCGTGCAGACGAGCGCGTCCAGTTCCGCATCGCTTTCCGCCGACGATATTACTCAGGCGGGATTACAAACGGCGCAGCAAACGCTGAACAGTGATACGCAAAGTGACGTTGATTACGACAAAGTGGCGCAAATGCAGGCCATGCTGGCCTCAGGCGATTTGCAGGTTGATACCGATCAACTGGCTGGGGACATGCTCAGCTTTTTCCAGAAATAAGAGGCTACAACAGTGAGTACCAGGCTACAGCAGGTGAAAACTCTGCTTCAGGGCATCCGCGAGGACGGGACGCGGTATGACGCGCTCAGACACCAGTTGGAACAACAACGTCTGTGTATGATCCGTCGCGACAGCGACGAACTACTGGCCGTCAATGAACTTATTCAACAGCATTATGAGCAGTTGCAAAACAGCAGCCAACAGCGCCGTTCGCTCCTGCAACTGCTGGGCGTAAGCGTCAATCGTGCAGGGATAGAACAGGTCTTTAGCTGGCTGCCGGGCGTGCAGAAAACTGCCGCAGAGGGCTGGTGGCAAAGCCTTGAGCAAAAAGCGAAACGCTGCAAGATGTACAACGAAAAAAACGGCGATCTGCTGATCCGTCAGTATGAATTTATTCAGGCTTTTTTAGGCACTGAGCCCGATTTTATTTACCAGCGCTAAAACTTCCTTCCCTGACGCGGAAACCGGCTTTCCGCGCCTCATCTAACCAATTGATATAATTACAATTAAAATTCAGGCATGGATATTGCACTGTTATAGCCCTGTCTCTTATACACATCTGACGCTGCCGACGACGGAGAGA
>ERZ1026976.411-NODE-411-length-13872-cov-6.194688_pt1 | contig 13872 bp, 12 predicted proteins | sample MGYA00519293_ERZ1026976 | MGnify/ENA primary metagenome ERZ1026976 (study PRJEB26926, sample SAMN06164671) | human gut metagenome | biome: ENVO:00009003; feature: ENVO:2100002; material: ENVO:00002003 | host: Homo sapiens | place: USA | collected 2012 ... | reverse complement strand
ACGAGATTACTACGCGTCTCGTGGGCTCGGAGATGTGTATAAGAGACAGCCAATAACCCGCTGTTCGCTGCGGATGGGAACGGCGATGGAGGCGATTTTTTCTTCCTGATCCCACCCGCGATAGTTCTGTCCAAAGCCGTCTTTACGTGCGCGGGCCAGAATAGCGTCGAGCTTCAGCGGTTCGCGGGCTAACTGGAACTCTTCTCCTGGTCTTGAGGCCAGCATTTCAATCAGTTGCTGACGTTCATTCTCCGGGCAAAATGCCAGCCAGGTCAGGCCGGATGCGGTTTTTAACAGCGGTAAACGACGTCCGACCATTGCCCGGTGAAACGACAGGCGGCTGAAGCGGTGGGTGGTTTCACGCACTACCATCGCGTCAACGTCCAGCGTGGACACGTCGGTCGGCCAGATGACTTCGCGCAGCAAATCCCCCAACAGCGGAGCGGCGAGCGCAGAAATCCACTGCTCATCACGAAATCCCTCGCTGAGCTGACGGACTTTAATGGTTAAGCGAAAGCTATCATCGGACAGGCTGCGCCGGACGTAACCCTCATCCTGCAACGTTTCCAGCAGACGTCTGACCGTGGTGCGGTGCAGGCCGCTCAGCTCTGCCAGCAGGCCAACGCTGGCCCCGCCGTCAAGCCGATTTAACATATTTAATAACATTAACCCGCGCGTTAACCCGCGCACGGTTTTGTATTCGGTACCGTCGTCACTTTTCATATTCATTGACAAATATATAGGTAAAACAATGTTGTGCACTTAGTGCACATCCAGGCATGTTTTGATTGTAGCGCAAAAACTCACTTCTATACTGACCGCACAATAAAAAATATTCACATATTTTTAACAAAACAATTGCGCCTCACCAGGGCCTGCAATTGCGTTTTGTCCGAGTAGTGAGGTTCTGAAATGACAACTATAAATCCTGATATCCAACCCGCAGTGCAGCACACCGCGCAGGTAGCCATTGCTGGAGCCGGCCCGGTAGGGCTGATGATGGCGAACTATCTTGGCCAGATGGGCATTGAGGTGCTGGTGGTAGAGAAGCTCGACACGCTGATCGACTATCCCCGCGCCATCGGTATTGACGATGAAGCGCTGCGCACCATGCAGTCCGTTGGTCTGGTCGAGAACGTTTTGCCACATACCACGCCGTGGCACGCGATGCGCTTTCTTACCCCGAAAGGCCGCTGCTTTGCCGATATCCAGCCGATGACCGACGAATTTGGCTGGTCGCGCCGCAATGCGTTCATTCAGCCGCAGGTGGATGCGGTGATGCTGGAAGGGCTGTCGCGTTTCCCCAACGTGCGTTGCCTGTTTTCTCGCGAACTGGAAGCCTTCAGCCAGCAAAATGGTGAAGTGACGCTGAACCTGAAAGCGCCGGACGGCCAGCGGGAAACGGTGAAGGCCCAGTGGCTGGTGGCCTGCGACGGTGGCGCCAGCAACGTCAGGCGCTCGCTGAATGTGCCATTTGAAGGTAAAACCGCGCCGAATCAGTGGATTGTAGTGGATATCGCCAACGATCCGCTGAGTACGCCGCATGTGTACCTGTGCTGCGATCCGGTGCGCCCGTATGTTTCTGCCGCGCTGCCGCATGCGGTGCGCCGCTTTGAATTTATGGTGATGCCGGGGGAAACCGAAGCCCAGCTTAGCGAGCCGCAGAATATGCGCCAACTCTTGAGCAAAGTGCTGCCGAACCCGGATAACGTCGAGCTGATCCGCCAGCGCGTGTACACCCATAACGCCCGGCTGGCCGAACGCTTTCGTATTGACCGTGTGCTGCTGGCGGGCGACGCGGCGCACATTATGCCGGTCTGGCAGGGGCAGGGGTACAACAGCGGTATGCGCGATGCCTTCAATCTGGCGTGGAAACTGGCGCTGGTGATTAATGGCAAAGCCGGTGATGCGCTGCTGGATACCTACCAGCAGGAGCGCCGCGATCATGCCAAAGCGATGATCGATTTGTCGGTTACCGCAGGCAACGTGCTGGCGCCGCCAAAACGCTGGCACGGCGCGGTGCGCGACGGAGTTTCCTGGCTGTTGAACTACATTCCGCCGGTCAAACGTTACTTTCTTGAAATGCGCTTTAAGCCGATGCCGCAGTACCACATCGGGGCGTTGGTGCGTGAAGGTGACGCGAAAACCTCGCCAGTCGGCAAGATGTTTATCCAGCCGAAGGTCACGCTGGAAACCGGCGAAGTGACGTTGCTCGACAACGTCATTGGCCCGAATTTCGCGGTGATTGGCTGGGGCTGTAATCCGCTATGGGGCATGAGTGAAGCGCAGATCCAGCAATGGCAGGCGCTGGGGACGCGGTTTATCCAGGTGGTGCCGGATACGCAGATACATACCGATCAGGATAACCATGACGGCGTTACCCGCATTGGCGATACGCAAAACCGTCTGCGCGCGTGGTTTGCCCAACACAATGCCGCGCTGGTGGTGATGCGCCCGGACCGCTTTGTCGCCGCCATCGCTATTCCGCAAACCCTGGGCAACACCCTGAATAAACTGGCGTCGGTGATGACGCTCACCCGCGTAAATACCGATCTTCCTGTTGAAAAGGTAGCCTGATATGCACGCTTATCTTCACTGTCTTTCCCACTCGCCGCTGGTGGGCTATGTCGACCCGGCGCAGGCCGTGCTCGATGAAGTTAACGGCGTGATCGCCAGCGCCCGCGCACGTATTGCGGCGTTCGATCCTGAGCTGGTGGTGCTGTTTGCCCCCGATCACTACAACGGTTTTTTCTACGATGTGATGCCGCCGTTTTGTTTAGGCGTAGGGGCCACCGCAATCGGCGATTTCGGCAGTGCCGCCGGGGAACTGCCGGTGCCCACCGATCTCGCTGAGGCCTGCGCCCATGCGGTGATGAAAAGCGGTATCGATCTTGCCGTGTCCTACAACATGCAGGTCGATCACGGCTTTGCGCAGCCGCTGGAGTTTTTGCTCGGCGGTCTGGATAAGGTCCCGGTGTTACCGGTGTTTATTAACGGCGTCGCCACGCCGCTGCCGGGCTTTCAGCGTACCCGCATGCTCGGTGAAGCCATTGGTCGTTTCGCCAGTTCGCTGAATAAACGCGTGCTGTTTTTAGGTTCCGGCGGCCTGTCGCATCAGCCACCGGTGCCGGAGCTGGCAAAGGCCGATGCCCATATGCGCGACCGCCTGCTCGGCAGCGGCAAACAGTTACCCGAAAACGAGCGTGAATTGCGCCAGCAGCGAGTGATCAGTGCCGCCGAGAAATTTGTGCAAGACCAGCACACGTTGCACCCGCTTAACCCCGTCTGGGATAACCGCTTTATGACCCTGCTTGAGCAGGGGCGTTTGCAGGAGCTGGACGCGGTCAGCAATGAAGAGCTATCCGCGATGGCGGGCAAATCAACGCACGAAGTGAAAACCTGGGTTGCCGCCTTCGCCGCCATTTCTGCCTTTGGCAACTGGCGCAGCGAAGGTCGTTATTATCGCCCGATCCCGGAGTGGATCGCCGGATTCGGCTCCCTGAGCGCCACCACACAGAACTGAAACAGAACTGAATATGCAGGAGAAGATCATGACTTACCAACCGCAAACCGAAGCCGCCACCAGCCGTTTTCTGGAGGTGCAGGAAGCAGGCGAAACCTTACGCGTGCATTTCAATGACTGTGGGCAGGGCGAAGAGACCGTGGTGCTACTGCACGGCTCAGGTCCTGGCGCGACGGGCTGGGCGAACTTCAGCCGCAACATCGATCCGCTGGTTGAGGCCGGATACCGGGTGATCCTGCTGGATTGTCCTGGCTGGGGGAAAAGCGATGGGATCGTTAACCGCGGGTCACGATCCGATCTCAACGCTCGCATTCTGAAAAGCGTGGTCGATCAACTGGATATTCAGAAAATCCACTTGCTGGGCAACTCAATGGGTGGCCACAGTGCAGTGGCGTTTACTTTGAGCTGGCCGGAGCGCGTGGGCAAGCTGGTGCTGATGGGCGGTGGAACGGGCGGCATGAGCCTGTTTACCCCGATGCCGACCGAAGGCATCAAGCGTCTGAATCAGCTATATCGTGAGCCGACCATCGAAAATCTGAAGCTGATGATGGAGATTTTTGTCTTCGACACCAGTGACCTGACTGAAGCGCTGTTTGAGGCGCGCCTGAATAACATGCTGTCGCGCCGCGATCACCTGGACAACTTTGTCCAGAGTCTGGAAGCCAACCCGAAACAGTTCCCGGACTTCAGCCCGCGTTTGGGTGAAATCAAGGCCCAGACCCTGATTGTCTGGGGCCGCAACGACCGGTTCGTGCCGATGGACGCCGGTCTGCGCCTGCTCTCCGGGATTGCCGGTTCTGAACTGCACATCTACCGCGACTGCGGGCACTGGGCGCAGTGGGAACATGCGGATGCCTTTAACCAACTGGTGCTGAACTTCCTCGCACGCCCTTAAGGAACGGACATGACGAATCTTAATCTTGAGCAGTTAGCCGCCGATTTACGCCTGGCAGAGGAAAAAGGAGAAGCTATCGCCCCGCTGCGTGAACTGATTGGCATGGACAATGCCGAAGCGGCCTATGCCATTCAGCGCATCAACGTGCAGGACAACGTGGCGCGCGGGCGGCGCGTGGTTGGGCGCAAAGTGGGGCTGACGCACCCGAAAGTGCAACAGCAATTGGGGGTCGATCAGCCGGATTTCGGCACGCTGTTTGCCGACATGTGCTACGGCGATAACGACACCATTCCGTTTTCACGTGTACTGCAACCGCGTATTGAAGCGGAAATTGCGCTGGTGCTGAACCGCGATCTACCCAATGCCGACACCACTTTTGATGAGCTGTATAACGCCATCGAGTGGGTGCTGCCCGCGCTCGAAGTGGTCGGCAGTCGTATCCGCGACTGGTCAATAAAGTTTGTTGATACCGTGGCGGATAATGCCTCCTGCGGTGTGTATGTGGTCGGCGGGCCGGCGCAGCGTCCGGCCGGGTTAGATCTGAAAAATTGCGCAATGAAAATGACGCGCAATAACGAAGAGGTCTCCAGTGGGCGCGGCAGCGAATGTCTGGGGCATCCGATCAACGCCGCCGTCTGGCTGGCGCGCAAAATGGCCAGCCTCGGCGAGCCGCTGCGTGCGGGGGACATCATTCTCACCGGGGCGTTAGGCCCGATGGTATCAGTGAATGCGGGCGATCGTTTTGAAGCCCATATCGACGGTATTGGTTCAGTTGCCGCCACTTTTTCAACGGCGGTTACAAAAGGAAGTCAGTCATGAGTAAGCGTAAAGTCGCCATTATCGGCTCCGGCAACATCGGCACCGATTTGATGATTAAAATTCTGCGCCACGGCGTGCACCTGGAGATGGCGGTGATGGTCGGTATTGACCCGCAATCCGATGGTCTGGCACGCGCCAGACGTATGGGTGTTGCCACCACCCATGAAGGGGTGACTGGGCTTATCGCCATGCCGGAATTTGCCGATATCGACATCGTGTTTGATGCCACCAGCGCGGGCGCACATGTGAAGAACGACGCCGCGCTGCGCACCATTAAACCGGGGATCCGCCTGATCGACCTGACGCCCGCGGCGATCGGTCCATACTGCGTGCCGGTGGTGAATCTGGAGGCTAACGTTGATCAGCAGAACGTCAATATGGTGACTTGCGGCGGGCAGGCGACCATCCCGATGGTGGCGGCTGTCTCTCGCGTGGCAAAAGTCCATTACGCCGAAATTATTGCCTCTATCGCCAGTAAATCTGCGGGACCGGGCACTCGCGCCAATATTGATGAGTTCACCGAAACCACCTCAAAGGCGATTGAAGTGGTCGGCGGCGCCGAAAAAGGTAAAGCCATCATTGTGCTCAACCCGGCCGAACCGCCGCTGATGATGCGTGACACGGTGTATGTGCTAAGCGAAGCGGCCTCCGAGATTGAAGTTGAAGCGTCCATCAACGAGATGGCGGCGGCGGTACAGGCCTATGTGCCGGGTTATCGCCTGAAACAGCGCGTACAGTTTGAAGTTATCCCGCAGGATAAACCGGTGAATCTGCCGGGTATCGGCCAGTTTTCCGGGCTCAAAACCGCGGTATATCTGGAAGTGGAAGGCGCGGCGCACTATTTACCTGCCTATGCGGGCAACCTCGACATAATGACCTCCAGCGCGCTGGCGACCGCTGAGAAGATGGCGCAGTCACTCACCCGTCAGTCAGGAGAAGCAGCATGAACGGTAAAAAACTCTATATCTCTGACGTGACCCTGCGTGACGGTATGCACGCCATTCGTCACCAGTATTCGCTGGAAAACGTGCGCCAGATTGCGAAAGCGCTGGACGATGCGCGGGTCGATTCTATTGAAGTGGCGCATGGCGACGGTTTACAAGGTTCCAGCTTTAACTACGGCTTTGGCGCGCACAGCGATCTCGAGTGGATTGAAGCGGCGGCAGACGTGGTGCAGCACGCTAAGATCGCCACGCTGTTACTGCCGGGGATCGGTACTATTCACGACCTGAAAAATGCGTATCAGGCCGGGGCGCGGGTGGTACGCGTGGCGACCCACTGCACCGAAGCGGACGTGTCGGCCCAGCATATTCAGTATGCGCGCGAGCTGGGTATGGATACCGTCGGCTTTCTGATGATGAGCCACATGACCACGCCGGAAAATCTGGCGCAGCAGGCGAAGCTGATGGAAACCTACGGCGCGACTTGTATCTACGTGGTCGATTCCGGCGGGGCGATGAACATGAGTGATATTCGCGCCCGCTTCCGCGCCTTGAAAGCGGTACTGAAGCCGGAGACGGAAACCGGAATGCATGCGCACCACAACCTCAGTCTCGGTGTGGCGAACTCGATTGCTGCGGTGGAAGAGGGCTGCGATCGTATCGACGCCAGCCTGGCGGGGATGGGCGCAGGCGCGGGCAATGCGCCGCTGGAAGTGTTTATCGCTGCAGCGGATAAGCTCGGCTGGCAGCATGGCACCGATCTGTATGCGCTGATGGATGCTGCCGACGATCTGGTGCGTCCGCTGCAGGACCGCCCGGTGCGGGTGGATCGCGAAACGCTGGCGCTGGGCTATGCCGGGGTGTACTCCAGCTTCCTGCGTCATTGTGAAGTGGCGGCGGCGCGTTATGGCCTGAGCGCGGTTGATATTCTGGTTGAACTGGGCAAGCGCCGAATGGTGGGCGGCCAGGAAGATATGATCGTCGACGTGGCGCTGGATCTGCGCCACAGCAAATAAAAATGATTACGCGGCTGGCAACGTATCAGCCGCGATTCACCTGCATCGTGACCTCAGAGGTACATCTTATGACTACCCGTACCCCCGCATCCTGGCGCCTGACGTTGACCGTCGGGCTGTGTTTTTTAGTCGCCCTGATGGAAGGACTGGATCTCCAGGCCGCCGGGATCGCTGCCGTCGGTATCGCTCAGGCGTTTGCGCTGGATAAAATGCAGATGGGCTGGATCTTCAGCGCCGGTATTCTCGGGCTGCTGCCCGGCGCGTTGGTGGGCGGTATGCTGGCCGATCGCTATGGCCGCAAGCGCATTCTCATTGCCTCCGTGGCGCTGTTCGGCCTGTTCTCGCTGGCGACGGCGATTTCCTGGGATTTCTCGTCGCTGGTATTTGCCCGTCTGATGACCGGCGTCGGGCTGGGCGCGGCATTGCCGAATCTGATCGCGCTGACCTCCGAAGCGGCGGGGCCACGTTTTCGCGGCACGGCGGTGAGCCTGATGTACTGCGGCGTGCCGATTGGCGCGGCGTTAGCGGCGGCGCTTGGGTTTAGCGGTCTCGCCTCCGCCTGGCAAACGGTGTTCTGGGTTGGCGGGGTGATCCCGCTGCTGCTGGTTCCGCTGTTGATGCGCTGGTTGCCGGAATCGCAGGTTTATACCCAACAAACGCAGGTAGCTGCCGCGCCGTTGCGCGCCCTGTTTGCGCCAGCTGCAGCGAGCGCTACGCTGCTGCTGTGGCTGTGCTATTTCTTCACCCTGCTGGTGGTGTATATGCTGATCAACTGGCTTCCGATGCTGCTGGTGGAGCAGGGATTTCAACCCTCGCAGGCGGCAGGCGTGATGTTTGCTCTGCAAATCGGTGCAGCCAGCGGGACGTTAATTCTCGGGGCGTTGATGGACAAACTGCGTCCGGTGGTGATGTCGCTGCTGATCTACACCGGGATGTTGGCTTCGCTGCTGGCGCTGGGGACGGTGTCGACATTCAGCGGCATGCTGATGGCGGGATTTGTGGCGGGGATGTTTGCCACTGGTGGGCAAAGCGTGTTGTATGCGCTGGCGCCGTTATTTTACAACACGCAGATTCGCGCCACAGGCGTGGGCACCGCCGTTGCTGTCGGACGTTTGGGCGCGATGAGCGGCCCGCTGCTGGCCGGGAAAATGTTAGCGCTGGGCACAGGAACGGTGGGCGTGATGGCGGCGTCTGCGCCGGGGATTTTGCTGGCGGGCCTGGCGGTATTTATTCTGATGAGCCGTAAATCGCAGATATCGATGCCGGCTAACGGTGCTTAAGCGACCGTCTGGTGCAGAGTTGACGCATCGCCATAATTGCGGGTGAGCGCGGAGCCTTGCGGGTATGGCTGTGATAGTGTGAGGGCTTATTTCCATCAAAACAGGAGCCAGAACATGTCGCAGAATAATCCGTTAAGCGCCATCCTCGACAAACAGGATTTCCTGTTACTGGATGGTGCGATGGCGACGGAGCTGGAAGCGCGCGGTTGTGATTTAGCAGACAGCCTGTGGTCAGCCAAAGTGCTGGTCGAAAATCCGCAGCTTATCCGCGAAGTGCATCTTGATTATTTCCGGGCGGGGGCGCAATGCGCGATCACCGCCAGCTATCAGGCCACGCCGGCAGGTTTTGCCGCGCGCGGCCTGAATGAAGCGCAGTCGAAAGCGCTGATTGGCAAAAGCGTGGAGCTGGCGCGTAAAGCGCGTGAAGCCTGGCTGGCTGAGAACCCGCAGGCGGGTACGCTGCTGGTGGCAGGATCCGTCGGGCCTTATGGCGCGTATCTGGCGGATGGATCAGAGTATCGTGGCGATTATCAACGTAGCGCTGAGGAATTTCAGGCGTTTCACCGTCCGCGCGTGGAAGCGTTGCTGGATGCCGGGGCCGATCTGCTGGCCTGTGAAACCCTGCCGAATTTTACCGAGATTGGCGCGCTGGCTGAGCTGTTGACCGCGTATCCGCGTGCCCGGGCGTGGTTCTCGTTTACTCTGCGCGACAGCGAGCACCTGAGCGACGGTACGCCGCTGCGTGACGTGGTGGCGTTGCTGGCGGGTTATCCGCAGGTGGTGGCGTTAGGCATCAACTGTATTGCGCTGGAAAAGACCACTGCCGCATTGCAGCATCTGCACGGCTTAACGGCGCTGCCGCTGGTGGTGTATCCAAACTCAGGCGAGCATTATGATGCGGCAAGCAAAACCTGGCATCATCACAGTGAGCATTGTGCGCAGTTGGCGGATTATTTGCCGCAGTGGCAGGCCGCTGGCGCACGGTTGATCGGCGGGTGCTGTCGCACCACACCGAAGGATATTGCCGCGCTAAAAGGGTGAAGCTGAGAATTTATCAGGCCTACATCGTTCACTGTAGGCCTGATAAGCGCAGCGCATCAGGCATTGCCGGATGGCGGCACAAGCGCCTTATCCGACCTACAAAGCAACAAAATCTTATGCCGCATCTGCCAGCACAAACATGCCGTACGGGTGGATTTCAAGGTAGTACTGCTCGCCGACGTCCGGCTGCAGGCGCGTGGCGTTGACCTGTAACAAGATCTCCTGTCCATGCCACTCCACCGTGACTTCATATTGAGGGCCCATATAGGCGACATGGCGGATCGCGCAGCGCTGGCTCTCCTCGCCGCGATCGCTGAGCGTGATCGCTTCCGGGCGCACGCCGACCATCCCTTCTCCGTGATCGTTAAAGTGCGGCGGTCGCGGCAAACGATAGCCGTAGATATCAACGTATCCTGCGCTAAAGATGGCCGGAAACAGGTTGGCATCGCCCATGAAACTCGCCATAAAACGTGAGGCCGGCTGACGATAAAGATCCTGCGGCGTACCGATCTGCATGATGTGTCCTTTATTCATCACCAGTACGGTATCGGAAACCGCAAAGGCTTCGCTCTGATCGTGAGTAACGTACAGCGAGGTGATATCAAACTGCTTTTGTAGCTCGCGGATCTTGTCGCGCATGCTGCGACGCAGGTTGGCATCCAGGTTGCTCAGCGGCTCATCAAACAGCAGCACCTTCGGTTTGAGGATCAACGCGCGGGCCAGTGCCACGCGCTGCTGCTGACCGCCGGAGATCTGATCGACATAGCGCTCTTCGAACCCCTCCAGATCGACCATCGCCAGCGCTTCTTTCACCCGCGTCTTCACTTCGCTGCGCGACACGCCAAGCATCTTCAGGCCATAGCCGACGTTCTCTCCCAGCGACATGTGCGGAAACAGAGCATACGACTGAAACACCATGCAGATATCGCGTTGCTGAATGGAACGATGGGTGACATCTTCGCCATCAATAAAAATCTGGCCTTCACTCGGTTTTTCCAGCCCGGCGACAAGGCGCAAAATGGTGGTTTTGCCACAGCCGGAGGGGCCGAGCAGCGTCACCATTTGCCCCTGCGGAATGGTGAGGTTGATGTTGTCGATAACCGTGTTGCTGCCAAATCGTTTAGTGACGTTGCGCAGTTCAACGAAATTTTTCTGAGTCATAGTGCGCTCCATTACGCCTGGTTTTTAGCTTTTGAACGGGAGGTACGTGATTCGCCGATCAGCCAGTCAAAGATGAAAATAATCGCCAGCATCACCACGATCAGAATCGAACCGTAGGCAATCGCCACCCCGTACTCGCCGTCTTCCACGCGGTTGAGGATGTAGGCCGTCGCCACGCGGGTATCCGGCGTCACAAGGAACACAATGGCGCTGACGGTGGTAATGGCGCGCACAAAGCTGTAGATCAGCGCCGAGAGGATCGCCGGGCGCAGCAGCGGTAGCAGGATATGCGTAATGGTCCGCAGGGAACCAGCACGCAGGCTAAGCGAGGCTTCATCCAGCGATTTATCGATTTGGCCTAAGCCCGCGATGCCCGCCCGAATTCCGACCGGCACGTTACGCATCACCATTGAGATAATCACGATGGCGGCGGTGCCGGTGAGGTACACCGGGGCGCTGTTAAAGGCCAGAATGTACGACACGCCCGCTACGGTGCCAGGAACGGCAAAGCACAGCATGGTGGTGAACTCGATGGTTTTTTTACCTTTAAACTGCTGGCGCACCACAATCCACGCGATCAGCAGACCAAAGATTGCGGTGATCGGCGCGGCAATCCCGGCGTAGAGCAGAGTGTCGAGCAGTGAAGGCCACGCGCCGTCGCTCATCCCCTGACCGAACAGTTTGGTAAAGTTCGCCAGCGTCAGGGTGTAGTCCACGCCCCAGTTAACGGTGAAACTGCCGTAGAAAATGCTGCCGTAGAGCAGGGCGTTAAAGGCAATCCACACCGCCAGCAGCGCAACCACGCTCCACACCAGCGTCACTGGCAGCGGCTGGACGTCGCCCCGGTAGGATTTACCGGAGACCGTCACGTAGGAGCGCTTGCCGATCCACATGTACTGCACACAGAATACCAGCAGCGAGAACAGCAGCAGGAACGCGCCCAGCGTACTGGCGGCCTGATAATCGAGCTGCGAGCCGGTGATGTAGAAGTAAATTTGCGTTGCCAGCACGTCGAAGTTACCGCCGAGCACCAGCGGGTTACTGAAGTCGGCCAGCGACTGTACCACCACAATTAAAAAGGCGTTCGCCAGCGCCGGTTTCAGTAGCGGGACAAACACGCCGTTAAAGGTCTGCCAGCGGCTGGCACGCAGGGTGTATGACGCTTCTTCCAGCGACGGATGAATGGTCTTGATGGCCCCGTCGAGGATCATAAACGCCATCGGCGTAAAGGCCAGCACCTGCGCCAGCCAGATGCCGGTAAAACCGTACAGCCAGTTGGTGTTGGTTAAGCCGAACCAGTCGACCATAAATTCGGTGATGTAACCAGAGCGACCCATCATCAGCGTAACGCCTAAACCGACGACAAACGGCGGGGTAACGATCGGCAGAATCGAGAAGATACGTCCGATGATGGCGCTACGTCTGGCGATACGGGTCGTGTAGATAGCCAGCACCAGGCCAAAGAAGGTACAGCCGACGCCGACGGCAATCGACAGCATAATCGAGTTGAGGATCACCTGAATGATATGCGCCTGCGACAGCACATTCATAAACGCCAGTGGCGCAAATTCCCCGGCGTCGTTGGTGAACATCGGAATGAAAATAGCGATGCTCGGCCAGACGATAAAAATACCGATCAGCGCGACAATCGCGGTCAGCGAGCCGATGACAAAACGGTCGCCGCCCAGCCATTCCAGACGGGTAAGCGCCAGGGTCATAATTGCGCCCAGCGCCACAAACAGCACGATGGTGGCATAGCCTAAGCCGCGACCTTCAAGCGTGGCGCTGGCGACGATAAAGGCCATGCAGAAGAATGCCCAGCCTGCGTCAAGATAATGGCGGCCGCGCTGTTCGCGTCTGGCTTCATGGAACGGGCGTACCAGCAGCAGGCTCGGTAGCAGATACCATAACCAACTGATATTGAATTGTGACCAGCCGTAGGCGGCGAGAATTTCTTCGCCCGTCGACTCCAGCAGACCGTAGTCCAGGCTCCAGCTTGGCAGCAGGGCAAACGCCAGCCAGCCGAGCAAAACCCAAAGAAATATCGCATCCCGTTTTTTCACGGGATGGAGTGCAAGTGTGTGTGACATAGCGGTTCCGGTATTTCAGGCCGGGCGGGCGCTTACGCCGCACCCGGCAAATGAACGCAACGTGGGCTTATTTACCCATCTTCACTTCGCTAACCCACTTATTGATCAGGGCTTTACGTACGTCGGTCGAGCCGTACTTATCCATGTCGTAGTTGATAAGCTTCAGGTCGTCGAGCTTCAGCGAGTTCGGCGAGGTCTCGGCGGTGGTGTTGGTCAGGATCTGATAGGATTTACCTTTCTTCCATGCCAACTCCTGGGCGTCTTTCGACAGCACCCAGTCAACGAAAAGTTTGGCGTTGTCGAGGTTGCGCGCGCCTTTCAGGATGCTGACGCCGCCAATTTCATAGCCGGTGCCTTCGCACGGGGAGATCAGCTCCAGCGGGGCACCCTGTTCTTTTTCCAGCGAGTAGTCGTGCAGGAAGCCAATGCCGATCGCCGTTTCGCCACGGGCGGCATTACGCGCCGGAGCAATGCCGGATTTGGTGTACTGGGAGACGTTGGCGTTGAGCTGTTTCAGGTAATCAAAAGCCTGATCCTCACCCCAAAGCTGAGCGAAGGTCGCCAGCGCGGTGTAGGCGGTGCCTGAACTCTGTGGGTCAGCAATCTGGATTTCCCCTTTGTATTCTGGTTTGGTCAGATCCTTCCAGCATTTCGGTACCGGCAGGTTTTTCTCTTTCAGGCGTTGAGTATTAACGCCAAAGCCCAGAATACCGACATACACCGCCGAGGAGAGGTTACCCTTTACTTTCGCCGGATCGCGGAACTTCTCCATGATCTGCGCGAGGTTAGGCGATTTGTACGGCTGCAGCAGGCCCATTTCACCGGCCTGGGATTGTGGATCCAGCGTACCGCCGTACCACACATCCGCCTGCGGGTTTTTCTTCTCGGCATCGACCTTCGCCAGCGTGCTGCCGGAGCCGTTACGAATAAATGAGGTTTTCACATCATATTTGTCGCCGAAGGCTTTGGTTTCGGTTTCGCACATCTCGTTGGTGGCGCTGCAATACACCACCAGACGTCCTTGAGCTTGTGCCGCACTGCTGAAGGCCGCCAGCGTCAGAGCGGAGGCAATCAGGGTAGAGGTAAGCGCTGTCTCTTATACACAT
>ERZ1026976.393-NODE-393-length-14553-cov-8.461650_pt1 | contig 14553 bp, 10 predicted proteins | sample MGYA00519293_ERZ1026976 | MGnify/ENA primary metagenome ERZ1026976 (study PRJEB26926, sample SAMN06164671) | human gut metagenome | biome: ENVO:00009003; feature: ENVO:2100002; material: ENVO:00002003 | host: Homo sapiens | place: USA | collected 2012 ... | reverse complement strand
GTCTCGTGGGCTCGGAGATGTGTATAAGAGACAGAGATAGTGCACAGAGTACCTTATATATATCGCAATATGCGATTTCTGATGATGATAGCGGGCTAATCTTCGTAGGAAAACTTTTAGAGGCCGCAAAACGCGGTGTTAAAATCAAACTGCTTTTAAACGGTCTAGCCACTGAGATGAGTATCACCAGCAGAATCCCTTTTGAAATATTTCGTGATGAAAAAAATATTGAAGTAAAAACCGTGGGTGGTTTAAATCTTTTAAAGCCATGGGAAATCAATAATGTATTACACGATAAGCTAATTTTAGCGGATGATAATTATTTTCTATCCTCTGGAAAAAATATAGGCAATCGTTTCATGTTAAAATCCGAAGATTACGAAGCGACCTATGACTATGATCTAATTATTAAAAAGGATGGTCCTTCATCAAAAAATTCGTTGATTGCTCAAGGAAGAAAATACTTCAACAAGCTTTGGGCTTCTCGCTATAACTATAATCGTTCCCATTCGTCACGCCCTTTTACTGGAAGAGCCTTGAACAACCTGACAAATGAAATTAGAAAGGCGAACAATCGTCATGAAAAAGTATTGCGACAAGAAATTCTTTCAACCTTGGATTTTCATAGGATCAATACAGGGCTGTTACTTCATAATCCTGTCGGCACATTAGTCAAAAAACCATTGCTCTGGAAACAGCTCGTTCGTTATGTAGAAGAATCTGAGAAAGCGATCATTCAAAGTCCGTATGTCATCATCTCTGATAAAATGAAGCACTTTAAAAAGAAACCGCTTCCTAAAGACTTGACCTTGATTACCAATTCTGCAGCGACCTCTCCTAATTTGTTTGCTTATGCTGGTTATTTACATCAGAAGGAGCAGTTAAATAAGCAGATGAACATTTGGGAATATCAGGGCGATGGTTCTCTTCATCATAAAGCTATTTTGCTAAATCAGACGATTGGTGCTGTGGGTTCATTCAATCTAGACTCTCGTTCCGCCTTTTTAAGCAGCGAGAATATGATCTTTATTGATAGCCCAGGTTTTCATGATCAGTTAGAAAAAATCATGCAGGAGTATCAATCAGAAAGTTTGCAGGTCAAAAATTTAACTACTTATAAAAAAAATGAGCTCAAACATCGTATCGTTCATCCAACGAAACAAAAGCTGTTGGATCTGATCAGTAAAATTATAAAACCTTTAGACTTTCTTTTGTGAAGATACGGATTTTCCAAGGAAATTATAAGAGGCGGTCAATTTCGAAAATGAAATCTGGCCGCCTATCTTCTTTTTTTTGTATTACTTACTAATCCTTTCGTGCCCGCAGAGCAGATAAAATGGAAACAGTATCAATAACCTCCTGCAATGCTGCACCAAGTAATGCGGGTATTACCCCTGTGCTTGCAATCAGCATTAATATCACACAAATCACGATACCGATCAACACAGATTGACGAGCAATTCGCATCGTATCTTGTGAGAGTCTAACAGCTTCAGAGACACGAGTTAAATCATCTTTTAAGATTACTGCGTCGGCACTTTCACTAGCAGCAGTCGAACCATGTGCCCCCATCGCAATTCCAATATCGGCGATCGCTAACGCTGGCGCATCATTGACGCCGTCACCTACCATGATACTTGGTCGTTCAGCTTCACTTAACGTTCTTAATACATTGATTTTCTCTTCTGGCAAACACTCCGCATGAACTTCAGAAATGCCAACCTCGCTAGCTATCTTATTTGCAATTGGTTGATGATCTCCAGTTAGCATAATGGTTTTCTCAATACCTAATCTGTTCAATGAGGTGATCGTTTCAGCAGATTCTTCACGCACAATATCAGTGAAGGTGATGTATCCCGCATAGGTATTGTTTATAGAAACATAAACTGCCGTTTGTTCATTGCTCAATTCAACAGGTGCGTCTGCGAACACAGCCTTTCCTACACGAAGTTCTTTTCCGTTAACGCTAGCTTGGATTCCCTGGCCAGTTACTTCTTCCAAATTTGTTACTGGAAATAATGATAGATGGTTTTCTTTTGCGTAGGCAACTAAGGATCTCGCTAGGATATGACTAGAGTCTTGTTCACCACTAGCAGCATAGATCATTAATTCTTCTGGAGAAACCTCGGCTGTGACTACTTTGATTTTTTCTACAGATAATCTACCTTCTGTTAGCGTACCCGTTTTATCAAAAGCAATACTTTTTGCTCGTGCCAGTTTTTCAATGGTCGATCCTGTTTTCACGACAATCCCATTACGACTTGAACGACTCATGCCCGCTACTAGTGCTACCGGTGCTGCTAAAATCAATGGACATGGAGAAGCAACGACCAAGACTTCTGCAAAACGAACAGGGTCTTTTGATACAAACCAAGCAACTCCGCCAATAACATAGGCAATAATTGTAAAAGGAACAGCATAACGATCCGCTAAGCGAACAAAATGAGCTGGTTTTGCCTCAGATTCTTTGACTAGTTTTACCAGTGTCTGATATTGGCTGTCTTTTGCTGCCTTTGTTACTTTAAAACGCAACGCAGCATCCCCATTAATAGAGCCTGACATTAACTCGTCGTTGATTTTCTTCTCTATTGGCTTGGATTCACCTGTTAATGAAGATTCATCAACAAAAGATTCTCCTGAAAGCACACGACCATCAACTGGAACCACTTCTCCTGGTTTGACTAAGATGATGTCCCCTACCTGCACTTCTTCAACGGATAAATCGCTTATTCTCTCTCCGTCGATTCGATGAGCCGTTTGAGGAGAATTATCCAAAAGAGAACGTAATTCACGACTAGCTTGATGACTAGCATAATCCTCTAAGCTATCTCCGCCAGTCAACATGATCAAAACCATTAAGCTGGCCCAATATTCACCCACTAGTAACGTAGCAACAATGGCAGTGATCGCCAAAATATCCACTCCATATTTTCCAGAGCGAAGCGTTTCAATCATTCCAATCAGCATAGAAATGGTCATTACGCCACCAACAATCGCAATTAACCAAAAAGCCAACTGATTTTGATGAAAACCAAATTCTAAAATTAATGCTACAATCCCGATCATTACAGTTAACAAAAACTTCTTTACATTACTCATACGAACGCCTCCATTTATCTTCAATATGAGAATATCACTTGAAAATTCTAATTGAAAACAGAAATACCTAAATGAGAAAGATAATCATTAACATCGTCAATCTATTGTGATCAATCAATAATAATTATAATTAAACGCTTTAAATTATTGGCTTGTATAGTTCATTATTCGGTAACAAACCACGGTGTCGTTTGATAAATGTCAACAAGTTCTAGACCTAAATCGTTTTGGTAAGCTCGAAGATACTCCTCTTCTACTAAATTTGGCAGAAAATAGTTTACTTTTGTTTGCTCACAAGCAATCCATAGTTCTCCTTCTGGTGCTAAGATTCTTTTTATTTCAGAAAAGGATTGATCCAATTTTTCCCAATGAAAATGCGTTTGGGAAGCAAATACCAATTCAAAAAATTAGTTGGAAGATCAGTCTCTTCAATTTTTTCTTGTTTAATGATTACATCATCCCTATTTCTTTTTCGGGCTTCTTCTACAGCAGTACTAGAACAATCAATCCCATAAATCGTATTAGTTGGAAAATGTTTGCGAATGAGATTTGTTGAGGCGCCATTCCTGATTCCAATATCTAATACATTTTTTGGGGGATAAACCGTTATATACTTAAATGTCCATTTGACCATGGGCAAATACGCCTGATTCCATATGTTCATCATCCACATACCCAAAATACCAGTAGGATTCTTCGACTGTTCTATCAAGCGTTTGAAGCTTAAAAATAAGACGATTGCCACGATTAATACACTAAAAAAATAAACAATTGTTGCACCTCCATTTATTTTAGTCTACTAAAACTTGAGACACTTAGATAGTTTATTCAAATCCGCTGTTTCTTTTCTAATAAAAGTGATTTTTGTCCGGAAATTCCATTATAAAAAGCCCTTGCATAGCAAGGACTTCGTAAAAGTATTTTCTATTCTTCATCGTCTGTGCGATGATCACGGAGACGATACCCTACTCCAATCTCAGTAATTAAGTATTCTGGCTTAAGTGTATCCGTCTCAATTTTTTTTCTGATATTAGACATATTTACTCGTAAAGTTTGAGAATCATTGCTATAAGGTCCCCAAACTTCGGTCATCAGTGTTTGATAGGTGACGACTTTGCCTAATTCACGAAACATCAAAGCAAGTATGCGATACTCATTTTTCGTTAAGTGAATCTCCCTTCCATCCTTGTACACCAATTGTTTATCAAAATCAATTTTCAATGCATTATTTTCCACTACGGATAAAGTTTCTGGATGAACGTTTTGATGACGGAGGGCTGTCCGAATTCGAGCCAGTAATTCATTCGTTCCAAAGGGCTTTGTGACATAATCATCGGCGCCTAAATCCAACGCTGTTACTTTTTCTTCTTCATTATTTCTAGCAGAGATAATGAGAATTGGCAGGTGCATGCGTTTGCGTAGAATTTTCAATAAATCAATACCATCAATATCAGGTAGTCCTAAATCCAGTAGTACCAGATCAATCGTTGTGGTTTGGAAAGCAGTTAAAGCCTCCATGCCTGTTCGCGCGATTGTCAATTGATACCGCTCTTGACCTAAAACAACTTCCATAAAATCCGTGATATTTGGATCATCTTCAATTAATAATATGGATTGCTTCATTTACTTTCCCTCACTTCAAATAAATTCTTACAAGTGTTCGTCCTTCACCAACGGTCATTTCCATTCTTCCATTGTGGGCGTGGATTATTGTTTTAACAATACTCAAACCGATCCCTAAACCATTTTTTGAATCCACAGGGACTTCATTGGCACTAGATAGATTGGACTGAATTCGTTGAAATTGCTTCATCGGCATTTCACCATAATTTTCTATTTCGAAAACAGTGCCATCCTGCTCATGGTGAACTGTCAGCTTAACGGGGTGATTTTTTTCCCCATGACGGAAGGCATTCTCTACTAAATTAAACAATGCTTGTTCAATCAAAATAGGATCAGCCTGGATGAATACCACCTCTTGTGGCAATTGGATAGTCACTTCTCCCTCTGGATAGACTTTCTTCAAATGCTTGTACACCGCTTCAATAATTTCTTCGACAGGTTCGGCTGTTTTTGTCACCTTCATAGTATCCATATTGATTCGAGTGATGGAAAGAAGATTTTCTACCATTCGAATTAACCATTGTGATTCATCCTGAATATCCTTCAATAATTTCTGACGTGTTTCTTCTTTTAAGTCTTCAGCAGCACCTAAGGTTTCGGCAATTCCTGAAATGACTGTTAAAGGTGTCCTTAAATCATGAGACACTGCTCGTAAGAGATTACTGCGAACCTTTTCTCGTTCATTTTCTCGTTCAACTTTTTCTTTTTCTTCTTTCAGTTCGGTTTGTTCTAAAATGACCGCAATCTGAGTCAATACAAGTTTTAAATAATTGAGCTGATCATTTTCTAGTTCAAGATTAGCCCGTCGTTCAATTCCTAATACTGCCAATGTTTTTCCACTAGCGACGATCGGTAGGTAAAATCCTTTAGCGCCTACCAGAGTATCTGTCCCATTTCCTGCTTCTTTTTGGTTTTTTGCCGACCAAAAAGCGACAGCCGCTTCGTCTTTTTTATTTAATACTGAGGCTTTATCAGCTACGCAATGAACACATTCAACTGTTCCCTTTCGATCAAAAATAATGACTTCTCGTTCTAGCAATCTTGACAAATAGGTGGCTGAGATATCGAGAATCTGTTTGCGGCTCTCCGCTAAAACATATTGTTTGTTCAATTCATAGAGAATTTCCATCTGATGTTCTTTCTCCATGGAACTATCTGCTTGCTTCTTCAAGCGAACCATCAGATTACTGATCATCAGCGCTACCACTAACATAATCAGTAACGTGATAGGATAGCCTTGTTTGTATACGGTTAATGAATACAACGGCTCAACAAAAAACCAGTTAAAGGATAGAACACTTAATATGGAAGAAAGGGCGCTCCAAAAATAGCCAGAGGTCGTTCGGGCAACTAATAAAATAAAAAAGATATACATCAGCATCAAGTTTTGGTCACCAACATGAATGTATTGCATCAGTTCTGTGATGATTGTGGCCAGAAATACGCCGCCAACAGCAATGGCTAAATCTTTTCCGCCTCCTTCGATTACTTTCCGCGTCTTGAAGAACAAGGATTGCTTCTCTTCGCTGAATGGAATCAGGTGGAGCTCGGTATCATTCAATCGTTTTAATAATCGATCATCAAATGCTTCAACGAATATTTTTTCATACCACGGCTGACGAAGATTTTTCCCCATGATGATGTCAGTAACACCAGTCATTTTGGCAAATTCCACAATGGTTTCAAAGCTGTCATCCTCCTCAATACTGATCACCTCGGCACCTAACTTTTCGGCTAAAGGAATATTCGTTGGCGTATTTTCCTGCGTACGAATTTGAATGACTGTCCACTCAGCCCCTAAGCCCTGAGCCAACCTGGCAGTCCAGCGTATGCACTTTTCAGTCATTTTAGGAAAGGTGTCATTCACGACTGCCAACAGTTTACTTTGAATCCCGATTGTTTTCCCACTTATTCGATTGATATGGTCCGAAGCTCGTTGAATCGCCAATCCCCGAAGTTGATCAAGCTTTTGTGGGATAAAGAAATTTTGTAACGCTCGTCTTGCATTCTCATTTGCGTATATTTTTCCCTGCTCCAATCGCTCAATCAGTTCATCTGGCTCAACGTCAATGACCTTAATCGTCGCTTGTTGTAAAAAGGTATCGGGAACCGTCTCTTTGACTTCGATACCTGTTACTTCTTCAACAATGTCATTCAAGCTTTCAAGATGTTGAACATTGACAGTGGTAAACACGTTGATTCCAGCCTTCAATAATTCATCTACATCCTGGTACCTTTTTCGATTTCGAGAACCTTCGGCATTAGTGTGGGCCAACTCATCGATCAAAACTATCTCTGGTCTTTGTTTGATGATTTGATCAATATCTGGCTCTGTTAAGATCATTTGTTTGTAGGCGATCTTCTTGGGAGGAATTTGAGGCAAGCCTTCTAACAAGCGATTGGTATCCGGACGATCATGCGGTTCAATGTAACCAATCACTACATTTTTTCCCATTAACTGCAATTCATGAGCTTCTGCCAGCATTCCGTATGTTTTTCCGACCCCCGCTGCAAAACCAAAAAACACTCGGAGTCTGCCACGACGACCATCACCTATTTGCTTCTCTTCTTTGTTTTCCATCACTACACCCCCTTTTTTATACATAATAATTCTCTAGCTGCTAAAAACAGCTAGAGAATTCTCACTGATTATGCTTCTAGTTTATCTAATGCAAGGTTCAACTGCAAAACATTCACATAACTTCGATCAGAAAACCAATCTTTTTGACGATGATCATCAATTAATTCATAAACTTTTTCTTGAGAAAGCCCACGCTCTTCAGAAATTCTAGCGACTTGAAATTTGGCCGCGGCTAAACTTATATCTGGATCAACACCGCTCGCAGAGGCAGTAACGAGGTCATTAGGCACTTCTTTTTCTGATGGATTCTTTGCCAATTCAACCTCAGTTCGCTGTTCAACCAATTGCTTTTGTTCGCTTGAAACAGGTGAAAGCTGGCTAATCTTTTCACTTCGTCCTGAGAAATATTTCTTCTGTTTGAATTCTTGACCAATCAATGATGAGCCGACGACATGGTTTTCTACCTTGACCTGACTCCCATTAGCTTGATTTGAAAAGAATAGCTGCCCTACACCAGTAACAGCTACAGTATAGACACCGCCAAAAATAATTAGACTTAAAATCAAAAAACGCAAACTACCAAATAGGCTTTTTTTCACGTTTATCTCCTCCTCATTTCTATACATTTAGATTCTACAAAATGATTAATGAAAGAACCATGTCGATCAATTTAATGAAAATAAAGGGAGCGATGATTCCTCCCAGACCATAAATCAACAAATTATGACGCAAAATTTGACTAGCAGGTTTTTCTTGATAGTTCACTCCTTTTAATGCTAGCGGAATCAAAGCAACGATAACTACCGCATTGTAAATAACAGCCGATAAGATTGCTGTAAGCGGGCTGCCCAATCCCATGAGATTCAGACGATCTAGTTGTGGATAGATACTATAGAATAAAACAGGTATTACCGCGAAATATTTAGCGATGTCATTGGCGATACTGAAGGTAGTTAATGCTCCTCTAGTCATTAATAACTGTTTACCGATTTGGACAACCTGCAGCAATTTAGTAGGACTCGAATCTAAATCAATCATGTTCCCAGCTTCTTTTGCGGCTTGTGTACCAGTATTCATTGCCATTGCCACATCTGCCTGTGCTAAAGCTGGTGCATCATTTGTACCGTCCCCTGTCATTGCGACGAGGTGCCCTTTTTCTTGATACTCACGAATCAAATCCATTTTGTTTTCAGGTGTAGCTTCCGCTAAAAAATCATCAACCCCCGCTTCAGCTGCGATGGCCGCTGCGGTTAAAGGATTGTCCCCAGTGATCATGATCGTTTTGATACCCATCTTTCGCATATCGGCAAACTTTTCTTTCACTCCGTTTTTCACGATATCCTTCAAATAGACAACCCCTAGAACACGATTGTTTTTTACTACTACTAAGGGTGTCCCACCTGCGCGGGCAATTTTGTCGACAAGGTCATCACATTCAGGAGGATAACTTTCTCCCTTTGATTGTACATATTTCTTCATCGTGTCTGCTGCGCCTTTACGAATTTCATCTCCACGATAATCAATTCCGCTCATTCGTGTCTTCGCACTAAAATCGATGAACTTCACTTCTGATTGTTGAAACGCTCTTTCGCGTAAATTGAAGCGTTCTTTTGCGAGAATGACAATACTTCTGCCTTCTGCCGTCTCATCAGCTAGTGAGGACAATTGAGCTGCATCAGCAAGCTGTTCTTCACTGACCCCATTCACCGGTAAAAATTCACTCGCTCGGCGATTCCCCAAAGTGATGGTTCCTGTTTTATCCAGTAGGAGAACATCGACATCTCCAGCCGCCTCAATCGCACGACCACTCATAGCGATCACATTTTCTTTCGTTAAACGACTCATACCAGCAATTCCGATTGATGAGATCAACGCACCAATCGTTGTTGGCGCCAAACAGATCAACAAAGCTATCACAATAATCATTGAGAGAGCTTCCCCTTTTCCTGAAAGCTGACTACTGAAATCTGTAAATGGAACTAGGGTTATTGAGACCGTTAAAAAGATGATCGTTAAGGTTATCAAGAAAATCTGCAACCCAATCTCGTTCGGTGTTTTTTTTCGTTGTGTTCCTTCAACCATTGCAATCATTTTGTCTAAGAAAGATTGGCCATTTTCCGAAGTTACACGAATCACTAAATAGTCTGATACAACTGTGGTACCGCCAGTGACGGCACTGCGGTCACCGCCAGACTCTCGAATAACCGGTGCAGATTCTCCAGTAATTGCACTCTCGTCAACGGAAGCAGCCCCCTCAATGACATCTCCGTCAGCAGGAATCTGTTCTCCTGATCGGACATAGACCAAGTCTCCGCGTTTCAAATCTGATGAACGCAATTCTATAAAGTTCTCTTCTCTGATATCCTCCAGACTGTTTATTTTATAGGTCATAACTTCTTTTTTTGCTTGCTTCAAGCTATCTGCCTGCGCTTTTCCTCGTCCTTCTGCAACAGCCTCTGCAAAATTCGCAAAGAGTAAGGTCAGCCAAAGAAAAATAGTGACAGCGATACTGAACCATATTGGAACTCCAGTTGGATAAAAACATAAGAGCGTTGTGAGAACTGCCCCCAAGTAAACAACAAACATAACTGGATTTTTGATCTGCTGGCGAGGATTTAATTTTTTAAAAGATTGTCCTGCTGCCCATTGATAGATTTTCTTCATTTTATTCACTCCATCTATTTCATCGTAAAGAATTCCGCGATTGGACCAAGTGCCAATACTGGCAGAAAACTTAGCGCTCCGATCACTAAAACAACAATAATTAGCATAGATACAAAAGTTGGACTAACTGTTGACAACGTTCCTGAACTTAATGCAGCTTTCTTCTTGCTTCCCATATTCTCAGCTAGAAGTAAGATAGCGATAATTGGTAAATATCTTGAAATAGCCATCATTAGACTGCCCAAAATATTTATGAACGAGTGATCTGCCAGTAAACCGGCAAAAGCACTTCCATTATTATTGGCTAAGGATGTTGCCCCATACAATAGTTCACTGAAGGCGTGGGGACCGCGATTAGTTAACCATGCCTCAACCTCTGGATGTAAAACCAAAGCCATTGCGCCAAAAAGAGTTAACATTAGCGGTGTTAGAATGACCAAGCTAGCCATCTTTATATCGAAAGCTTCAATTTTTTTACCTAGGTATTCTGGTGTTCGGCCCACTAAGAGACCGGCAATAAAGACTGCCAATAATAGAAAAGCCAACATGCCATAAAGACCACTGCCGACACCACCAAAAATAATTTCTCCTAATTGCATCAAAAACATCGGGATAGCTCCACCAAGCGGCGTGAAGCTATCTAGCATCGCGTTCACAGAACCGTTTGATGCTGCGGTGGTTGAGACTGACCACAGGCTGGACCACCCAACACCGAAGCGAACTTCTTTTCCCTCTAAATTCGTAGAGCCAACAACGCGTGCTATTTCTGGACCATAGTATTCACTGATAGCAACACCTATGAAGGCAAATAAAAGAAAGAACAAGGAGACTATCATAATTGTTCGGCCTTGCTTCCAATCCTTGACCCAAAATCCAAAAGCAAAAATCAACGCGGCTGGAATCAATAAAATCGCAATATTCTCGATGAAATTTGAAAGGAGCGTTGGGTTTTCAAAAGGATAAGCCGAATTTGCACCAAAGAAACCACCACCGTTTGTTCCTAATTGTTTTATTGCGACTTGACTAGCGACAGGGCCTAAATACAGCCATAGATTTTTCCCTTCTAAACCCTGATAAGCAACCCCTGATTTGAACGATTGGATCGTTCCTTGTGAAATCAAGACAATTGAAAAAAGAAACGCTAACGGAAGCAAAATATACACCAGGCTGCGTGTCAAATCTTGCCAAAAATTTCCAAGTGCTTTTCGTTTTACTTGCGATATTCCTCGAAACAAAGCGATTAATACAGATAAACCAACACCCGCAGAAACAAAGTTTTGAACGGTCAAACCGAACATTTGAGAAGCGTTTGATAAAGTTGTTTCTCCCGCGTATGCCTGCCAGTTCGTATTCGTTACAAAACTAACTGCTGTATTTAAAGCAAGAGGAAAGGATAAATTTTTTACTGCTGATCCTCCAGGCAAGAAATGCTGCGTCATTAAAATAAGAATAAGTAATAGAACCGAGAAAATACTCAGTACGATCACATTTAAAGCATATCGTTTTGCAGTCATTTCTTTTTTACTAATAGGACCAATGACTTTATAAAATAAACGTTCTACAGGCTGCAAAAAGCGCACACCTCTAGGTACTCTTCCTTGCATTATTTCTTTGATATACCACCCTAGCGGCAGAGATAGGGTTAATAGAAGAAACAAGAAAAATAGCCCTTGATAGATAATACTACTCATAACTCTTCCCCCTTAAATAAAAACCAGAAAAGATAGATCATTAGTAAGAACCCAATCATTCCTAAAATAATTGTCATTTAAATTCTCTCCTTTTCAAAATGGCCTACCATTGTGACCGCTATTTACTACTTTTTAAGCATAAAAAAAAAGACCTAAAGATAGTGTGAAACTTTCGCCCGTTTCTTTACACTATCTTTATATGGTCTTTTTTTGTCTCTTAAAACGTAAGAACGTTGAAATTCTGGTAAAACTCTCCTTCAATAATAGTGAATTTCAAAACTGTAAAATCCGGTAATCCGCCGCCTTTTTCATAGTAAATATCGTAACTTTCCTGCCAAAATTCTCTTTTATCCTGTTCTTCACTTAATACTTCCATCTCTCCAATCAAACTAACTCCAGTAAAAGTCTTCCCATCATAAAAGTACAAGCAAGCTTTAGGGTTTTCTAGAAGCTGATGGACTTTATTGGAAGAAGTATTGGTATGAAGATACAGCTGATTATCTTCAATTTTTATCGGCTTCAGCATCGCCCGGATCATTGGGTAGCCATTTTCTGTAATCGATCCTAGAAAACAAAACGGCTGCGTCTCAATCAATTTCGACCATTCTGCTCTAAACTCCATCTTTATTCTCCTTTTTTCTCTTGACGTGTGAAAGAGTGTATCAATTCTAATCTTTTGCCGTATAAATGTCACTCTCTTTAGTCTCTCTGAACATCATAAAGCAAGCTCCTGAAATCAACAAAACCAGCCCGCTGATTAAAAGTAGGGGAACAAAAACACTGTCTGTCGTATTTCTGAAGATTAGTCCCATCAGTAATTGGCCCAAAGGAACCGCACATTGTGCAACTGCGATAATTGTTGCCATCACTTTCCCCAAGTTTTCCTTAGGAGTAATTCGCTGCACAATGGTGATCAGATAAATTGAAATCGCGCTGAGCATCATTCCGATAATGATTTCCATGACGAGCACAACCATAAAACCAACCCCAATACTCGTCATACTCAATAAGAGATTCATGAGTATCAATAGAATTCCTGAGAGCGTAAACACCCGATAAAAATTATTGAATTTTATATTTTTCGTTAACTGCCCCGCAAAAATGGCTCCAATAATACTAGCGAAACTAAAGACTCCCATGCCGATTCCATACATGGTGTCATTTACCTGAAGCGTCATTCGTAAAATAACTGGAAGTCCAACAATAAAGAAAGAAGTTAAAACAAAATTGATCGCCGCTGCGATAGTGATTGATTTGAAAATCACTTGATTGTTCTTAACTTCCTTGAATCCGTCCTTTAAATCGGCTGTTAAAATCTGCATAATGGTACCGGATGACTGCTTGCGTTTTTCAAATGGAATCTTTAAAAAGCTCTCGATAATCGCAGCTATTATGAAAAAGAGAATACTACTGGCAACCAGCAGTTTAGCACCCATGACCCCATAGAAAATACCGCCAATAATCGGTGCGACAACATTCGATAACTGTAAAATACCATTTGATAATCCATTGATTTTTTCCAGTTCCTCCTCTTCTACCAATAAAGGGATACTCGCACCCACTACTGGTGTATCAAAACTGCCAACAATCGTTAAAATAAAGATCAAAACACCAATACCTAAAATTGATTCAGTTGTTCCGACCACTAGAAAAAGTAACCCTGCAATAATCGCATTGGCGACATCCATCAAAACCATTAAGAGCTTTCGATCGAATCGATCCGCAATTGCCCCACCAATCGGCGCAAACAAGACTGGAATACTGGAAATGGCTAATACTGTAGCAAAAATATCGGCCCTTCCTGTTACATCTAAAACAAATAATGACAATGCAAAACGCAAGATTGCTCCACCAAATACAGAGATAAATTGCCCTAACATCAAATAGCTAATATTCTTTTTATTTCCCTTCACACTCTTTCCTACTCTCTTTCGTTGATAGATTTATCTTAACGAATTCTTAATTTATCAACATCCGTCTAAAGTCTCATTCTCTTCTAATCCTATCTCATAATTTTATGAAATTAGACCATAGTATTTTAATCCCTCGATAACACCATTCGTTGATGTTGCGATATAAGAAGACTGCCGCTTCAACTGCTCTGTGCTATGGGACATCGCGACACCAAAATCAACGAGTTGAAACATACTAATATCATTATTTTGATCACCAAAAGCATAGGTTTCAATTTGACTATCTCTCAAGGAAGTCAATAAGCTTTTGATCGCCGTTCCTTTTGAAACATTTTTTGGCAATACATCAATCGCCAAAGGCGCAAAACGGACGAGATCAGCGATAGCACCCAGCTCTTCACGAATTTTTTCTTCCATTTCGGCATTTAGATAGAGATTCATAAAATTGACAGGATTCGACTGATAAAAGTCGGCAACCACCGGAACTTCTGAAATCCCCATATGAGCAACATGTTCCTCAACTACCTCTGAAAACTGAGTTATTGCATAGCCTCGCTGATTAAAGTAACCTGCCGACAGTTGATATTTTTTTGCAATCGCTAAAATAGCTTCGACTTCTCCAATGGTAAACGTCATATTCTGGATGGTTCTTCCTGCAGAATGTACATAGCAGCCATTCGATAAAATGTAATGCTCTACTCGAAGTAAATCTAGCAGCCCTTTTACTTCATAACGACTGCGACCTGTAGCGATAATCGGTAAGACATCATTTTTCTTGAGGTCGTTAAATGCGGTAATTATTTCTTGCCCTACCTGTAAACTTCCACCTGAACATAAGGTGCCATCTAAATCAAAAAATACCATTTTTTTCATACTTCTCTTCCTCCAAAATAATTATTTAAAGGACGCATCGACTTTTCCACGTACAGTAACACATCCACCCGTGAGAACGGGTGGCTTTTTAACACCTCTAGAAGAGGTC
>ERZ1026976.392-NODE-392-length-14562-cov-8.962432_pt1 | contig 14562 bp, 11 predicted proteins | sample MGYA00519293_ERZ1026976 | MGnify/ENA primary metagenome ERZ1026976 (study PRJEB26926, sample SAMN06164671) | human gut metagenome | biome: ENVO:00009003; feature: ENVO:2100002; material: ENVO:00002003 | host: Homo sapiens | place: USA | collected 2012 ... | reverse complement strand
GGCTCGGAGATGTGTATAAGAGACAGATGATACTCGCATTACTAGTTATTTTCATACAATCATTTAAGTTATGCTGTCGTAAAGTGTTTTTCCTATACACTGAACACTACTATTTACGAATAGTGGAGAAAAAGTTTTCTAATTGCAAATAATGACTACAAGATAAAAAATTTATTATGGTTTAGAAATCAGTATAAAAATTGATTTTAAGGATTTAGTGATAGCATAAGATAAGTGAGAATGTGTAATACAATTATAAATGAAGTAAAGTATCTGACAATCTCTAGAATCATAAAAAAGCCACCCGTTTTCACAGGTGGATGGGTTATTCTGCTATTTCGTATTTGAATACGCCGTTGTTTTCGTAGTTTTCTAATTTCACATCGGATAGGCGACGTTCAAAGAAGGTACGTTTATTGCCGTTTTCATCATATTTGTCAGGCAAGATAAGGGTTGGCTCGCTGTCTGGCACTGGTTGCGACAATTGTTCTTTTAAGGCATCGATATGTCGATCATATACATGGGCGTCGTCGATACACCAGTGCATCGTGCCAAGTTCGAAGCCTAGTTGATCCGCGATCAGGCGATGCAACACAGCGTATTGATAGGTGTTAAAGGGTTGACCTAATGCCATGTCGGCTGAGCGTTGCTTCACGTGCAGGTCAAGGACACCGTTATTGACCTTCCAGTTCGTTGCCCATACACAAGGCTCTAGAGTCATTTCATCTAGATCATCTACATCCCACAGGCTAGTCATGATGCGACGAGAGCCGGGATTGTTTTCCAACTGATGCAACACATATTCCACCTGATTGAGCTTTTCTTCATGATCGGGCAGCTTACGGCATTTTTTCGCTAATTGGAAGCCGTATGCCTTGCCGATAGTATTATTTTCATCAGCCCATTCGTTCCAGACTTTACATTTATGCTCTTGCAGCCAAGTGACGTCGTTGGATAATTCTTGCCAGATCCATTCCAATTCGACTAATGGCGTCTTTTGGAAGACACGTTTTGATTTCAAGATAGGAATCCCATCGGCTGGGGTGATCTTGAAGTTGACCCCTTGAATGAAACGAGTAGGCGCGGGGCTGCCGTCCGCGTATTTTGCGCGAACCAAGGCAGGATCTTGATCCGTGCCGTTTTCAATAATATCCATGACGATGTCGCGATAAATTTTGTCGAAGCCAGTATATTCAGTCACAAGAATTCTCCTCTGTTTGCTTTTTTCTGAGTTTAACACATTTGGAGGAAAGATTGGATTAAAAATTCTTTAGAGGAATTATCAAGGGTATAAATTAGTATTTTGAGAACCTGATAAATGCTATTTAGCAAACTTAATCGTAACTAACTTAGTCATGACTAAGTAAAGGATCTAATATGACAAATTTAGGAGGCTGCTAATACAGACAGGTTTTCTGCTCAATCAAGTGTGATACAATAATTGACAAGTGTTACAAAACTGAAGGAGCGGGTAAAAATGGAAAAGAAGCTATTTTTCTTTGATATCGATGGGACGTTGACGGATCGAAGGACGGGACAGGTGGTTCCTAGTGCGAAGCGGGCATTGGAGTTACTGGAGGAAAACGGTCATTTTGTTTCGATCGCAACCGGGCGTGCCCATTATAAGTGTCGGAATTTATTAACAGAGCTTGGGTTAGAAAATATGGTGTGTTCCGGTGGTATGGGTGTTGTTATTAACAATAAATTGGTGAAAAATACGCCATTGGATAAAGAGGAAGCGTTATCGGTGATTCGCCTGGCTGAGGAAAAGGGCATCGGCGTCTTAGTTGCGACGGATGATTCGGAGAAGGTCTACGCCAAGAATGATTTATTTAGAGAACAGATGGGACCGAGACAGGAGCCGACCGAATATTTCATTGACCCGGCATTTAACGTGGAGGAAGTGGATATTTTCAAATTCTATTTGGCATTGCCAAAGGAGCAGGATCATTTGATTCCTGAACCGAAGAATTTTTCCAAGCTGCGCTTTGTTCCAGAGTATACGATGTGCCAGCATGATAACAAGAAGCAGGGCATCCTCGACGTGCTGGATTACTTTGACCGGCCGCAAGAAGATGTCGTTGTGTTTGGCGATGATGTGAATGATTTGGTGATGTTCGATAAAAGCTGGACCAGCATCGCGATGGGAAATGCGGTAGATGAGCTGAAGGAACGGGCTGACTATGTGACGGATCGCAATGTGGATGACGGAATTTATAACGCCTGTCGGAAGTTCGGCTGGATTTGATTTATTTGTAGAGATAAGCTCTAAGCCAAATAAGATACAATAAATACTAAACGCCCAATCGACTATAGATCGATTGAGCGTTTTTTACATACTTACTTCATCGGCAGCTTAATCTGAAACACAACGCCTCTTGGTTCCCAATCGCGCACTGTCAGCTTGCCTTTGTGCTGGCTGATGATCTGCTTGGCGATAGCGAGGCCGAGGCCGTAGCCGCCGGTTTCTTTGGAGCGGGAGCGGTCTTCGCGATAGAAGCGTTCGAAGATGTGTTTTTTGTCTTCGTCGCTGATGGAAGGCCCGTTGTTTTTGACTTCGATCAGCCAGTTGTCGCCGGAAACTTCGGATTGCAGGACGATTTTTTCTTTGGCATCGGTGTATTTCAAGGCGTTGTCCAGCAGGATCACCAGCACTTGATGGATACGTTTCTCATCGATCATCATGGGCTGATCCGCGAAATTTTCTAGGATGAACTGCTTTTCGTTCATCTCGGCGATTTCTTGGAAGGGCTGGGCTAACTGCTGAATGAAAGCTTTTGGTTCGACCGCCTCTTTTTGCAGGAGCAGCTGGTTGGAATCGCTGCGGGCCAAGGTCAACAGGTCTTCTGTCAATCCTTTCATCCGCCGTGTTTCATTCAAGGCTTGGGCGATCGGTTCAGACTCTTCTAAAATTGTATGATCCGGTCTAGTGAACAATTGCTGCAGACTGTTTTGAATAATCGCCAGCGGGGTACGCAGTTCATGAGAGGCATTTTCGACAAATTCCTGCTGCTTGCGCCAAGAGTTCATGATCGGCTGCATATTCATTTTTGAAATGTAAAAGCTTAAGCCGATGGAAAGCAGCCAGAAAACGATCATACACAGAATCAAGGTTGTCTCGAAAGTTTTCATAGAATCGACGATCTGATTGGTATTGGCTAAAAATTGAATATAGGCGATTCCATCTGCCTTTTTTTCTTTATCTGCCGCAATCGTGTAGGAGTGAAAGGCCAGCTTCTCATCGGAATCAGAAGTATTTTCTAATTTCAGTGACTGAATCGTATCCAAGTTCTCCTTGTCTAAGGTTAGATACTCCAGTTCTGTGAAGCGTCCCCCAAGAACATCCTTATTCAAAATTTCCCCGTGCTCTGACCATAAAATGATCTGAGTATTGAAACGGTTGTTACCGCCAGGGCCCTTATCCATCTTTTGCTCGTCAGGCATTTGAGCGAGGAAGGGGTTGTCCTGCTGGTAACGATTGATCTCCATCTCAATCAAATGATCATTTTTCGCCATTTGTTCTAATGAAAGGTCTGTTTGGCGATAGGCCGAGCTTTGGAGCAGCTGCAGGGTAATGAAGCCCAACAGCAGGAAGATTCCCGCAAAGGCGCCTGCATTAATCAGGAAAAATTTTAAGCGTTGTTTTCGTGTTATTTCCGTGTTCATTGCATCAATCCTTTTGTAAAATATAGCCGACGTTCCGTAGTGTTTTGAAGTGCTGATCGACACCGGCCGGCTTGAGATGTTTTCGTAAATGGCTCATGTAAACTTCTACGACTGTGATGGTCGTATCTGAATCGAAGCCCCAGATCCGATCGAAGATTTGCTCCTTGGTCAGGATCACGCCTTTGTTTTGGATAAAATAGACTAGAAGATCAAATTCCTTTCCTTGGATCGGCAGGATTTCTTCCTCTACCGCGACTTCTTTTGTTGCGAGGTTGCAGGAAATATTTTTATACATCACCTGATTTTCGGCAAACAGTCCCAACGAGCGCTTTAATAAGGCTTTGACACGCATGATTAGCTCTTCGCGGTAAAAGGGTTTGGTTAAATAGTCGTCTGCGCCTTTTTGAAAACCGGTCACCTTGTCTTCCAGACTATCCTTGGCTGTTAAAATCAATACGGGTGTCTGGATATTTTTCTCCCGCAATTCTGCTAAGACCTCGTAGCCGTTCTTCCCCGGCAGCATCAAATCCAGCAAAATCAGATCATACACGCCGCTTTCTGCTTCGAACAGTCCTTCCTCGCCATCATACACTTGAGTGATTTCTCCTAAGTCTGACAAAATTTCTTTGATGTTATCGGAAAGTGTCGCTTCATCTTCTACTATTAATAGGTTTATCATATTTATTCCCCTTATCTTTATTCCACCTTCAGTTTACCATGCTTTCCTAAATCAACCTTAAAACTTTTTATCTCCTGCTTAAGCTTCGGTTAAGCCAGCTTGACTATTCTACAGGCAGACAAATGAAGGAGGAACCATTATGAACTATATCAAACGGGCGATCCAAAGCCTTTGGGCGAAGAAAGGGCGCAGCATTTTAATGATCGCTGTCTTTTCAGCCATATTAATCTTTGTGCTGGCGGGGTTAACTATCCGCAGCGGCGCAGACTTAGCGACCACAAACGCGAAAAAGAGTGTCGGAGCGACCGTCACCTTATCGACAAATCGGGAGGCGATGTTTAAAAATGCCGAATCAGATTCTGATGGGGAAAGCAGCCGACCAGATCCCGGCAGCTTCGAACAGACGCCGGTCAATCTGAGCGACGCGGAAAAAATCGCGAAATTAGCGAATGTCAAATCGTATTCCTTTGAGGCAAGTACCTCCGCAGATAAAAGTACAGGCATCACACCGATATCTAGTGACAGCGACAGTGACGAGGAGGCTTCTGATGAAGAAGCAGCCGGTTTCGGCGGAAAAGGCGCACCTAGCGGCATGAGCCAAGGAGATTTCCAAATCAAGGGCGTGTCAGAAAGCAGCTCTTATAGTGAATTCTCAGCGGGAACAGCCAGCCTCGTAAAAGGGGAAGCCATCACAGCAGAAGATGAAGGAACCAACAATGTTTTGATTGAACAAAGTTTAGCAGAGGCCAATGACTTGAGTGTCGGTGATAAATTCAAGATCAAAGACAGCGACGACAAGGATGTCGAAGTGACGGTCAAAGGAATCTACAAAACCAGCAGCTCTGGCGACAGTATGGGAGCACGCTTCAACTTTATGAACCCATCAAACACGATCTTTTCTTCTTATACCATGGTGAGCACCTTGACTGGTTCAGATGGAAAGACCATTGACTCAGCGGTTTACAACTTGGATGATCCAAAGGAAATGGACAGCTTCGTGAAGAAAGCCAACAAGCTGATCGACACAGATACCTTCAGCTTAGAGACCAATGACCAAATGTATCAGCAAATGCTGCAACCATTGAACAACGTGTCAAGCTTTGCCAAAAACATCGTGATCCTAGTAGCCGCAGCCGGCGTGATCATCTTGACCTTGATCATCATGCTTTCGATTCGAGAACGGAAATATGAAATCGGCGTCCTACTCTCATTAGGCGAATCACGGATGAAGGTGATTTCTCAATTTTTCGTTGAAATTTTTGTCTGCATGGTCTTTGCCTTAGGAATCGCGGCAGCCAGTGGGAACGTCGTCGGCAACGCTGTAGGAAACCAGCTGCTAAGCCAGCAAACTACCTCGCAAAAGACGGATAATCAGGCAGATGCCGCAGATAATGGCGGCCCTGGACAAGGACAAATGCCAGGAGGAGGCAATGGCGGTCCACGTGGCGGCGGCCAAATAGGAGGAAATCCATTCACTCAAACAGAGGAAATCCAGGACCTGAACATTTCTGTTCAACCGATGGAAATTCTCAGTCTAGCAGGCATTGGCTTAGGCATCAGCCTATTCTCGATTGTCCTATCATCGGCAGGCATTCTGCGGTTGAACCCGAAAAAGATTTTGATTTCGTAAGCGAGAAGAAGAAGGAGGAAGTATTTATGACACTATCAACAAAGGATTTAGGCTACTGGTATGAAAATAGCGGTCCATTATTCGAAAACGTGAATTTGACATTTGAAAAGGGCAAGATGTACGCGATTTTAGGCACTAGCGGGTCAGGGAAAACGACGTTTCTATCCCTGATCGCAGGATTAGATACACCCAAAAGCGGAGAAATTCTCTATGAAGACACTTCGTTGAAAAAAATCGGTTTGCGAGAATACCGTCGCAAGGATGTCTCCATCGTCTTTCAAGCCTACAACCTGCTGCCATATTTATCAGCTGTGGACAATGTCGTGACAGCGATGGAGATCGCTCAAAGCCAGCAGACAGACAAAAAGGCCTATGCTCTGGCGAATCTAGAAAAAGTCGGCATCACCAGAGAATTAGCGGAGAAAAGAGTGACGCTGCTATCAGGTGGGCAGCAGCAGCGGGTCGCAATCACACGGGCCCTGTGCTGTGAGCATGATTTGATCGTCGCGGATGAGCCAACCGGCAATTTAGACGAAGTAACTTCAGGTGAGATCGTCAATTTGTTTCAGGAAATCGCTCATGAGCAGAAAAAATGTATTGTTTTAGTTACTCATGAACAGGAGGTGGCGAAGGCCTGCGACGTAGTCTACGAGCTGAAAAATCAAGAGTTTAGTCAGGTTTCTTAGGAAGGAGGAAGCGCGTGAAGAGCTATTTTAAGAAAACGACATTTTTTATTGGATTGGTGGTCTGTCTAGCAGGATGCGGTGTAAGCGGCACGGTGTCCAATGAGACGGAGCCGGAAGAGCTGTCGGTCACATTAAATGAAGACTGGCAGGAGGATCAAAGCGAAAAAGAAAAGGAATATCAAGAACTGCTGAAAAGCGGCGATTACAATGAGGACAGTATCTATGTCAAGGTCGATCCATACGATGCCAGCCCACTGTCGGCATTGCTGCTTTTCCAGACAGAAGAAGCAATGAAGGTAGAAATTTCAGTGGCTGGCAAGGATGAAGAGAGCACCATCAAAAATAGTTTTGAAGAGTATACGACAGACCACAGCATTCCCGTTTTAGGCTTATACGCCGATAAGGATAATGAAGTAACGGTGAAGCTGACGAATGAAGCGGGTACCAGCGTGGAGAAAAAGGTAACGATAAAAACAGGAGCGTTAGCGAAATCCATTGCTGATATCGAGGTCAACGAAGCCGATACGGAAAAAATGGCGATAGGAGACAGTGAACTGACCTTTGTGGTTCCAAGCACGAAGCGCGCCTATGCCTTTGATGCAAATGGCGATGTTCGCTGGTATTCCACCCGCTACAATAGCCATATTTTCAAAGAATTAGCCAATGGAAATCTGCTGTATCTCACAAAAGAAAGCAACGACGCCGATACCTATAATGTGTTGCTAGAGACGGACTACTTAGGAAAAATCTACAACCGTTACGATTTTTCCAGCTCTAGCGCCTCCAACGATACCGGGGAAAGCGAAGGCGAAATGACCGTGATTCATCATGATGGCATCGAGCTGCCAAGCGGCAATCTACTGCTGACGGTCAATGACGGCAGTAACTACATTGAAGACACGATGATCGAAATAAATCGAGAAACAGGGGAGATCGAGAAAACGATTGATTTAAAGGATATATTACCAGAATCTTTTTACGAAGAGTATGATTCAACCAGTCGTGAGGACGGCAAGATCGATTGGTTCCACCAAAATTCAGTGGACTACGATGAGGCGGACAACAGCATTATTATTTCGGGGAGGCATCAAGATACGATTATGAAGATTGATTATTCCACGAACGAGATCAAGTGGATCATGGGCAACAGCAGCGGCTGGCCTGAGAGCTATCAGAAATATTTCTTAGACGGCGACATCAAAGTCAGTGGCGGACAACACGCCGCGATCGTTCTGCCGGATCAGGATGACAACGCTGAGACAACGGATATCCTGTATTACGACAACAATATTTCCGTTACTCGCGGCGACGAAGCCGACTCCGAGAAATACTCTGAGGCGCGGCAAGTCCGGATCAATGAAGAAGATAGGACGATCGAAGAAGTATGGACCTTCGGCGAAGACCTAGGAGAAGCCTACTTCACCAAAATTATCGGAAGCGCCCGTTATCTGACCGATAACGGCAACCGCCTAGTCAACTTTGGCTACCGTGAGGAAGGAAAGACCAGCTCAATCATGGAGGTCACCGAAGACGGCGAGACCGTGCTGGATGTTGATTTGACAGATTTCCCAGCCAGTGCCTGGGCTTATCGCGCAGAGCGATTCTCACTGTATAATGACAATTGGACGTATCAGTTGGGGTAGAGAAAAAGTAAAAGCTGCGGAGATTCTCCGCAGCTTTTTTGGCTCTATAATATCTAGTGTTGGTGCAACCTTCTGTTGCCAACACTTTTTTCTAATAAACGAAAACAGACACCATGAAATCCTTTAAAATAAAGTCCATGAAAACCATTCAAAGGAGTGTTTCAAGAAGGCCTATTCAGGTTTAGCATAGTGTCACTAGATATTATAGAACCCGTAAAAGGAAAGACAGAAGGGTACGCTCTATTCAATAAAAAGAACTTTCTGGTTATTCAGAAAAAGTGGATGTGACAAAGGTTTGTCACATCTACTCAGATTTTTATTCATGTAGAGCGGCAGCTTTTAAACAAATGCTGGGGTTACGTTAGGTGAAAAATCATCCTTCAATTCTGGCCACCATTCTTTGTTTGCTTCGTATAGATTATCCAGCACAGCCTTACCAACATTGAAATTAGGAATCGTTTTGTTTAACATCACAGCTTTTAAGGCAGTTTGATAAGAGCCAGTCAAAGCAGCTTCAACAGTTAATTTTTCATAGGCTTTTTGCATCTCCATTAACCCCTTCTGGAAGGTTGGAATTTCACCAACGACGATTGGTTCAGCCCCTGAAGCACCTACATAAGCTGGCAATTCAACAACAGCTTTTGGATCAAAGTTTGAGATAGAACCGTTATTCGTAATATTTACTGTGAAACGCTCACGTGTATCATGGATAATGGCATGGCAAATGTCGACAATATAATTTCCATGAACACCGGCATGTAGACTGGAATCCTTAGCAGAGCCGTTGGCGATAACCCGTTCACATTCTTCATAAATTCGTTTCTCACGACCTTCAGTTACATAGTCTCCACGAGTGAAGGTGATATCATCATGAGCGACCATTTCGTCAGGAGTCAAATAATACTGCAAGTAGCAGTTAGGAAAGTATTCGGGAAACGTTTTGAATAATTTGATCATTTGTTTATAAGTGTCAATCCAATACTGATCTCCGACCGTTTCATCATTAGACATCAATAAGGTATCAATCTTTCCAGATAGAACATCCTCTCTCAACACCGGTAGCAGATCAGTGCCATCTTTATCAATGATCTGAGTCCACCAACCAAAGTGATTCAAACCAAAATACTTGAATGTTAAATCGCGCAGATCTTTATTAAAGTATTTAGCAATGGCTCCTTCAATTGAAATAGGCATATCACAGATACATAGACATTTTGCATCTGGGAATTCGCTGTAAATGGCTTCTGATAAAATTGCCTCTGGATTTGTATAGTTTAAGATCCAAGCATTAGGACACAATTCTTTGACTTTGCGGATAATCTGACGCACAGCTGGAATCACGCGCAAAGCAAAGGAGAAGCCGCCTAAACCACAAGTTTCTTGACCAACGACACCATGACTTAGACAGATTTTTTCATCAATAGCACGTTGAGCATTCAAGCCTGGACGGATTTGCATGAATAAGAAATCTGCTCCTGTGAAGGCTTCGTCAATATTGGTGGTGTAGCTGACTTTAACTGTTGAATTGCTTTCAGCATAGTACATTTTTGTGTATTGCCCTAATAATGAAACTCGTTTTTCATCAATATCATAGAGCACCAATTCATCAATTGCTAATTCCTGCGCACGTCTTCTTAATACTTCTAAAATACCTGGTGATTGAGTAGAGCCCCCACCGACCATTACAAATTTATTTCCCATGTTAGATTCCTCCTAATGTAAAATTGTTAGATTTTTTTTGGCTGTTTGATAATTAACGAGTTCATAATTCAAAGACTCAATTAATTGGCGGACAGACGGATCGGTTAGAATTTCAACTTCCCGCATGCGCGCGATATTGAAAGAAGAGTTGGTAAAAAGATACTCATCTACGAAAGCGGGATGAACCATCATTTCAAGTGTATGAGCTTTTTCTCCTTTTGCAAAAGTTTCCTTCAGCTCGGAAAGGCACTCATTCTTCAATGTAGAATACGGCAGAGTCATGTTTCTAATGGACTCTGTATTCATCATATCTAAAAGCAGTTCATTGATTGCTTGTCCTGAGGTGGGGGAAAACCCTTCTGTCCCGTAAGAATTGCGAGCAGGTAAATCGTATTTTTTTGATATCCGCGTAGTGATCTCACGGTTCTCAGGATAGAAATGGATATGGTGATGGGAATCGAAATGGGTGAGCTTGACGCCTTCAGCCAGTAAATAATCGATTTGAGTACACCATTCACGATAAATTTCTTCTTCCGAGTAGCTTTCGCGCATCAGAAGATAGTCGCACAGTTTATAGAAATTGCCTTTTTCATCTTGCAAGCTGGTATTAGTTGCGTCTAAAGGACGCCCCATCGTCAAAACTAAATGACAACCAATTCCAAGACTGGGATGCTGTTTAGCAAGAGCGATGGCTTCTGCTGTTCCGGGCATGTTGGCCATTAAAGTGGCAGAGGTTAAAACGCCTTCTCGATGTGCATGGATAATTCCGGCATTGATTGCCGCACAGTAGCCAAAGTCATCTGCGTTTATGATTAGCTGTTTCAAAACAGAACCTTCTTTCCTTAGGATTAATAAAAGTAATCATTGTTCCCTTTCCATAAATAGAGTATAGTATAGAAAAAAAACGGATACAACGCGTTGTAATCAGTAAGGTATCGTTTTCAAATACCGAAATTATTTTCACCTACGGAGGTTTTGCGATGAAGATTTACCATCTTTCAAAATTATTACCAGACAATACTTTACGTGAAGAAGATAAACCAATCATCGAATATATTGTTAAAAAGATCGAAAGAAACGAAGAAGTCGATATTCGTTCGACAGCCATGGAGAATTATACTTCCCCAAGCTCGATTTCTCGTCTTTCAAAACGTGCAGGCTTTAAAAATTTCAAAGAGATGATTTTCTTTCTCACACAAAAATCCAATGAGACACAAATCGCTGAACGTTCATTGAATCAGCAGAAGTTTTTGAATACGAAACAAAATTGGGAGGAAATCGATCAGATTTTTGAATTGATCAAGGAACAAGGACAGGTCTATTTATCTGGAGAAGGTTTTTGTGATTTACTAGTGAAATATGCATATCGCAAGCTTATGTTGAAAAAAATTTATGCGATTGATCTAAAAGATATGGAGATCAAACTGATTTCTGATGGTCAGCCGAAAAGCCTTATTATCTTTTCACAATCGGGCGAGAATCGCGATGCACTCAGGCGAATAAAGGAATGTAAGGAACTGGGCGGAAAGGTAATTACCTTTACAGCTTCTCCAAACAGTACGTTCCTAAAAGAAGGGGACGCGTCATTCCAAGTAGACCCGGAATCCTCAGTAATCAATTCTGAGAATTCTACATTGAATTTCTTCTTTGGAAATTGTCTGAATGCACTTGAGTATTTGTTTGATCGATATCTATAAAAAAAGAAGTTTTTTAAAAAATGATTTACTTTAAGAGTAAGCGTTACGGGGACTTCTATCTCACATTAGACCGATAAATACAGGCTGATAAAGCTGATAAAAGATAAAGGGGCCACCTTTCCAGTTTTGGAAGGTGGTCCCTTTTATATAATGAATCTTATCAAAATAAAAGTTATTCTTACGATTACAGTTAAAAAGAAACTGCTTTTTCCTAGTATGGAATTTTGTTGGAGTAATTCATTATTAATAGTTTTCCCAATGTCTTTTCATGGAAAGAAAAATACCGACCAGGAAAACCTGGCCAGTATAGTTCAAACTTTTGATTTTACGATAAATAGACTTTGTTAGAGCTAAGGAGCTAAACCTCAAAGGCAACATCGCTATACAGGATTTTATCAGAAGGAGCAATCACTCTGCCAGAAGAATTCTCGAGAGTCACGACGATGATCATATCGTTTTTGCCAGCATCCTTTATTTGCGCATTATCAATCTGAGCTAATAGATCGCCTTGTTTCACCACTTGCCCTTCCTTAACCTTGACATTGAAAGGTTTTCCAGCAAGGTCAACGGTATCAATTCCCATGTGTACAAGAATTTGTTCACCGTTTTCATTTTCGATCCCAATAGCGTGAAGTGTAGGGAAGATGGTGGTTATCTTACCAGTGGTCGGTGAGTAGACCATTCCATCATGATTCATGATAGCAAAGCCATTTCCTAAGGATTTGCTTGAAAATACCTCATCAGGGACCTCTTCAATTGGAATGATTTCACCACTAGCAGGTGCATAGACGACTTGTCCAGTTTTTGTCTTTGTAAGAGGCATTGTTGCTTGGCCATTGCGTAGCCTTTCAACATAAGACTCTAGCGCTTCCCGTAATTCAGTGACCCCGATCCCAATGATGATTTGGATATGCTTTTGTTTATCCACGACACCAGAAGAGGGAAAAGTCTTCAATAGATCGATATCCACCTTTTTATCATCTAGTACGTCTAGGCGTAGACGAGAATAGCAATTATAGATTTCTGAAATGTTTTCTACTCCACCTAACCCTTTGACGATGACTGCTAACCCAGCTTCATCGCCCTTGATGCAAGTCTCTTCATTTTGAATTGAGGCCGCTTCTTGGGGTTCTCGGCCAAGTGTCGGCAAGTTCAATTTTACGATCAAATATTTGAAGGCAAAATATTCCAATACGGCGATAATGAGGATGATCGGTACGATGAGCCATGCTCGTCCTAAATTCATAGGAACGAACAAGGAGGGGATCGTCTCCGGTATGCTTCCGACCATAACCCGTAGTCCTAAAATACTTGATAAGAAGAAGCTGAAGCCAAATAAAATCGCATGTGCTAACCATAAAACAGGTGCAGCAAATAGGAATAGAAATTCAATTGGTTCAGTCGTACCTGCTAAAGCCGCTAAAATCACGGCTGGGATAACAATTGCTTTTACCTTTGCTTTGTTTTCTGGAAGTGCAGTTTTAATGAATGCTGCTGCAATCGCGATTGGAAATGCTAATGGTCCGAAGTTTGTTAAAAAACCGATAGCTGGATTCATTTGAGTTACATTACTGATATCTCCCAACTGTGCCAACCAAATATTGAAGGCTCCACTAACTGTCTCACCTGCGATTTGAGCAGTTCCTCCCATTGGAGTGAAGTGCAAAGGCATCCACAGCAGATGGTGCATTCCAACGGGTAACAGCATTCGGTTTAAGAATCCATAGGCAAAGAAACCAAAAGGACCGGAGCTTGCCATGATAGAAACGGCCGCATTCACACCTGAGTTGATGACAGGCCATACATAAGTAACGATTATTGCAAGAGCGATTGTAGTAAAGATTGAAATAGCATAAGCAAATTTTGTACCTTCATATGGTGTTAGATATTTGTGAAATTTGACATTTCCAAAACGATTGACAATAAAGCCTACTAAACAACCAATCACGATTCCTAGAAAGACGCCCATGTCATTCACTTGGATCCCCATGACCATATTTTGACCCGTTCCGAAAAGTCCTTGTTCACCTGGTTCAGCTAAACGGTCGGTCAAGGTCAGCCACGTATTATTGGCATATAAGAAGATCATAAAGCAAGTGATAGCTACGATGGCAGAATCAGTTTTCTTTTTCGTTAATGCTGCGGCAATACCGACACAGAAAATAACAGAGAGAGAACCGATAGCCCCACTATTGATGATGCCGAAAAAGAAATTCCCGACATTTGCGACAACATCTGGCATGAACTCCATCCGCATGATTGCAGCAATGGAAATAATCAATCCCGAAACGGCCATAAACATAACTGGCTGAATAATTGCTCGAGCAAAAGTTCGCATCGATTTTTGAACAGCTTCTTTCATAAAAACACTCCTTTTATTAATATTTTTTTCCTTGATTCGGACAAAGTATATTATACGGAAAACGGTTACACAATAATCTGACAAGATGAAGCAAGCCTTTTCATGTTTTGAAAATAGTTTCAATTTTTCTAGCCCTTTATTTTTAATAATCATTATATGAAGAAAGACCATCAAAACTGTGAAGTTTGGAGAAAAATGGTATCACCTAAAAAACATCGGATTGACTGGATGAAAAGATTGATTGCAACATCACAAACAGCTTTAAATGAAACAGGACAGAGAGAAAAACAGAGGAGAAATTAGTTTAACTGTTTCCGGTAGCGCTTTCTCAATTCTTCAAATATTTAAGATAAGTTATTCATTGATAGAGGACCAAAGCCTCCTCATTTAGGACACTTTTTTATTCTATGAAGTCGTTTATTCTTTGGAAAAATGTAGAAAAACCAACTTTATTCTAGATTAAAACTGTCTCTTATACACATCTGACGCTGCCGACGA
>ERZ1026976.385-NODE-385-length-14713-cov-10.340701_pt1 | contig 14713 bp, 13 predicted proteins | sample MGYA00519293_ERZ1026976 | MGnify/ENA primary metagenome ERZ1026976 (study PRJEB26926, sample SAMN06164671) | human gut metagenome | biome: ENVO:00009003; feature: ENVO:2100002; material: ENVO:00002003 | host: Homo sapiens | place: USA | collected 2012 ... | reverse complement strand
CGAGATTACTACGCGTCTCGTGGGCTCGGAGATGTGTATAAGAGACAGGTATCATAACCTTAATCATTTGTCAATATTCACTTTTTTTATTTTTTCTTTCATTTTTCCCTTCACATATAAGGGTAAGAAAAAAGGTGCTATAAAGCACCTTTTATATATAATTTCTAAAGAAATTATTTAACTTCTACTTCAGCTCCAACTTCAGCTAATTTAGCTTTCATGTCTTCAGCTTCTTCTTTAGAAACAGCTTCCTTTAATGTCTTAGGAGCTCCATCAACTATTTCCTTAGCTTCTTTTAATCCTAATCCAGTTAATTCTCTAACAACTTTGATTACTTTGATCTTGTTAGCACCAGCGTTAGCTAATACTACGTCGAATTCTGTTTTTTCTTCAGCTGCAGCACCTGCAACAGCTCCACCTACTACAGCAACTGGAGCAGCAGCGCTAACACCAAATTCCTCTTCGCAAGCAGTTACTAATTCGTTTAATTCTAAAACTGTCATTTCTTTTATAGCTTGAATGATATCTTCTCTTGTCATTTTAATTGCACCTCCAAAAATTTTAAAAAACAATGTGTCTTATATCAGTTTATTATTCAGCTGATTCTGATTCTTTTTTATCTTTAATTGCATTAATTAAGTATGCAAAGTTTGATAATGGAGCTTTGAAGCTTCCAAGAAGTTTTGCAATAAGCACTTCTTTTGATGGGATAGTTGCAAGTTTTTCAACTCCAGCCTTGTCATAAACAATACCGTCAACAATACCAGCTTTTAATTCTAATTTCTTGTGATCTTTAGCGAAGTTATTTAATACTCTTGCTGGAGCAGTAGCATCTTCGTATCCGAATGCTATTGAAACTGGTCCTTCTAAGTATTGAACTACATCACCTAATCCTAATTCATTAGCAGCTCTTGTTACTAAAGAGTTTTTGTAAACTTTGTATTCAACACCAGCTTCTCTTAAACTCTTTCTTAGCATTGTATCTTCTTCAACTGATAAACCTTGGTAATCAGCTAAAACAACACCTTGAGCTTTTTCTAACTTTTCTTTAATTTCAAGAACTTTAGCTTCTTTAATTTGTCTGTTCTTCTTTATCACTGTGTGTCCACCTCCTCACAGTTTAAAAACTGTTTTCTTAATAAGAAAGGTCTTCCTTGTAGACGCAGGAAGACCCAATATATAATCGGAACTCCTCGGTAGGTAATTATTACGTCTTACGACACCCACTGTCTACGGAAGTTATATTCTTTTTTCAACAAAATTTATTATAATATAAACAATTTTTTATGTCAATACTAATCTAAAACTTTTGTTGGGTTGATTTTAGCTCCAGGACCCATTGTGCTTGAAACAGATACAGATTTAATGTATTGTCCCTTAGCAGCAGCTGGTTTAGCTTTTACTAAAGCATCCATTAAAGTCTTGAAGTTGTCTTGTAATTTTTCTACACCGAAAGATTTCTTTCCGATTGGGCAGTGAACGATAGCAGTTTTATCAACTCTGTATTCAACCTTACCAGCTTTGATATCAGCTATAGCTTTAGCTACATCAAATGTAACTGTTCCTGATTTAGGGTTTGGCATTAATCCCTTAGGTCCTAATACTCTACCTAATCTACCTACAACACCCATCATATCTGGAGTTGCAACAACTACATCGTAGTCGAACCAGTTTTCACCTTGGATCTTTTGAACTAATTCATCAGCTCCAACGAAATCTGCTCCTGCTTCTTGAGCTTCTTTAGCTTTGTCACCTTTAGCGAATACTAATACTTTTACTGATCTACCAGTTCCGTGTGGAAGAACTACTGCTCCTCTTACTTGTTGATCAGCATGTCTTGGGTCTACCCCTAATCTTACGTGTAATTCGATTGTTTCATCGAATTTTGCTTTAGCAGTTTTAACAGCTAAATCTAAAGCTTCAGCTGGTGTATATAAAACGCTTCTGTCAACTAATTTTGAACTTTCAACATATTTCTTTCCCATTGTTATGCCTCCTTTGTGGTTTTAGCGGTTTTTACCTCCCACTATTTAAAAACTTAGAATTACTCAGTTATAGTAACACCCATACTCTTAGCTGTTCCTTCGATCATGCTCATAGCAGTTTCGATTGATGCAGCATTTAAATCAGGCATTTTTAATTCAGCAATTTTTCTAACTTGTTCTTTTGTTAAGCTACCAACTTTAGTTCTGTTTGGTACTCCTGAACCGCTTTCTAATCCTAATTCTTTCTTAATTAAAACTGCAGCTGGTGGAGTTTTTAAGATAAAGCTGAATGATCTATCTTGATATACTGTAATTACTACTGGTATTATTAATCCAGCTTGGTTAGCAGTTTTTGCGTTGAATTCCTTACAGAATCCCATGATATTAACACCGTGTTGTCCTAATGCTGGCCCAACTGGTGGTGCTGGTGTTGCCTTTCCTGCAGGAAGTTGTAATTTTATCATTCCTGTTACTTTCTTAGCCATTTACTATTCCTCCCTATAATGTGGTAATACGGACTTTTTGTCCTCCCACTTAATTAAACATTAGTTTTTATTAAACTAATTTCTCTACTTGGTTAAAATCTAATTCGGCTAAAGTTTCTCTGCCGAACATATCGATTAAAGCTTTCATCTTGTGCTTTTCTAGATTAATTTCCTGGATAATTGCTACGAATTCTTTTAAAGGTCCAGAAATAACTTTAACGCTTTCCCCTACTTCTAAATCAATTTCTATAGCACTTTCTGAAATGCCCATAGCTTCAACTTCCTCATCAGTAAGTGGAACTGGTTTAGATCCTGGTCCAACAAATCCTGTAACTCCTCTTGTATTTCTAACAACGTACCATGACTCATCTGTCATGAACATTCTTACAAGAACATACCCTGGGAACTTCTTCTTTAAAGAAACCTTTTGTTTACCATCTTTTTCTTCCACAACTTCTTCCATTGGAACTTGTATATCTAAAAGTAAAGATTCAAGGTTTCTATTTTCTACAGTCTTTTCAAGATTGGCTTTAACCTTATTCTCGTAACCTGAGTATGTATGTACTACATACCATCTTGCTCTTTCACTCATATTTACCTTAGATGAGAAACTCACCTAAACCTCCTTTATTACAAATTAAAAATAAACTTAAAGAGGTTTGTAAAAATTAAATCTAACCCGCCAACTAATATTAAATATATTAGCACGACTACTCCTACAGCAATTAATGCTTTTTTAGTGTCATCTTTTGAAGGCCAAGTTATCCTCTTAACTTCCGCTTTCATCTCTTTAAAGAATTTAAAGTGATTATTCTTTTCAGAAGCCTTACTTTTTATATTTACATTTTCTTTAACAGCCATCACTTCACATCCTTAAAACTATTGTGAATATGTGTCATTTCTAAACAAGCTAATTAAAATTATTTTGTTTCTTTGTGATTAGTATGTGTCTTACAGAATCTGCAATACTTCTTCATTTCCATTCTGTCTGGATTGTTTTTCTTGTTTTTCATTGTGTTGTAGTTTCTTTGCTTACACTCTGTGCATGCTAATGTTATTTTAACTCTCACAGTCTGCACCTCCAGTTATTAATTAATATATTAAGTCTGTATGCTATTGTGCTATTCATATTCATTAATTACTTAAACACTCTAACATAAAGGCTTTATTATGTCAATAATATTAGCTTTCTAAAGGACTAGGTAATGAAACCCAGTCCTTTTCCAATATTACTTAATATCACTATAATATAGTAAACTTTTTATGTTAAAGTAGGAATTATCCTAAAACCTTAGTAACAACTCCTGAACCTACAGTTCTTCCACCTTCTCTGATCGCGAATCTTAATCCTTCGTCCATAGCAACTTGAGTGATTAATTCAACGTTCATATCGATGTGATCTCCTGGCATAACCATTTCCATACCTTCTGGTAATTTGATTGTTCCAGTAACGTCAGTTGTTCTGAAGTAGAATTGTGGTCTGTATCCATCGAAGAATGGAGTGTGTCTTCCACCTTCTTCTTTTTTAAGTACGTATACTTGACCTACGAACTTGCTGTGTGGCTTGATTGATCCAACTTTAGCTAAAACTTGACCTCTTTCGATTTCAGTTCTTTGGATACCTCTTAATAATACCCCTACGTTGTCTCCAGCTTGTGCTTCATCTAGTAACTTTCTGAACATTTCTATTCCTGTTACTACAACTTTTCTGCTTTCTTCAGCTAAACCAACGATTTCAACTTCGTCAGATACGTGAAGAACACCAGTTTCAACTCTACCAGTTGCAACAGTTCCTCTACCAGTGATTGTGAATACATCTTCTACTGGCATTAAGAAGTTCTTATCTGTAGCTCTTTCTGGAGTTGGGATGTAGCTATCAACAGCATCCATTAATTCCATGATACAAGCAGTAGCTTCTGGATCAGTTGGGTTTTCTAAAGCTCTTAAAGCAGAACCTTTGATTACAGGGATATCATCTCCTGGGAAGTTGTATTCAGATAATAATTCTCTAACTTCCATTTCAACTAATTCTAATAATTCTTCATCGTCAACCATATCAGCTTTGTTTAAGAAAACAACGATGTAGTCAACACCAACTCTTGAAGCTAGTAGTATATGTTCTCTTGTTTGTGGCATTGGACCATCTGCAGCTGAACATACTAATATAGCACCGTCCATTTGAGCAGCACCAGTGATCATGTTCTTAACGTAGTCAGCATGTCCTGGACAGTCAACGTGAGCGTAGTGTCTTGTTTCTGTTTCGTATTCAACGTGAGCAGTGTTGATAGTGATTCCTCTTTCTTTTTCTTCTGGAGCCTTATCTATATCTGCATAGTTGAATGCTTCAGCGTATCCTCTGTTAGCTAAAACAGTAGTGATAGCTGCTGTTAATGTAGTCTTACCGTGGTCAACGTGACCGATAGTTCCGATATTTACGTGTGGTTTACTTCTTTCGAATTTTTGCTTTGCCATTTGCAAATGCCTCCTTTTTGGAAATAAAATTATATGATTCATATTAATTATTATTGTAATCAATATGTTTTCTAATTCATTATTTATATATTTTTAATATTTGTAATATTGACTATTATTATAATCAATATTACAAATAGTTATTACTTAATTAGTTAATTATTTAGCTCTGTTACCAGCTATTTGTTCTTGAATGTTCTTTGGAACTTCTTCATAGTGATCGAATACCATTGAGTAAACTCCTCTACCTTGAGATCTTGATCTTAAAGTAGTAGCGTATCCGAACATTTCAGATAATGGTACGAATGCTCTTATAACTTGAGCTCCATTAACTGCTTCCATTCCTTCCATTCTACCTCTTCTTGAGTTGATGTCACCAATAACATCTCCCATGTACTCTTCTGGTACAGTTACTTCAACCTTCATCATTGGTTCAAGTAATACTGGGCTTGCTTTTTGCATAGCATTTTTGAATGCCATAGAACCAGCAATTTTGAATGCCATTTCTGATGAATCGACTTCGTGGTATGAACCGTGAACTAATTTAACTTTGAAGTTAATAACTTCGTATCCAGCGATTATACCATTCTTAGCTGCTTCTTGGATACCAGCATCGATAGCAGGGATGTATTCTTTTGGAATAGCTCCACCAACGATAGCATTTTCAAATACGTATTCACCTTCAGTTGGTTCCATTTCAATAACAGCATGACCGTATTGACCCTTACCACCTGATTGCTTAGCGTATTTAGCTTCAGCTTTAACAGCTGTTCTGATAGTTTCTTTGTAAGCAACTTGAGGAGCACCTACGTTACATTCAACTTTGAATTCTCTTTGTAATCTATCAACGATGATATCTAAGTGTAACTCACCCATACCAGCGATGATTGTTTGACCAGTTTCTTGATCTGTCCAAGTCTTGAAAGTTGGATCTTCTTCAGCAAGTTTAGCTAAAGCTAATCCCATCTTTTCTTGACCAGCCTTAGTTTTAGGCTCGATAGCAACTTCGATAACTGGTTCTGGGAATTCCATTGATTCTAATATGATTGGTGCGTTTTCATCACATAAAGTATCACCAGTAGTAGTGTTCTTTAATCCAATGATTGCTCCTAATTCACCTGCTTCTAATGCATCAACTTCTTCTCTAGTGTTAGAGTGCATCTTAACAAGTCTTCCGATTCTTTCTTTCTTACCTTTTGTTGAGTTAAGAACGTAAGAACCACTGTTCATTACACCTGAATAGATTCTTGTGAATGCTAATTTACCTACGAATGGGTCAGTAGCAATCTTGAATGCTAAAGCTGACATTGGAGCATCGTCTGAAGCTGGTCTTGTATCTTCTTCACCATCTAAGTTTGTTCCAGTTACAGGTGGAATATCTAATGGTGATGGTAAGTAAGCTACAACACCGTTGATCATTTCTTGAACACCTTTGTTCTTGTATGAAGAACCACAGATACATGGTACTATTTCATTAGCTATAGTAGCTTTTCTTAAAGCAGCATGTAATTCTTCTTCAGTTAATTCTTCACCTTCAAGGTATTTTTCCATTAATGTTTCATCAGTTTCAGCGATAGCTTCTATCATAGCCATTCTGTATTCTTCTGCTTGATCAGCTAATTCTGCAGGAATTTCTTCAATTCTTACATCTTTACCTAAATCATCATAAGTAATGATAGCATGGTTTGATATTAAGTCGATCATACCTCTGAATTCTGATTCAGAACCTACTGGTATTTGTATTGGAACTGCATTAGCTTTTAATCTATCTCTTACAGTGTTAACACATCTGAAGAAATCAGCACCTGTAGCATCCATTTTGTTTACATAAATCATTCTTGGTACTCTGTACTTATCTGCCTGTCTCCAAACAGTTTCAGTTTGAGGTTCAACCCCACTCTTAGCATCAAGAACTGTTACAGCACCGTCAAGAACTCTTAGAGATCTTTCAACTTCTACTGTAAAATCTACGTGTCCTGGGGTATCTATTATGTTTAATTCGTGTCCATTCCACATACAAGTTGTTGCTGCAGAAGTAATTGTTATACCTCTTTCTTGTTCTTGAACCATCCAGTCCATAGTCGCAGCACCTTCATGTACTTCACCTATTTTATGGCTTCTACCAGTGTAGAATAATATACGCTCAGTTGTTGTTGTTTTACCAGCATCAATGTGAGCCATGATTCCGAAGTTACGGAATTTGTCTAATGGATATTTTCTAGCCATTGTATATCCTCCTCTCAATGAGTAATTTTATATTCGACAAAACTGTTTTGGCATAAGCCAAAACAGTTTCAGTTTATTAGTATCTGTAGTGAGCGAATGCTTTGTTAGCTTCTGCCATTTTGTGAGTGTCTTCTCTCTTCTTAACAGCAGCTCCAGTATTATTAGCTGCATCTAATAATTCTCCAGCTAATCTTTCAGCCATAACTTTTTCGCCTCTTTTTCTAGCAGCAGCTAGTATCCATCTTAAACCTAAAGTTTGTCTTCTCTCTGGTCTAACTTCTATTGGAACTTGGTAGTTAGCACCACCTATTCTTCTAGCTTTTACTTCTAATAAAGGCATAACATTGTTTAAAGCTTCTTCGAATACTTCTAAAGCATCTCTGCCTGTTTTTTGCGCCATTATTTCAAACGCATCGTAGCATATTTTTTGAGCTACTCCTTTTTTACCATCTTCCATAACGTTGTTTATTAACTTAGTAACAACTTTTGAGTTGTACATTGGATCTGGTAATACATCTCTTTTAGCGATAAATCCTTTTCTTGGCACTTTTCTTCCCTCCTTAATCAATTTTTACTTTTAAGTCATCGGTACTCGGCAACACTTTACATTTGCCGCAAAGTGCTTCGCTTCTTACATCTATATAAATCTAATTAAATTTCTTTAAATCTATGTAAATGCCGAAGATAAGCACCATCTTAGTTTAAGAAACTATTTTTGTTTTGGTCTCTTAGCACCGTATTTAGATCTTCCTTGCATTCTGTTAGCTACACCAGCACAGTCAAGTGCTCCTCTAACGATGTGGTATCTAACCCCAGGAAGGTCCTTAACTCTACCACCTCTTATAAGAACAACGCTGTGCTCTTGTAAGTTGTGTCCTACACCACCGATATATGCAGTAACTTCGAATCCATTTGTAAGTCTTACTCTGGCAACTTTTCTTAAAGCTGAGTTAGGCTTCTTTGGAGTAGTAGTCTTAACAACTGTACAAACTCCTCTTCTTTGTGGACATTCGTTTAATGCTGGTGCTGTTGATTTGTTAGCAGCAGATTTTCTTCCTTTTCTAACTAATTGGCTTATAGTTGGCATTTTTTCACCTCCTGAAATTTATTTATCTATATAAATAAGATAAACACAATTTTATTTTTCTATGATTAATGTTGCTGCACTTTTAACTTCAATACCGCTCATTAATCCTAGTTCCTTCATTGTAGAAATTTCTACAATTTTTATGTTTTCTTTTTCCGCTAGCTCTATCAAAGGTGATATCAATCTAGCGTCTGCATCATTAGCTACATATAAAACTTTGCCTTTGCCAAGTTTTATAAATTTTAGACATTGTTTTATTCCAATAACTTTTTTTTCTACAATCTTGTCTAACATGAATCCCCCTCCTAGTTTAAGTTCAGGGAGGCATGCTTCAACAAGTTTGCCTCCATGAATCATGTAGACAATCATATTGTAGTGTAGCTTTATAAATCACACAATTGGTATTTTATCATTTAAGCATACACATGTCAATAAAATTGCACTGTATTATTCTATAGTATTTGTAATTTCGACTTCTTCTTCATCGCCCTTTACATCTACATTTAATGATCTATATTTCATCATACCTGTACCAGCTGGAATTAATTTACCTATAATAACATTTTCTTTCAATCCAACTAGTGGGTCTATCTTACCTTTAATAGCTGCTTCTGTAAGAACTCTAGTAGTTTCTTGGAATGATGCTGCTGATAAGAAACTATCAGTTGCAAGTGCAGCCTTAGTGATACCTAGTAATGCGATTTCACCTTGTGCTTCTTCTCCACCAAACTCTCTAACTCTAGCATTTTCAGCATTGTAATCGAACATATCTATCATAGTTCCTGGTAATAAATCAGTATCTCCTGGTTCACTTACTTTAACCTTTCTAGTCATTTGTCTAACAACAACTTCTAAGTGCTTATCGTTGATATCAACCCCTTGAAGTCTATAAACTTTTTGTACTTCTGAAAGTAAGTATTCTCTCGCACCATCAACACCTTTGATAGCCATAATATCGTGTGGATTTACTGAACCTTCAGTAATAACATCCCCAGCTTCTATTATGTCATCATTAGTTACTTTTAATCTTGATCCAAATGGAATTTCATAGCTACGTTCTTCACCTTCAGCAGTCATTACGTGTACTGTTCTCTTCTTCTTAGTTTCTTCAACTCTTACAGTACCACTAACTTCTGAAACTATAGCAAGCCCCTTTGGTTTTCTAGCTTCAAATAACTCTTCAACTCTAGGAAGACCTTGAGTGATATCGGCACCAGCAACCCCACCTGTATGGAATGTTCTCATTGTAAGCTGAGTACCAGGTTCACCGATTGATTGTGCAGCTATTATACCAACAGCTTCACCAATATTGATTTTTTGTGCAGTTGCTAAGTTCATACCGTAACATTTAGCACAAACACCTATCTTACTGTTACATGTGAATACAGATCTTATTTTAACTTCTTTAACTCCTGAATCAGCTATCTTATCAGCCATGTGAGATTCAATGAATGTATCTCTTGGTAATAATAATTCACCTGTTTCTGGGTGGAAGACATCTTCAGCTGTATATCTACCATATAATCTTTCAGCTAATCCTTCGATTACTTCGTTTCCTTCTTTGATTTCAGAAACTACTAATCCTTCTTCAGTTCCACAATCTATTTCTCTTACGATAACATCTTGTGATACGTCAACAAGTCTTCTAGTTAAGTAACCTGAATCGGCTGTCTTAAGTGCTGTATCGGCATTACCTTTTCTCGCACCGTGTGTTGATAAGAAGTATTCAAGTACGTCAAGACCTTCTCTGAATGATGCCTTGATTGGTAACTCGATGATCTTACCTGATGGAGCAGCCATAAGCCCTCTCATCCCTGCTAATTGTTTGATTTGCGCCTTAGAACCTCTGGCTCCTGAATCAGCCATCATGAATATTGGATTGAACTTATCCATACTATCCATAAGTGCGTTGGCTACATCTTCAGTTGTCTTAGTCCAAGTAGCAATAACTCTTTCATATCTTTCATCATCAGATATGAAACCTCTTTTATACATCTTTTCTATCTTATCTACAGTTGCTTCTGCTTCAGCTAGTAAAGTGTATTTAGCTTCTGGAACGACCATATCAGATGCTGCTACTGTAATAGCACCAATTGATGAATAGTGGTATCCTAAAGCTTTTATATTATCTAACATTATTGATGTGTTAGTTGGGCCATGCTTAATGTAACACTTATCAATAAGTTTTCCTAATGTCTTCTTAGTAATTAAGAAATCAACTTCAAGATCAAACATAGTTTCTGGATTTTCTCTATCAACATATCCTAAATCTTGTGGAATTGATTCATTGAACATTATCTTACCTACAGTAGTCTTAATGATTCCATGTTTCATTTCACCATTAACTTCTCTAAACATTCTTACATTGATTAATGCGTGAATATCTATAGCTTTAACGTTGTATGCCATTATAGCTTCATCTACTGATGCAAAATAACTTCCTTCACCTTTGCATCCTTCTTTATCCATTGTTAAGTAATATGAACCAAGAACCATATCCTGTGTAGGAACACAAACTGGCTTACCATCAGATGGTTTCATGATGTTTCCAGCTGCAAGCATTAAGAATCTTGCTTCTGCTTGAGCTTCTACTGATAATGGAACGTGAACCGCCATTTGGTCACCATCGAAGTCAGCGTTGTATGCTGTACATACTAATGGGTGAAGTTTAATTGCTCTACCTTCAACTAATACAGGTTGGAATGCTTGAATACCAAGTCTGTGTAGAGTAGGAGCACGGTTAAGTAATACTGGATGATCAGTAATAACTTCTTCAAGTATATCCCATACTTGATTGTTTACTCTTTCTACCATTCTCTTAGCACTCTTAATGTTGTGAGCTATTCCATCTTCAACTAATTTTTTCATTACGAAAGGCTTAAATAATTCTAAAGCCATTTCTTTAGGTAAACCACATTGGTACATTTTTAATTCAGGTCCAACAACGATAACTGATCTTCCTGAATAGTCAACTCTCTTACCAAGTAAGTTTTGTCTAAATCTACCTTGCTTACCTTTAAGCATATCTGATAATGATTTAAGGGCTCTGTTTCCAGGACCTGTTACTGGTCTTCCCCTTCTTCCGTTATCTATAAGAGCATCAACTGCTTCTTGAAGCATTCTCTTTTCATTTCTAACGATTATATCTGGAGCTCCTAAATCTAAAAGCTTCTTTAATCTGTTATTTCTGTTGATAACTCTTCTATATAAGTCATTTAAGTCAGATGTTGCAAATCTTCCACCATCTAATTGAACCATTGGTCTTAAGTCTGGTGGTATTACAGGAATTACGTTTATAACCATCCATCTTGGGTCATTTCCTGATTTTCTGAAAGATTCTACTACTTCTAATCTTCTGATAACTCTTATTTTCTTTTGTCCGCTGCTAGTTTTTAGCTCTTCTTTTAATTCTTTTGATTGAGATTCTAAGTCTATTTCACCTAGTAACTCTTGAACAGCTTCAGCACCCATTCCAGCTACAAAGCTTTCTTCACCAAATTTATCTACTGCTTCTCTATATTCTTTTTCGCTTAAAAGCTGTTTCTTTAATAAAGAAGTTTCCTTTGGATCAATAACTACATAAGAAGCAAAGTAAAGTATCTTTTCAAGTGCTCTTGGTGACATATCTAAAAGTAATCCCATTCTAGATGGAATACCTTTGAAGTACCAAATGTGAGAAACAGGAGCAGCAAGCTCTATGTGCCCCATTCTTTCTCTTCTTACTTTAGCTTTAGTAACTTCAACACCACATCTGTCACAAACAATACCTTTGTATCTTACTCTCTTATATTTACCACAATGACACTCCCAGTCTTTCATAGGTCCAAAAATTCTTTCACAGAATAGACCATCTCTTTCAGGCTTAAGTGTTCTATAGTTAATTGTTTCAGGTTTTTTAACTTCACCTCTTGACCATTCTCTTATCTGATCTGGAGAAGCTAATCCTATTTGTATAGCATCAAAATTGTTTAATTCAAACAAGGGTATATCCTCCCTTCAATATTAGTGTTCATCATTGACAAAATCGTCTAAATCTAACTCTTCATGGAACCCATCTAGTGTAAATGCATCTAAATCTATGTCTTCTTCAACATCTATGTCAGCATCTACTTCATTATTATCATTAGCTGAAATATAACTATCATCTGCAACAGATTGTGTATTTCCTAAATCTTCAGTTCCTTCTATGTTAACTTCTAAATCTTCTATATCATCTTCGCTAAATTCTTTTAATTTAACTTCTTCGTTATTATCATTTAATACTTTAACATCTAAGCATAAAGCTTGTAATTCTTTAATAAGAACCTTGAATGATTCTGGTACCCCTGGTTCAGGAATGTTTTCACCCTTAACAATAGCTTCATATGTCTTAACTCTTCCTACAACATCATCTGATTTAACAGTTAATATTTCTTGTAGTGTATGAGCAGCACCATATGCTTCTAAAGCCCAAACTTCCATTTCCCCGAATCTTTGACCACCAAATTGTGCCTTACCTCCTAATGGTTGTTGTGTAACAAGTGAGTAAGGTCCTGTTGATCTTGCGTGGATCTTATCATCAACTAAATGGGCAAGCTTTAAGATATACATTATACCTACAGTTACTTCATTATCAAATGGTTCACCTGTTCTACCATCATATAGTACAGTCTTTCCATTTGCATTATATCCAGCTTCTTCTAAGTATTTTTCAATATCTTTTTCTGTAGCACCATCAAATACAGGAGTAGCTATGTGCCATCCTAATTTGCTTGAAGCCCATCCTAAGTGAACTTCTAGTACCTGCCCGATATTCATACGTGATGGAACCCCTAATGGATTTAAACAAATTTGTAATGGTCTACCATCTGGTAAGAATGGCATATCTTCTTCTGGTAATACTCTTGAGATAACCCCTTTATTACCGTGACGTCCGGCCATCTTATCCCCAACAGAGATCTTTCTCTTTTGAGCGATGTAACATCTAACAAGTTCATTAACTCCTGGATTTAATTCATCACCGTTTTCTCTAGTGAATATCTTAACATCAACTATAATACCAGCTTCACCATGTGGTACTCTTAATGATGTATCTCTTACTTCTCTAGCTTTTTCACCGAAAATAGCTCTTAATAATCTTTCTTCAGCTGTTAATTCAGTTTCTCCCTTAGGTGTTACTTTACCAACTAAGATATCTCCTGATCTAACTTCAGCACCAATTCTGATTATACCTCTATCATCAATGTTCTTAAGAGCATCTTCACTTACGTTTGGTATGTCTCTTGTTATTTCTTCTGGTCCTAATTTAGTATCTCTAGCTTCGCATTCATACTCTTCAATATGGATTGAAGTAAATACGTCTTCTCTAACTAGTTCTTCTGAAATTAACATGGCATCTTCGTAGTTATAACCTTCCCAAGTTATGAATCCCATTCTGATGTTCTTTCCTAATGCTATTTCTCCTAAATCTGTAGCTGGACCATCTGCTAGTACTTGGTTCTTAAATACCATTTCTCCCTTATCAACTAAAGGTCTTTGGTTTATACAAGTACCAGGGTTACTTCTCTTAAATTTAAGTAATTTATAAGTATCGATTCCACCGTCTAACTCTCTCTTAACTCTGATTTCATCTGCACTTACATATACAACAGTACCTGAATTTTTAGCTTTTGGTAAAACTCCTGAATCTGCTGCTGCTCTATATTCAATTCCTGTACCAACGATTGGTGCTTGAGGTTTTAATAGAGGTACTGCTTGACGTTGCATGTTTGCCCCCATCAGTGCTCTAGAAGCATCATCGTTTTCTAAGAATGGAATCATTGCTGTTGCAACTGAAACTATTTGTCTTGGAGATACGTCGACTAAATCTACTTGTGATGCATTAACTACTAATGTATCCTCTTTATGTCTTACAGTTACTCTGCTTTCAACAAACTTATTATCAGGACCAATAGGTTCCTTAGCTTGTGCTATTAAGTATAAATCTTCTTCATCAGCTGTGAAGTATCTTATTTCGTTTGTAACTGTTCCAGTTTCTTTATCTACAATTCTATATGGAGTTTCAATGAATCCATATTCATTAACCTTAGCATAAGTTGCTAATGAGTTGATAAGACCTATATTTGGTCCTTCAGGAGTTTCTATCGGACACATTCTACCATAATGAGAATGGTGAACGTCTCTTACTTCGAACCCAGCTCTTTCTCTTGAAAGTCCTCCTGGTCCTAAAGCTGATAATCTTCTCTTATGAGTTAATTCTGATAGTGGATTTGTTTGATCCATGAATTGTGATAATTGTGAGCTACCAAAGAATTCTTTTATAGCAGCTGCAACTGGTCTTATATTTATTAACATTTGTGGTGTAATAGCTTCTTGGTCTTGAATAGTCATTCTTTCCTTAACTACTCTTTCCATTCTTGATAAACCAATTCCTGTCTCTTATACACATCTCCGAGCCCACGAGACGCGTAGTAATCTCG
>ERZ1026976.384-NODE-384-length-14716-cov-7.647364_pt1 | contig 14716 bp, 13 predicted proteins | sample MGYA00519293_ERZ1026976 | MGnify/ENA primary metagenome ERZ1026976 (study PRJEB26926, sample SAMN06164671) | human gut metagenome | biome: ENVO:00009003; feature: ENVO:2100002; material: ENVO:00002003 | host: Homo sapiens | place: USA | collected 2012 ... | reverse complement strand
ATATAGATTAGATTTAATCAATATTATTCATATAATTAGTCATATCTGAGTTTTCAAAATCTTAATTTGTAAAAAGAGTATGTAATTTTTATATTTTTAAAGGATTAATTAGTCAATTGAAGAAAAAATGTGCCGTCATTTAAGCCGTCAAAAATAGGAGGATTTTGTCTATGAGAAAAGGGGAAAACATATATTTACGAAAGGATGGACGATGGGAAGGAAGATATTCAAAAGGCAGGAAAAAGGATGGAAAAATAAAATATGGGTATGTTTATGGAAAAAGTTATACTGAGGTTCGAGAAAAAATTTTTCCTTTAAAAATTCAATACCACACACTGCAAAAAGTTCATGGTATCTCCTGCGAATCATTTGAGGAATGGGCGATAAATTGGCTCGGAAATGTGCAACATGAAGTTAAGCCAGCCACATTCTCAAGCTATTACTACAAAATGTACAAATACATTCTGCCCACACTTCGCGATATACCTTTGAACGAATTATCAAAGGAGCAAGGAAAAATCCTGCTTAAGGAACTTTCTGGAAAGCTATCCCGTTCAACAATTCAAGTGATTTTTAGAATTTTAAATAAATGTGTGAACAACGCTAAAAAAATGGGAAAATCTTTTCAAATCCTTTTTCCCAGATCCAACTACCAAAGGTAAAGAGAAGGAAAGTGAATGCTCTAACGCGTTCGGAGCAAAAAAAAATAATGGAAATAGCATCCGTAGAGAAAAATGAAAGAGGGCTACCTGTGTTACTAGCTTTACATTCTGGTATGCGAATTGGAGAAATTTCAGCATTACGTTGGTCCGACATTGACTTTGAATCCAATTTAATTCATGTGAACAACACTTATCAGAGAATAGGACTATCTTTAGGAAACAAACGTACACAACTGTTATTTGCTGATTCTAAGACTGAATCTTCGGTACGAATGATCCCCATGACAAGACCATTAAATAAATTACTGCTTAATCATAAAAAGACAGTTAAAGGTGAATTTGTTTTTTCTACTAATGGACAACCAACGGAGCCGCGATTGTTGTCTTACTATTTTCATAAGATCAGAGAAAAGGCGAATTTGCCTAAGATACACTTCCATCAATTAAGGCATACATTTGCTACACGTTGCCTAGAGATGAAAGGAGATATTTCTTCTGTCAGTGCCCTTCTGGGTCATGCCTCTACCCAAATGACATTAGACACTTATGTACATGCCCTATTAGAGCAAAGATATCAAGTAATAGCAAAAATGGAAAACTGGGTAAGTTAGTAAAACGTTTTAAAAAAAGAAGGTGTTTATATTCGGATAAAAAAATTTACTTTATTAGGAAAGCGCTTTCCAAGTACCGTAGAACTTGAAAATAGATTCTTTGAAATCTAATTTTTTTGATTTAAAATAGCATTCCTTTTTTCTCAATAGTGAAAAAAAGAATTAAGCCGTCATTCGACGTCATGTTCAGCTCAAATCTCTTGATACACAAGATGTTGAGCTTTTTTTCTAGTTTTTTATAAGACCAAGAACTTTTTTTTATACTTAAAAACAAAAATTTATTGAGATAAGTATGAAAAATGGAATGATTGATTAACTATCAAAACAATTGTTTAAACGTAAAATTTTTGAATCATTTTTTGGAATGTGGTGAAAAAAATAAAACAACAAGTCTCAATATATAATAACAAATATTCTCTACAAAACAAAAAGGATTTCTTTCCAATTGAGTTTTATGTTTATCGTTGGAATGTGTTTGAGAAAAAAGACCTGTTTCATAAAAAAAGAAACTACTAAAGAAAAAAGGAAGATAAAAATGAATGTATTGATTTTGACAAAGTGTATTTTTGCGGAAGAAGAGTTAGTTAGAAAGCTAAGTATGCTTGGGCACGAAGTATTTTGTAGCAGTAAATTATTAAAAGGATTAACAGTGAAAACATCCATTTATCCGGTGATTAACTATTTTCCTATTATCGTTTTTAGTGAAACGGTATCTGATGAAGAGGTAGATCAGATTCTAAAAAACGAAACGGTACAAGCAGCAAGTTTTTTTAGGAAAGCAACAACTTTTTTGGGAAATTACAAAAGTCAAAGTAGTGACTTTTTAAGTATGTTGTTTATGGATGAACCGTTAGAAGAGATAGGAAAAAAATTGAAGAGAAACCAAATGAATAGTCAAGAAAAAAACAGTCTGAATGTTTTGTCTTTTGATATTAGAGATCTAGATACCATGTTGCTGTTAAGCAAGCAAGAAAAACAGGTTTTTGAAATTTTGTATAACGCAAAGGGAGGATTAATTTCAAGAGAAGAGATATGCGAAAAAGTTTGGTCTCAAGTGACAAAATCTAACTTAGCTCAGACGTCAACCATTGTGAAACGGATTAAAGTGAAGCTTGAAGAATCGGGCTTTGTTAATTGCGATTTACAAACTATTTGGGGAAAGGGATATCGAATAGTGAGCGATTAAATTGTTAGAGATTATTGTTATCTAGAAAGTTTTTAGAAAAATAAAAAGAGTAGCGAGACTGACATGAGAGATAAACATTTAAAAAAGTATAAAAAAATTGCAGATCGAATTGTTAAACTTTTACCCACATATCGAGCAATGTCAGATAGTGAATTACAAAAGCAAACAATGTTGCTAAGGGAACGGGTAAAGAATGGCGAAAAGATAGAGAAATTGCTTCCAGCAGCCTATGCCGTGGTCGCCGAAGCGGACAGACGTGTATTGGGGTTAGAGCCCTATTACGTACAAATATTAGGCGGGATTGCTTTATTTTTTGGAAATGTAGCGGAGATGAAAACAGGTGAAGGGAAAACATTGACCGCTACAATGCCGATGTATTTAAGAGGCATTATGGGAAAAGGCAATTTCTTGATTACTTCAAATTCCTATCTAGCTTGGAGGGATGCCGAAGAAGTTGGGAAAGTTTATAGATGGTTAGGATTAACGATCTCTGTTGGTGTTCCGAAAGATGCTAGCGAAGAAGAGATTGATAAAGAAGCTGTCTATGGTTCGGATATTGTTTACACCACACATAGTGCCTTAGGGTTTGACTATCTATTTGATAACTTAGCGACAACTATAGAGGAACAGTACGTTAATAAGTTTAATTACGTACTAATTGATGAAATTGATGCCATCTTACTTGATATGGCGCAGACGCCGTTAATTATCTCTGGTGCACCTAAAGTGCAATCTAATCTGTTTGAAACCTCTGATTGGTTTGTAAAAAGTCTCAGAGAAGGAGAGGATTTCTTAAGAAGTGAAGATAAAAGAAATGTTTGGTTCACAGATGATGGAATAGTAAAAGCTGAAACATATTTTGGTATTCAAGGGATTCTTACAGAAGAATGGCGGGATTTATATCGACATCTGGTTTTGTCGCTAAGAGCTAATCAACTATTGGAAGAAAATCGCGACTATGTAGTTGAAGAGGGAGAAATACTACTTCTGGATGAGGCAAACGGAAGGAAGTTAATTGGAACAAAATTACAAGCAGGATTACATCAAGCGATTGAAGCAAAAGAAGGTGTAGAAATTACCAATGAAACACGCTCAATGGGTTCCATCACTTATCAAAATCTATTTAAGAAATTTAAAATTTTATCTGGAATGACAGGAACAGCAAAGACGGATGCCGAAGAATTTCGCGAAACCTACAATGTAAATGTCATTCAGATACCAACCAATAAGCCTATTAAAAGAGTAGATCATGCTGATGAGGTATACGTAACGAATAAGGCGAAAGTGTTATCTTCATTGAGAGTTGTAAAGGATGCTCTTCAAAAAGATCGTCCTGTCTTGGTCGAAATAGGTTCTGTAGCAATGTCGAATCTATACTCATTACTACTGCTTCAGCAAAAAATTCCTCATAATATTTTGAACGCTACGACAGTCGCAAAAGAATCCTTAATTGTATCTGAAGCCGGAAGAAAGGGTGCAGTTACGGTTGCAACTTCAATGGCTGGAAGAGGAACAGACATAAAACTCGATGAGGAAGCGAGAAAAAATGGTGGCTTGTTAGTTTTAGGGACGGAAAGAATGACAAGTGACCGTATTGATTACCAGCTTAGAGGACGGGCAGGACGACAAGGAGATCCTGGCGATACCATTTTCTTTGTTTCGATGGAGGATAAAATTGTTGTAGAAAGTGCACCTAAATGGGTAGCGAAGTCCAGAAAAAAATTAATTGAAAAGAATGAACATGCGCCAAGCAGCGACAATCAACCGTTGAATGAAAAGAAGTACGAAAAAATCATTAATAAGTCACAGGCGAATCGGAAAAATCAGGAAGTTGAAAGTCGAAAAAATATTCTTGAATATGACGAGATTATCAGTGTACAGCGAGAAAAAATTTATTCCGCTCGAAATAATGTGATGGAAGGCTCCATAATCTTTTTAGAAGAACTCATCCAACGTGCAAAAAGTCAGGTGATCGAGGCGTTTGTTTCAAATAAGAATAATTTGAATAGAAACGAACTGATTGATTTCATTTACAACAATATTCAATACAACTTTGATTCGTCTTTATTTGATCAGGAGCTTAAGGAATATAGTAAGAAAAGTGTGACTGAATACTTAAATATGCTGATTGCAAGACAAATTGAAGAAGTGCAAATAAAAATTCCAGACAGCTTTCAACAGCTCTACTTCAAGAGGATTGTCATTTTGAAAGCAGTTGACGCGATGTGGATCGAACAATCAGATAATTTACAGCAATTAAAATCTGTTGTGAATGGAAGAAGTTGGGGTCAGCACAGACCAATCTATGAATTCCAAATTGAAGCAAGACGATCCTTTTTTGAAATGAAGGAGGAAATATGGCTAAACATCCTTAGAAATTTACTATTATCGGATTTAGTTTACAATTCCGATGGTTCTATTGATGTAGATTTTCCTTAGTTCAGATGTAGATGAGTATTAAAAAAAGGACGGTAACCATGAAAAACAATAAAGAAATAGTCAAACGAATTTGTTGGAGCATCCTACTGCTTACAATAGTGGAATTTGGGAAAAAAATTGATGTTCCAGGATTTTTAACTATTCCACAAGAGGGATCACAAAACCTAATCATTCGCTTTTTATCAACGACAACCGGAGGGAATTTAGCTAAACCAACACTACTCTCTCTTGGTATGGGACCTTATATGACAGCTTTGATCATCTGGACCACAATAAGCATGATTGATACCGATAGAATTAACAATCTTTCAATTAAACAAAGGGGCTATATTCAGCGAGTACTGACGCTCATTTTCGCTATTGCACAAGGGATTGCCTTGATGTTCAAATTTGAAAATCTGATTGATTATAAATCCTTTCCTGACGTAAATAAGCTCACCTTTTTTTGTGTAGCAATTCTCATACTAACAACAGGAGCGATGTTTGTTTCTTGGCTATCAGATATCAATAGTGAAAAGGGCGTCGGAGCACAAAGCTTATTTATTTTACCGGGATTGATTTCTAATATTCCTGCCATGCTCGTATCTGGACAAAGCGGGACCTTGAGAATTAATAGCAGTTTTATTATCGGCTTGCTGATTATCACTCTGATTTATATTGTTGTAACGGTATTTCTATACAATTCAGAATATCGAATCGCTATTCAACGAACAGGAATAGATAGTAAATTCAATCATTCATACATCCCGATTCGATTATTAACTGCAGGGGCCATGCCTTTTATGTTTGCGGTAACAGTTTTTTCAGTTCCACAATTATTGCTATTGAACGATCGATGGACTAATACTCTTTTTTCTAGTGTCCTTTCAAGGCTTTTTTCTTTTAATACGGTTGAAGGAATAATTACCTATGGGATCATTCTTTATGCATTGGGGATGGGGTTTAGCTATATAAATGTTCGTCCTCATGACATCGCTAAGCATTTAAAGGAATCAGGAGATTATATATATGAAATAGTTCCTGGTGCAGACACTGAGACGTATATTAAAAAGAAACTATCGACTATAGCAATGGTAGGGAATTCTTATCTAGTAATCGTCTCCCTTGTTCCATTATTTATTGGGTTAAAAATAGAAATTATAGCAAATCTGGCCTTCTATTTTGGGAGTGTCTTCATGTTGATTATCATTCTGGATACGCTCACCCAAGAAATTAGGTTTATTTTTTCGAAACGAAATTACAATATTTTTTAGCGAGAAGCAGGAGTGTACAAATTCATGATTTACTTAATCCCGAATTGGAAACAGGCGGACAATAATTTAGAGAATGACCGGATTTTAAATATTACAAGACTTTTTGCAGAAAGTGGCGAGCAATACAAATTATTTTTATTGAATTATCTGCCTTTTTTAAGGTATAAGGCGCAGGAGTATTCATTGTTTTCTGACTGCTACTGGCGAGCTTATGATGTCATTCAAAACGTTTCCTTAGAAGAAGGGCATCCACTGAGCATAGAGGACTTATGCTTTCCAAAGGATGTCGAAAGTGTCTATACCCCTTTTGGGATGGTGCTTCTTCAAAACAATCAATCCTATGGGGAAGTAACCTATAACAAGTATGGCTGTATTGAGCGTGTGAAGTTTTTTGAATCAGATGGCTACTTCATTGATTATTACGATGACCGTGGGTTTTTATCACAAAAAGAATTCGCATCAAAATCAAATAAAATATATAAACGAGAGTATTTCAATGAGTACGGTGAAAAAACAGTCACAGAGCTCCTAGGTGATAATCCGGAGATAATCATCGAAGAAGCAGGAAACGATCAATTGAAAAAGACCAAATTTTTCACAATGGATGAGGTCGTATCGGCTGTTCTGCAAATAGAGTTTGAGAAAAACAAAAAGAATGACAAGAAGATTCTCACAACGACGGACGAGGATGTACTTAAAGCGACACAGGTTCTTCAGGAGAAAGAATCACTTGTTCGAATTGTCTCAGATGACAACGTTCTTCGTGAGTATAATAGAGAACTTTTTATAAATTGCATGAAAACTGCAAAGTCAATTGTCACAGACACATCCGCCAAGCATCGAGAGCTACTTTCAGTAAGAAAAGCTTATCCAGCATTAAGCAACACCTCAATTCATACTATTCCAATGTTCAATACCGAATTGGATTTAGGAATGAGTAATTCAGTTGCGCAGCTGATTATGTATTGGCGAGCAACTCAGTTATCGGATGTTTTATTTGAAGCAAATGAGGTTTTGATTAAGAACCTAATCAGCAATACCAAGTACAGTTTAATTATCGAAGTGAGCACAATACTTGATCAAAGTAAATTTCAGGAACTTCAAAAAGATTTTATTGATGGTTACTTTGATGTCGATAGTGAGTCTGAAGATTTTAAAAAAGCAGCACACTTTATTGAAGCTAAAAGGACGAAGCATTTGTATAAGGCAGATGAACTTGCTATTGAAGAAATTCGAAAAACGGATTCATGGAAAAATTTGGTAAAAGCAATTGATGTTTATAATCGAATCGAATTTCGAGTTCAGCCAACACTTTTGTCCATTAGAAATGATTTTCAGAGAACAAGACTTTATATCGATATCAGTGATAAATACGATTTACAGATGCAGTCATTGGCGATCAGCGCAGGGATCCCTCAGATTACGAAAGCGAAAACTGATTTTATCGAAGACTATAAAAATGGTCGTATTATAAGGAGAATCTCTGAACTAGAACCAGCATTGAGTTACTTTTTAGAAAATTTAAGTAACTGGAACAATGCGTTAGTTAAAAATGTAACGATAATTGAGGATTTTAGTCCACAAATCATACTAGAAAAATGGAGGCAGGCGTTGAATGGCTAAGAAAATTAATCTTTTTCACATCGGAAAAAAAGCAGCAGAGAATGTAGATCAGCTGTCCTCCAAATTTCAATACAAGTGGTTGCCTAGTAATTATGATTTTTCTCAAGATGAAAATGAGACAGGGATATTTATTGAGGGTCAGTTTAACACAGCTTTTGGAAGAGCTATTTTTATTTTAGAATCGCATGCGGAACTTCTTGTATCAAATAGTCATTTATTAGTACAGTTGCCTGCTTATCAAATTTTTTACGACAACGAGGCAGTTATTTCGAGTGAAATAGAAAAAATACTGACCTTAAAGCAAGCCATTTCTGTTGAAATGAAGGAAATGGGCCAGGTTTTTCAATTTATCAATCAACAGTACTTAGTTAGACAATCCGGCTATAAATTGTCAAATGACTTTATCAAAGTGCAACCGAATTTTGATGGAACTATCCAAAAGTGTGGAAATTCCTACGTGGAGCTAAATGGAAATTTTTCAAAAGAGTTTCGACAAGTAATTTCTTGGAAGATGACAAATCTCATCAAAGCAGATGAAAAAATGGAGTTTTTTTCGGAGGTAGGTGTTCTTTCAGGAGAAATAGAACTATTATTCAAAATATTTCTAGTGAAAGAGAATACTTCGCAAGTTGTTCAAGTGATTGAAGTTCCATTAGCTCGGCTTCAGCAAGGAGAAAAAATCACTTTTAAGGAGCAGGTGAATACGTATATTAACGTTTCCTTGTATGCGCGAGGAGGTACTGGAAAACTTCGAGTTAGTCAAGTACACGTTCGGAAAGCATTAGCAGATAGTAGTTCAATGATTCCTGGTGGAAAAAAAATCATTGATTCAGAAAATCTAACGGGAGAAGTTTTCTACTATTTTAATGCGGGAGATTTGAAACCACCATTAGCCGTTTACTTCTCAGGTTATCGACCTGCGGAAGGATTTGAAGGGCGAAGGATGATGAGCAGCATGGGAGGAGGCCCCTATATGTTGATTGCAGATCCTAGATTAGAAGGTGGAAATTTTTACTTAGGCAGTAAGGCCTTTGAACAGAAAATTGTCGAGACTATTCAGGATAAATTAAAGCTTTTAGGATTTACATCTGCGGACCTCATTTTATCTGGCTTATCTATGGGAACATTTGGTGCCCTTTATTATGCAAGTGATTTAAGACCGAATAGTGTCATTATTGGTAAACCATTAGCCAATATTGGAACAATTGCATTGAATGAACGCGTTTTAAGACCGAATGGGTTTCCAACTTCTTTAGACATGCTTTTTTACAATACTGGAGAATCATCCATCCAGGCGGCAGAAAGATTGAATAAAAAGTTCTGGGATAAGTTTTCTGCTGGAGATTATAGTCATACTACTTTTGCAGTGGCGTATATGAAACAGGATGACTATGACAAGGATGCCTTTCCGCAACTTTTTAAGGTATTAAAAGAGAACCGTTCTACTGCCAGAGTGTTGTACAAGGGGCTAACCGGCAGACATAACGATAATAGTACCGGAATAAATAAGTGGTTTTTAAAACAATATCGAAATATCTTATTCAATAGTTTCCAAAGAATCATGGATGATTTTGAATAACAAGCGGGGTGAGGTCTTGGAAAATTTTTACATGATAAAGTGGGGAACTGATTTTAGTGACAATTATAATTACGGAGCTAGAATAGAGCTGTTAAAAAATGATTTTGTTCGTTTTTCTTCTCCATTTATGCCCGCAGGAACGCCTATAAAAGTATGGCAGTCAAAAACGGAATACCACGCAGATCGAAAGTCGCCTATGCTTCCTATTTTAATGAACGGAAAGGAATACAGAATAGTGTTGGAGGCAGAGTTTGATAATGCTGATGCAGGTCAATTGACCATTGAATTTTTTGATGTCAATCAGGATTTAATTGATAAAGTTCATTTTCAAGATTTAACAGGAAACTTTACTTATCCAGAGAACGCTGTCACGTACAAGGTTCAGCTGGTCAATAAAAAACATGAGTTTATTATCTTTAAGTATTTATTGATTTTTAGCGAGCCGCTCAAGGAACAATATGAATTCAAATTAAACAAGAATTTAAGTGTTCTTTTTTTTAAAGCCAAGCATTCCTATGAAGGATTAAAGACGACGGTCGTTGTTTTAAAAAATTCAAAGTACGTGACGAGTTTAGAGATAAACGAGTACAGAAATTATTTTTTTCTATTGAGTAATGAGTCGGAAGGCGATTGGCTAGAAGCAGCAACCTATGTAGTGGATCGACTTCAATCAATCTCTAAAAGCTCACCGATTGAGATTAACAGAGGTCTTCGTTTCAATAATTTGGATCATAAAAATCGAGCGTTACCATGTATATTAGAAAAACTCATACCTAGGTGCAAAATACATGAGATGCCAATACACACAGAGAATCGTTCTGCTCTTTTGAAGGAAAAAGCATTTTTGAATCATTATCAAACCACTATTTTACAGGCAATTGTTTCGATTAAGAAAAGAAATTCGTCGTTTGTGGACATGTCCACATCTCGAGATTCTGCAAATAGTCAGAAAAACACGATCAGGAGGGAAGGATAAATGAACTTTTTTATAAATAAAGCAATGGGGATTGGAAATTCTGGTGTGGAGCATGCACAGTTTTATCGAGCAAAATGTTTCGAAAAGGTTCAGCTTCCATATAAATATGTATTTGTGGAGCTGGTAAAAAATCTACACGAAGCCATGGAAGCTTGGCGTATACCAGATAACAAAGTCATTAACATGTGGGAATACTTTGTTTTTGGAAATGAGTATTTAAAAAAAGGAGCAACAAAAACATATGAACACAAAGAAGAGATTCTTCTAGATTTTACAAATACACATCGGACGAAAGAGACAATCACATCGTCTGGGATGTTTATTGTAGAACATTTGGAAAAATCGCCAAGTAAAAAAAAGGAAAACTTATTATTAGTCTCCACGTATAAGACGGAAATATTTGATTATAAAACGTTGGAAAGAAAAGTAATGTTTGAATACATCGATGATAAACACCGAGGAAAGCTGATCAGTAATATCCATCTTTTTGATTTCGAAGGAGAACATTTATTTTTCCGAACAGAAGTATTGCTGCAGCGTTTCTTCTTTGAGTGTTTGGCTAAACAATTTTCAGGAGTCAAAAATTATTTTGTTGATCGTGGGCAGGAAGCTGAATCGGCATTATTTAATCATAAGCCTGAGGGAACAAATATTATTGAAATTATTCATGCAGACCATCTCTCAGATCGGGATGTTCCTTCTGCCCCATTATGGAATAACTATTATGAGTATCTATTAACGCATATGGGGATGGTTGATCGAGTCGTTGTGGCTACAAAACTTCAAAGGGAAGATTTATTAATAGATTTTCCCAAGGAAACTGGAAAAATTTGCGCGATTCCAGTTGGAGGCATCCGGGATCAGGCTATTCAACAAGAAAGCGAACCTTTCAAAAATAAACCGATTCAGAAGTTTATCACTGTCTCGCGTCTGGCATCAGAAAAGCATATCGATATTGTTATCAAAGCGATTTGTGATGCTAGGAAACAATTTCCAATGATTTCTTTAGATATTTATGGTCAGGGTGGAGAAGATAATAAGTTGCGCGAAGTAATCAAAGAATTGAAGGCGGAGACTTTTGTAAAACTAAAGGGACACTCCAATCAAATAAGTCAAGTCTATCCAAATTACGATGCCTTTATTTCTGGTTCTTATTCAGAAGGGTTTGGCCTAACGTATATTGAAGCATTAGATGCAGGATTGCCGATTGTGACTTTTAAAGCGAGATTCGGCGCGTTAGAACTAGTAAAAGACGGAGTGAATGGATATTTAAAGGATTTTTCTCGTACAGATGAAGAATACAGCCGTGAACAACTGAAGGAGGGAATTCTTCAATTGCTGAAGGCAAATCATCAAGAAATAGTCAACAATACAAGAATATCGGTTAGGGACTATCAGGATTCAATTATTGCGAACCAATGGAAGGAGCTTATCAATGGATTATGAGTTAGTGAGTGTAATTAAACCAACAAATAATATCTGGCAAAGCCAAAAAAAGCGATTAATTACTAATAAGGGAAAAGTTATTTCACTTTCTCCTAGCCCGACGTTTAACAAGTTAAAAGAATCTGAAGGCGTTGAAGGAATAAATATTTTAGATCATCTCACTCAACGAAACCATCATTCAAATGCCTTTCTCTTTTTTAATCAAATTCCAACAGTTTCAACAGCGGAAGTTTATATGAATGAAGATCGAAGTATCTCTGTAATTAATGATGGAGATGAAATCGGACAGGTCGTGACGTACCCAGAAACACGCCGCCATGTGAAAGAAGTCAACTATCTGAATAGGGATGGTACGACAGATTTAATTGAAGAGTATGCAGATGACGGAGCACTTTATAGCAATATTCATTTTTTTAACGACGCTGTCCAAGAAATTGATTTTTTTGATAGTCAGCAACATCCGATTGTCCAATATTTTTTTTATGAGGGACAAATTAACTTAGTGACTATAAGAGATAAAAATACAGGAAAGGTTTCTAATAAATATAGCAGTCTTGTCCAGTTTTTAGCGGATCAAGTAGCAAATATTGTTACTGAAGAAGACCGTGTGTCGATCGCTTATATGGGATTGGAACTTTTTTCGTTGTCCCAAACAAAGTCGGACAATGTGCTCTATTTGAGCGAATCTCCCTTTACTAATACCGGTGATATTAAGGAAAACTTATTGAGCATACTTGAGAATAGGATTTCTTATATCAAAGAAGTAAAGATGTTAAAAACACAGTACCAAAAATTGACAAATAAAAATGTTTGTTTAGATAAAGTAACTATTATTGATTAAGGAGTTTCTAACTATGACGATTCCAGCAGAAAAAGTTTTCAAGAAGATTCAAGAGCTAGTCAATGAAAATCCTGATTCGCTGTTAAATTTTGATCAGGAACAAGAGAGAGCAGAAACATTGCTAGAGCAGCAAAAGAAACAATTAACAATCATGCAGGCGATCAACGAACAAATCAAGCAATTAGCTGGTAGCCAAGCAGCGATTGATCAAATTAAACAGCTAAAAACAGATTTTAATGGTCTTTTCGAAGAATACAAACAAGAATATGCAGCACTACAAGAAATATTGTTAACGTTGAGGGTCTCATATGATACCGAAAAGATCATCGCTAAGCAATACGTTATTAACGAAAATGAAAAAATTATTTTGAGTATCGTGAATGAAATAGAAAAATAGCCCCTCAGGTTAAACGCTTTTTTTGAGGACATGAAGGAGAGAAAATAATGGATACAGTGATACCAGCAGACGAGCTTTTATTAAGTATGAATGAAATGATAGAAAAGCATTCATCGTCCTTACTAGATTTTGCAACGGAGCAGAAAAATGCGTCAGATATAGTCACTAAGCAGCATGATAAGGTGAATCAGTTACAAAAGCTGCATCAAGAAATGACGAACATGCTTAATCAATCAGACACAACGATTGAAACTATTAAAACGATGAAGGAGCATTTTAATCAGGTTCATAAAGAATATATGGACGAATATCTTTTGTTGAAGGAAATTTATTTAACAATTTCGGTGTCATTTAAGACGGAAAAAGATGTTTTGAAACATTGCTTTTTTGTAGAAAGTGAGCAGGCTCTTTCTAAAATTATAGAAAAGACCACTGATCAAAATTTACAGATTTCTCAATTAAGTGAAAATATACAGGTACTTGGAGAAGCATAGGGTCCTTTTTAGATACAGTGAAAAGGGAACTCTCTAAAAAGGATCCCTCTCAACAAATTTTATATCCTTTTAGAGAAGATTTTTTAGGAGGGCAGCAAATGAAAAAAGATCAGTTATCACGAGAGATAGAAGAAAAATTTAAGCAGGAAAGCAATAAGGTTATAGATAATGCTGAGGATAAGGACAAACATTCTAAATTGCTGACTATTATTATTTCAGTAATTATGTCCAGTGTTATCTTAGGATCACTTGTCTATTCTTTAATTGAGTCAATTGGAAGGTAAGTATGTAATTAATCCTTTTGCATGTTAAAAGAATAGACGATAAGTGGAGAAATAGTTTTACTGTTGAGTCTGAGGAGCGTGGAATGATGAAAAGTAGTCTTTTGAGCATTTGCAGATTAATTAATACGATGAATCCAACTCTGACCGAACCACAAAACTCGGTTGTAGCGGTAAACATTGATCGAGAAGCGATCGAAGAAATACGGAAAAGAAAAGGAATTCCAATTCGAACACTAGAAAGAAAGATTAATCTTTCAAAATCTAGATATTACCGATGGCTGCGGTATCAAACAGATTTACCGCTTGAATTGGTGATGGGACTAAAAAAAGTTTTAAATATGTCAGATCGAGAATTATTAAACCTATTTGTTTCTTCTACAGATGAACAGATTCAAATGTTGGGATTAGTAATTTATACCTCTCTATCGAACAAGGAACGAGAGTGTAAACAGTTTTTAACGCTCCGTAAATCGTTAGAAAAATTTCGTAATGCTAGTGAAGATAATATCTCCTATAAACTTATATTAACGTATGCCGATTTAGTAGTGCATTGTTGTTACGGGAATGATTCTAGTCAAGAAGTAAATCAAATTGCCGATTATTTTTCATCTATTGATTACTTCACAATGTTTGATATTTTGCTTTATTTAGCAACTTTACGGGTGAATCTGAATTTTTCTTGTTCCAGTTCAGTGATGGAGAAAGAAAGTATTATCCTAGAAAATAGCATACTGAAGAAATTTTTGAAAAATCAGTCAAATGAGTGGAAAGATATTCTTATTGGCTGTGTGATTGACTTATCTTTATGTTTTGTGGATATGAACAATCATAAACAGGCGATTAAGTTGTTGAATAAGGCGACGTCAATTCTAAAGCCTGTCTCTTATACACATCTGACGCTGCCGACGACGGAGAGAGTGTAGAT
>ERZ1026976.375-NODE-375-length-15094-cov-9.612674_pt1 | contig 15094 bp, 11 predicted proteins | sample MGYA00519293_ERZ1026976 | MGnify/ENA primary metagenome ERZ1026976 (study PRJEB26926, sample SAMN06164671) | human gut metagenome | biome: ENVO:00009003; feature: ENVO:2100002; material: ENVO:00002003 | host: Homo sapiens | place: USA | collected 2012 ... | reverse complement strand
CTCCGTCGTCGGCAGCGTCAGATGTGTATAAGAGACAGCTTTTATATCTATCCGTTATTTTATATCTAACTATCAAACTAAACAAAAATAACGTTTTTTTATCATTCTATTCAATTAGATACCTTCATGCTCTTGTACCTCACGAGCATATTCTTTACTCGCTTCATATTTTGCGATCGCCTTCTTCCGGCGATCCTTATGATCAACAATAGGCAATGGATAATCCTCACCTAAAATTACACCGAATTCTTCCTGCTCCTCTTTTGTCAGCTTTTCTGGCTGATGAATCCATTTATTAGGCAATGCTGCTAGTTCCTTTACGTATTTTCTGATAAATTTTCCCTCTGGATCAAATTTTTCTGATTGTGTTGTAGGGTTAAACACGCGAAAATATGGTACAGCATCCGTCCCAGTGGAAGCCGCCCATTGCCAGCCGCCGATGTTACTGGCAGGTTCATAATCGATCAGTATTTTCTGAAAATAACGTTCTCCCCAACGCCAATCAATCAACAAATCTTTGGTTAAGAAGGAAGCCGTAATCATTCTCAAACGATTGTGCATCCAGCCCGTTTCATTTAGCTGGCGCATCGCCGCGTCAACAATCGGAAAACCTGTAGTCCCTTGCTGCCACTTCTCAAATTTTTCTTGATCATTCTCCCATTGAATGAATCGAAACTGAGCTTGAATCGGCTCTTTTTTTTGGCGAGGTGCATTGGTATAAATCATGTTGTAGAAATCTCGCCAGCACAATTCTTTTTCAAAGGTCCGGCGCCCCTGCGTTACCTTTTCATCCTGTAAAACCTGCCACACTGTACGAATTGATAGCTCTCCTGTACGGAGATAGCGTGATAGGTGACTTGTTTGGTCCAAGCTTGGAATATCACGCGCCTTTTCGTAGTCTGCGACATATTTTTTTACAAATTTTTTCAGCTTACGTTTTGCTGCTTCCTCACCAATCTCGGTATCCCTAGGAAAGCTCGAAACAAGATCCTCGAACTTTTTTTCATCAGCTAAAAACAACGGCTTTGAGTAAATTGAATCTGGTTCGAATGATACTACAACTGGTGTTTCCTTGACACGTTCCTTCCACTTGTTGTAATAGGGAGTGAAAACTTTGTAGTATTCTCCCTGCTGATTTTTTATTTCTCCAGCACCATGCAGATAATGATCTTGAAAACGAAAATACTCGATGTTGTTTTGTTTAAAGAACGCCTTTGCTTCCGCGTCGCGAATAGCACCATAACCTGTCGTATCCTCGTTAAAGTAGACCCTCCTCCAATCTGGTACAGTCTCCTTTAATTTTCTGAACAGCTCAACTGGATCGCCAAATTGAATGTGAAGATGACTTGTTTGGTCGATCGTCTCCTTAAATTGCTTCACGCTGGCAAAAAAAGCTTGATGGTTTTTGCTATCTTCTAAAAACTGGCTCGGGTTGACTTGAAATAACAGAACCAACTCGTCCGTATCTGTTAAATCCTGAATCGCATGATACAAAGCTTTGTTATCTTGTATCCGTAAATCACGTCGAAACCACATTACTGTCTGCATAAAGAGCCTCCTTCAGCTATTTGGTTTTCTCTCATTCGACGCTACCATATTTTTGCGGAAAAGACATTTCAAACGTACTTCCTTGGTTACCATCCTTCCACTCATGGAGATTTCAAAATAACTGATCTACTTTCTTTTTATACTAAATGCTCTTTCTAATAAGTTGTTATTATTTCCGATTCATTAGTAAGCTTGCCGCCTGAAAAATTCTTTTAATAGACTTAGTGTTCCTAAGATGAAAAGAAAAACCAAAGAAAAAATTTTCTTTGGCTTCTTGTTTGTTCTATTGGCCTTTTGAATCTTGCTTCCCGTCTTCACTGATAAAATGAAACGGCCCTTCATGTGTAAATGGTCTCCTGCCCCCACGGTACTCCCTATCCGGAAAAGTCATAAAGCTTTTGACGTAATGATTCAAGGTATCAATCGTGTAAGAAACGCATAAGCCGGACTCTTCTATCCAATCAACGGAAAAAATACCACTTGGATATTGCTCGACATGGATTGTTTCAATATCTGTTGCTCCGGCGTCTTCCTGCCGGATAGAGGTCCATCGCAATTGATTGTCCTGTAAAAAATCAATGCGAAATTGAAGTCCTGAATCAAATAGAATTTTCGCGCTCCTACCTTCTAATGGATTGCTCTTCATCGCTACACCTGCTTTTCTTGTATTTGTTAAAAAATTCTATCTCCATCATACAGGTTTTAGAATAAGAGAGCTATCTTTTCTCACACCGGCTAATTATTAAGAAAACATTAAGGAGGATGAATTTACACTTTTTTCTCATCTTGAATTCTCGCAGCAAGAAAATACAAATCCCCTTCATATCAAGAATAATGTCGAAAGCATAAAAGTTCATCGTTTTCAAAGTGCTGAAAATTGCATTTGGGCTGAATTTTGCAGATTTTTTTCTCTCTACTTTTTTGCTAAAGCCTATTATACGAGGATTCTTCAAAAAATAATGCGCATTTCCCCAGAAAAATTGCCCCCTTCATGTAATTTTCTGAGGTTTGATCTAGTTTGCATTTGTGCTTTATCTTTATGCCATCGGCCGATAAGAAAATTCATTTGAAATGGAGGATTAATCAGTCATTGACTTACGGTCAACTATTTAACCTAAAACCAACAACGCTTGAAAAACGAATTAAAGAATACTATTACACGACTCAAAACAGCAGTTTTACCCATCAAATACATCTTAACTTTACACATACGCTATCAACTTGGTGCAGAAGAGTTCGCCCGTATCTGAAAGGATCTCGTTCATGAGATTTTTACGAATACCAAAGCGACTCGTACTATGAAACGCTTCTTCTATTATTTTATGGCTCCTGAATGGAAAGCGTTAAAGCTTAAGCTTTTCCCCATCCGTAACTTCGGTGAAAAAGCCATATCACTTGTCCATTCCCTTATTTCTAAAGTTCGCCCTTCTGAAACAACCGAACTCTGATAGGAAGGCACTCTAACCAGATAAAAATTGAGAAAGGAAAACAATCATTAGAAACAGGATTTAGTCGCGACTTTTACGAATGGTGTAGGAAAAGAACACACCTGGACATACAAGAATTTGAAGAAGGATTTACCTACCCCCGTTATTAAAGAACCCTGCAACTTCTTGACTTCTCTAACTATTTTTGAAGAAAATGGCATAAAGCTCTTTAATAAAGTGGTAACAACAAAGATTGTCACTACTAAAGAAACCGAGATTTTTGATACAGAGAAGGGGACTAAAACGAACGACTACAGAAATGTCGAACCTTCAGCCTCAAAAGCAGAAGCACCGTTGAAAAAAATTGAAGAAGCTCCTTTGAAATCAACAGAAGCTCTAAAAAATGAACAGTTAATGCAACTTTCATTTAGACCTGTTCCACAAATAAAGATGCCGACAATGAGAGTAGCAAAAAAACGGTCCGATGAAAATCCCCCTCCTGTCAGGACTACTAGGGATTCCTTGCTTCCTTCTCTGAAGCCTATGGAGACTATAAAAGGGCTGGTCTCTTGGATTCGTAATAGAACAAAAAATGAAGAAAAAGCACAAAAAGGACATGACCCTAGCTAAATTCTGCCACTATGCTTTCAGTTTTTCTCGATTAAATCCCCGAACATTCTCCTGTTTATGAATGTCGGGGATTGGTAAACAATATATTTTAATAAATCCAGTTAAAGATCCAAAGCCCTGTCTAAACGATAGCCTTCTCCCCACAGTGTGGTCAACATCGAGCTATCTATTCCAGCCTCATGCATCTTACTTCTTATTCTTTTCGCTAAATTGGATAGATGTGCTTGTTTGGAGTGAGTCAGGTTGCTATTCCATATTTCTTGGCACAGAAGCTCTCGCGAGACGGTCTCCCCATCTGCATCAATCAACAGCTTTAGGAAAATAATTTCCAATCCAGAAAAACGGATTCGCTCCAATCGGCTATCGTTTGCCACACCCTCCTGTCTATAAGAAAACGGTTGGCTTATATACTTTGTATTTTCTGTTGATTGTATACAATCGCTTAATGTATCTCTCAATATTTCGATTGAGGCATTGATTGGAATAAAATAGTCTATTCCTTCTAAAACAGGCTCCATTTTCTCACTTTGTTCGTTGTCTCTTTTTTGGATAACGATTAAAGCCGTTTTATTTAGTCGTTCCAACAAAAGTCCTTGTTCTTCTGTCGGAATAGATTCGCTTAGCAAAACCACTTGAAAACAACTCAAAAAATCCAAGGGGATGTGCTGATTTTCTATTCGAGACAATAATTCTGTTGTACAAAAAACTTCATATCCTAAATGTTTAATCTTCTCTTCAAGCTGTTGTTCTGCCATCATGCTCTTTGTTAACAATAAAATTCGACACATACTATCTACCTCTTTCATTCTTTGCTATTGTTTCTCTTTGTCTACAGAGCGTCGCCTTTTTTGTCGGATCGCTTTTACCTGCTTTGTGTTTATATTTTAGTAATCCGCGTTCAAACCTCTTATTATTCATCCCTCTTACTTCCTTTGGAATCGGTACTTCTTCACCTGATTTTAAGATTAGAAGTGGAAAATAAGCTGAAACATTTCTTTTAACAAAATAAAGTTTGAGACTTACATAATCAATTTCCTCAGTCTTAATCATTCTATCTCCCAAAAGAATTCCCTTCTCACAAATGACCAAATCATTCTCTTTTTGTTTTTTTAGGTATCTTTTCAGTGTCAATAAATAGCTCATTAAAATGACTGAAATGATTGTACTAATTTCTACACTCAACTCCCTTTTCTTAATCAAAAATAGAATGATGATCACTGAAAATCCGCCTACAGTAATGAGTAGCCCTATTTTTTTATCAATAGATTCATCCAGCTTTCCTTGATAGAAGAGGTTCTTTTCCCTTATGCTCACTCCATCCCTCCTAACTGCTTTCATGATAAAATCTCTTTTCTGATTTTCGTTATAACTTTATTTTATATTGATAATCGAATCATTTTCGCTTTAATTCCATTAAATATTCCGTGTTTTTTTAATGTATAAACGGAAAAAAAGAACCTTTTCTATCTTTAACTAATTTATCTTTTATAAAATTAACGAAAAATCACTTTTAATAAATTTTTGTCGAAAAAAAAAAAGAGATTTATTGGATGCGAATCCAACAAACCTCTCTTGCTATACGAACTATCTCATTATTTTACGTTTTTTAGACACAATATATAGAATCGTTCCTATAAGAAAAATTCCCGAAATGACGATCCACGTGGATTGTTTTTCCCCTGTTTTCGGATAGTAGGTACTGTTGCCAGTCTTTCCTGAAGAACTACTATTTCCTGCATCAGGTAAGGTAGATCCACCAGAACTATTCTTTATGCTTTTTTCCGTTTCCTCTTTAGCGTTGTAAACATCTATAGTAATCAACTCTGTTTTTTCTTCAATCTTGAAGTTGATTGGCGTCGAATCAATCACGTACCCTTCTGGTGCTTTCGTTTCTTTTAATTGATACTCCCCAACATCCAGATCATCCAACGCAAATGTACCGTTATCATCTGTTATCAGATCCTTTTCTAGCTCGTTTCCTTCCTTATCAAATAAAGAGAAGACGGCATCTTTCAGATTTTCCATGCTGGCTTTATCCTTTTTGACTACTCGTAGAGCCTTTTTCTTCCCTTCATTTGTTTTTTCAACTGCCATACTGTTAGCTTGCTTCTCCTTAACTACTACTTTCAAAGGCGTTGGATCAACATCATAGCCATTCGGCGCTTTTTTCTCAACAAAATAATAGACACCTGGTTTTAACTCTTGAACTGACAGCCTTCCTGCTTGATCGGTTTCCATTTCTTTGATGATCACTTTATGATCTTCATCCTGTAGTTCAAAAACCGCCCCTGGCAACGTTTCCCCCGTTTGCTTATCAATTTTTTCTAAAGTGATGCTCCCTTTAACTTGTTTATTTGATTTGGTTAATTCTAATGCCTTAGTTTGACCTTTTTCAATCGTGAACGTAATTGGCGATTGATCTAACTCATAACCAGTAGGTGCCTGCGTTTCAACAAATTGATAATTCCCCGGTGTTAACTTGTCAATCGCTAATTTTCCATCCGCTCCTGTTTTCAATCCTTTTTGTAATATTTTTCCGTCCATATCCTGAAGTTCAAACACTGCTCCTGACAGAGGGTCAGCGCTTTCGGCATCTACTTTTGTCAGAACTACACCGCCAGGCGTTAGATGATTCGTCTTTGTTAATTCAATGGCTTGGTTTTGATCTTTTACAATCGTAAAGTTGATTGGCGTGTCATCTTTTACATATCCTGTAGGCGCCTGTGTTTCAATGAAGTAATAGTTTCCAGGCCTTAAATTCTTTACTGCCAATTTTCCATCTTGGCCTGTTGTCAAATTCTTTTCAACGATTTCGTCTCTGTCGTTATATAGATCAAAGACTGCTCCTGCTAAAGCCTCTGCTGTTGTTGCATCCGCTTTAGTTAATACAACACTTCCAGTTATTAGCTTGTTTGATTTTTTTAATTCAACAGCTTTTGTTTGCGCTTTTTCGATTGTAAAACGAATTGGTGTCTGATCTAACTCATAACCAGTAGGTGCTTTCGTCTCAACCAGTTGGTACTCTCCTGGTTTTAGATTATCTATCGCTAGCTTTCCATCTGATCCTGTCATTAAACCGCTTTGTTCTGGATTTCCTGATTGATCCTGCAGCTCAAACACTGCTCCTGCTAAAACTTCAGATGTATCAGCATCTACTTTTTGTAGTACTACACCACCCGTTGTTAACTGATTTTGCTTCTCAACTTCTACTACTTTCGTTTGTCCCTTTTCCACCGTAAAGCTTACAGGTGTTCGATCTATTTCGTAGCCAGTCGGTGCCTTGGTTTCGACTAGCTGGTATTCCCCCGGAGCCAGATCATTAATTACCAGCTTCCCATCTAAACCTGTCACTAAACCATTTTGAAGCGTTTTATCCGTCTGATCCTGTAACTCAAATACTGCTCCCGCCAATACTTCTGATGTATCAGCATCCACTTTTTGTAATACTACTCCTCCTGGAATCAGTTCATTTACCTTTGATACTTCAACTACCTGTGTTTGGTTTTTGACGATCGTAAATGCTAATGGGGTAGAATCGAGTACATAGCCAGTCGGCGCTTTTGTTTCTACTAACTGATAATCTCCTGGCACTAGGTCAGTGACTAAAAGCTTCCCTTTTGAATCTGTCTGTAAAGCGCTTCTTAAAAGCTTTCCTTCTTTGTCTTGCAATTCAAACACTGCACCGCTGAGAACTTCGGAGGTATTCTTATCTAATTTAGTTAGTAAAACATCCCCCATATCTTTTTTATTATTAATGCTAATTTCTATTGGTTCGATCGCATCAGACGTAACACTTACATTGTGGGGCGTACCCTCCAAAACATATCCCTCAGGTGCTTTTGTTTCAATAATTTGATAATTCCCCACTGCAAGCGGCGTGGAAAGAAACTCTCCTGAAGCATTCGTTTTTCCGTGGTCCACTATATTCCCTGAAGTGTCCTTAATATCAAATTCCGCATCAGCTAACGTCTGACCACTGTCATCAATTTTTATAACCTTCAATCGTCCGTCAATCCGTTTGGTACTTACCTGGCTACTTTTTAATGTCTGATCTTTATTCGTGATCGTTGCATCATTGGTAACAGTTTCTCCTGTTTTTAGTTTTTGAGAATCAGCTTTGAAAGAAAAATCGTATGTGAGCGGACCTATTAAATCTTTCTTTGTAGTAATTTTTATGACATTATTTGTTACATCTGTGTCAAAAATCTCATCGTCAATCGTTGAAACCCATTCATCAAAATCGATTTTTGAAGCATCTAGATTGTCAGTGATTACTGCACCCGCTGGAAGAACGCCACCATAAACTTTCAATCGAAGGTTGTAGGTAAGTTCGTTATCATTTAGGTTAACGATTGTTTTATCCACCTGTTTGGACAATCCCACCGTCTGAACTGAGACATCCTTTATTTGCAATGGATAAGCAGTGCGATAAACACCGCCATCATAACTCATAGAAGCCTTATTCTTCACTTCACCTTCTGCCTTAATATGCTCTGGATCATTTACATCCAAGGCATACTCGATCATATAAGATTTATCCGCTGGAAGATTTCCAAAATTGACGGTTATTTCTCTAGTAACTGCATCATAAGTCACTTTGTCTATAAAATCCGCAGAAACATAGTTAAAGGTCTGTTTCCCCGAAGCGTCTTCTCCTGCTTCAGCGATTCGAATCCCTCCAGCAATGGGAGTTCTGCTACCTGTAGCAAAATCAAAGGCGCCTGGATAAGGGGTAAGTTCTGTCCCTTCTGGTAAGACATCTTTCACAACAACATTATTTCGAGCAATATGATCGTAATTCACAACCAAAGCAAACTTATTCTTACCCGCATCATTTAAATCTAAAATTCCATAGGTATCAGTACTAGCCGGATACATCTCTTTATCACCATAATAATATTTACCAAATGGTGGATTCCCATTTCTTATGGGAATTATATTGAAGGTATCACTCAATGTCTTATTCGCATATGATCCTACTACTGTATAAGGATTTGCAGGCTGCTTTGCTTCGCCTTCATAAAAAGTTGCAGCAATAAAGGAAGTTTTAATATAAGTTTCAAAAGTAGTCGTATGATCTACCTCAGATACATCAATCGAGAACGTTAAAATCCAATTATCCGCGTCAGAAGTTTTCTCAACGAAACTTACTGGATCTGTAATCAGCAGTTTATCAACTAACTCTTGTCCATCGCTAGATCGCACTGCTTCTTTTGGAATTTTCAATTGGATTAAACCATTACTTTCTACGATATCTCCTGCGTTACCAGTAATTCTGTAAGTAATGTTTTCTAAGGCTGTTGAACTAACATCTTTGGGAGAGGTAGTCAATTCAGTACTTACGGCACGTGTTTGTCTTAATAGAGGCTCTTTCTGTACACTTGTCTCACTCTTTTTAGATTCCTCTGTATTTTCCAGTTGAGAATCACTGGTTTCAGTTACTTTCTCTTCTTGCGCTACTTCTTCTGGCAGTGTGTTCTCAATAGTAAGCAACGGTCCATTGATTATTTTGTTTTCAATAGTAGCACTCAATGAATAATTGCCAGCTTTGGTAAATGTCACTATATACTTTTTATGAGCAGTATCCACTCGCTTTTCTTCTTTGATCTGCATTTCTGCAGCATCTGTTAAAGCAAATTTATCTAAATCACTTTCTGTTCCGGAAACATCAACCTGAATGTCTTCACCCATTGTGTACTGTCTCTTCTCAGTGCTAATCTCCACCTGGAAATCCTCATCTTGTGCAGCAATTGTTTCTGCCAACACCGTTGGAATTCCTAGTTGAGAAATCACCAATGAGATAGTTAAAATCAAATACCAAATATTAATCTTCGCTTTTTCTTTCATATATGCTCCTCCTTGATTCCTACTAACAAAAGTCCGGTTAATAAGTTTAATTGATAACCAAACAAAGTAAATTCATTGTCCTCACCTCCACTAAGCTTCGTTTCCTCCTCTAATTTCACTAGTTGAAGATCTAACTCTTTAAACTCTTTTCTTTTTGTTTTTTTATCACGCTCCTTTCCATAGAAATTATTTGATGACCGTTGGTTTTCCTGAATAATTGTTATTCCATCACCACCAACCGTAACTGTTGGAACATCGGAGGAATAATGGTGTTTTTCTTTATAGTGGTACCCTGTTTTATTTGAACGATCTGACAGAGACGGAGTATCACTCGTTTTTGTAGAAGTCACACCCACATATACATACGGAATGTAACTCTGATACAAAAGAAAAAAAGGAATTATAAATGTGTTCATAAGCTTGTTACTCAAAATTTTCCCTCCTCTTGATTTCAATGACCTTATTTCCAAAAAATTCCCAATCTTCGGGAGTAGGAGGATTCTTCCAAATAATTTGTTCAACCTGAAACCCATCTATCGGAATATCAGAAATAAACAGGTGCGTCTTTGTTGTAATTCTTTTTTCGATTTTCAGTGTGAGATTTTTGAATCCCAAAATTTGTGCTGTAATGATTCCGCTATAGTGATCTCCGTGAGAAAAATCTACACAGACGTGAATTGGCTTTTCAAGTTGATTCAGTGGAATGATATCAATGATGGCAAACAGTAAATCATAATACACCCGCAGCTTCTGATGCTCCGTGACGATCCCCATTTTCTCTAACCGCTTGACTTCTTTGACTACTGTACGACTGACAAGCGGGTAATTTTCTTTGAAATAATCAATTTGCTTAAAGGAGTAGAAGGAATCGTAGCTAACAGAAAAGAATGTATTTTTAATTAATATTCTTTGGATTTCGGCGCTCATTTTCTCTTCGATTTCTAAACTTAAACTCAAATCTTCATTGTTCGCAATTCCTTTCACTATATTCTGATAGATATTTTGTGTTTCGTTGACACTGTCAAAGCTTTGAATAATATCGTTTAAAAGACCTTCTTGGTGAGTAAATTGAATCTCCTGTTCACAATAGAGAAAAAGGAGCAAATAATTCCATTCAATCTGGCTTCGTTCTATAGGGATTCCTGTAAAATACTTACTCAAATTTTTTCTTTCTTCTTCCCATAGCTCATTTTGAAAAGCTATTGTTGTTTTCTTGGAAAAATCTACATGATTTTTTTTCCTAATCAGATAGATTGCTAAAAAGATCTCTAGCTTCACTTTTTTTGTATTCGATAATGATAATTTAAGGGTATAGATTAAATCTGAAAGCATCGTAGTAACTTCACCGTATAGCTCCGTTGAAAATGGAAAGTCCAGTCCATTAAAATAACTAAAGAAAAATGCGACTAGGAATTACGTACCTTCAGCTCTTCACCCTTGAGATTATTTTTTCCAATTTTTATCTTCTCTTCTTTCAATAGCAGGTTTAAATTCTTTTTAATCTCATAGGCTTTAGTTTTACTGATAAAAAAACTGTCACAAAATTCCAGTGCCGTTTTTCCATTGAGTAACACTTCATTTAAGTAAAGAAACATCATTGACTCTTTTAAATAATACAGGCGTAGCTGCTTGACCAACATTGTATCCAAACCTTTACTAAAGATTTGCCCACTCTCTGCTACTTCAATTGAAGCTTTTGTATTGAACTTTCGAATATCACTTGCTAACTGATCAATGTATTGCTTCAACTTAAATCGTGAAATCCCCAAAAACTCTGTTAGTTCGCCACTATGAACAAACTCTCTTTGCTTAATTTCCAACCATTTCAAAATGAGATATTGATAATGTCCATTTTCATCAAGGAAATCATCATTCATATGAAGATCCTCCAATATTTAATTTTAATTATTTTTATAACTGATTTTATTTAATAGTTATCGTTAAAATAGCGTTAACTATAGTTATTATCTTCTCATTTATTTAAAAATTATACAACTTTTATGATATTTATAATTGATTATTTCTATGCTTTTTTCCACAATTTTTCTGCCTAATGTAAAATTAACAGGAATATAAGCATACACATACGAATTCCCAATCAATTAAATTAGCGCAACCACATGCAACAATGGTTATCTTTATAAATACAAAAAAAAGCTCGACAAAAAGTTGTTGTACTAACTTTTTTGTCGTGCCTTATCTATTAAATGATAGATAGTATTTTTTTACTTAACCTTATGCAGCTTCATTTCTTTTATCTTCTTCTGGTTATTGAATATCTGTATTATCAGATGTTCCTTGTCCAGTTTTAAAATGTGATACTCCGTATTGCTGCCGCTTCGTGCTAATACGATCCTTTTTACAGAAGAATTGGTCGCGATTTGTGCATCTCTCATAAGGATATAGCCATTTTGTTTAACATCCCACGATCTGCATGTTTTATTTTTCGCTTTAATCGCATATTGCTCAGAACGATGAGCCCATGTTCCTTCCAGCCAAGCGGCATTATTTTCCACTTGAGCATTGATAAAGCTCATCAGGTAAATAGCACAAGGAACTGCCAAACAAATGATTAGCTGCCTTTGTCTTTTTGTCAATCCTTGAAAGAGCTGACCAAATTTATATAATTCTTTGTCCAGTTGACTAAAATACTTCGTTATTCCCGTTAAACGTCTTACCAACCAGCTCTCCCTCGCTTTTATACACATTTATTTAAATATAAAAGAAAACCGTTTCAATAGGTGAAAACTATCCTAAAAGGTCTGATTTCCATCATGAACGTTGCTTGCTGCTTAAGAATTTCTTGGGAATCGTCACGAAAAGTGTCTCATACAGTTGAAACTGCAATGATTTTATTCATCATTCTCCAAATGCCACTTCTCAATGGCTTCTTTACGCTCTTTGAATCGCTTTTCGTTTCCTTGCATGGTTGGCAGATAATACTTATGCCCTTCTAAAGAAGGCGGCATTGTCTTCATAGAGGTCAGTTTGTCTTCGGAACTGTGGGCGTATTGATAATCTTCTCCGTAGTGTAGATCTTTCATTAGTTTCGTAGGAGCATTACGAATGACCAAAGGAACTGGCTCATTCCATGTCTCATAGACATCCTTTTTGGCTGATTTATAAGCAGTGTATACGGCATCGGATTTAGGGGCCAAAGATAAGTAAATAACTGCTTGCGTTAAATGAACATTGCATTCAGGCAAACCGATAAATTGGCAGGATTGAAAAACTGTATTAGCTAACTCTAAAGCTCTGATATCTGCCAAACCGATGTCTTCGCTGGCAAATCGAACGAGACGTCTAGCAATAAACAATGGATCTTCACCAGATTCAACCATTCTTGCCAGCCAATAAATCGCTGCGTCCACATCGCTATTGCGCATCGATTTATGCAAAGCAGAGATGATGTTGTAATGTTCCTCGCCTTTTTTATCATAGAGAAATGATTTCCTTTCAATCAGATCGAGTAGTTTCTCCTCTTTGAGGGTAACGGTACTTGCTTCCTTCTCTCCGTTAAGAACTGCCATTTCCAATGTATTCAGCGCCACTCTGGCGTCTCCATTGGCATATTTTGCGATGGAATCCAGTACTTCATCGTCCATCTTAAACTTAAGCTTAGGAAACCCTCGCGGACTATCGATCGCTTGTTTCAATAGCCGCAAAATATCTGTGTTCTCTAGCTGATTCAATACGAAAACTTTGCTTCTAGATAATAACGCTGAATTGATTTCGAATGAGGGATTTTCTGTGGTAGCACCGATTAGAATAATACTGCCATTCTCCACATAAGGTAAAAAAGCATCTTGCTGTGCTTTGTTGAAGCGATGGATTTCATCCACGAATACAATCGTTTTTACCCCATAAGCTTTGTTTTGTTCAGCTTCCTTCATCACCGTCTTTATTTCCTTAATCCCGCTTGTCACCGCACTGAAATTAATAAATTCTGACTTCGTCTGATTCGCAATGATCCGAGCTAAGGTTGTCTTGCCCACACCTGGAGGGCCCCAGAAGATCATTGACGACACACGGTCATTTTCGATGATTTCTCGCAGTAGTTTCCCCCTCCCCAATAAATGTTTCTGTCCCACAAATTCATCCAAAGTCTCCGGTCGCACACGTGTAGCTAAAGGCTCGGTTTCTTCTCTTCCTTTTTCAAAAATTGATCCTTGTCTCATTCTATCCCTCCTACAGAAAAAACGAACGTTTGTTCTTATTTTAGCATTTTTCGCTTGAGATTACAAAAAGTGTACAGAAAAAGCCCAACGATTTAGGTCGTTGGGCTGGGATGTACATGGGGGTGACAAGTAAAATTCTTTTTACAAAGATGTTGTCCAAACACGAAGATCCGTTTAGTTTAATATCCTTGCTGCATACCATGCGGTCCCTTCCGACCTCCACCCAGCTTTCACCAAACTGTCTCTTTCAGAAGACAACGGCGTGTAGTGATGACTGTCTTCTTTTGGTGCAGCGTGAGGATTATATAAACGATAGACCGGTACAGTTCCTCCTGATAACCAGGATACTCCTTCATACTTCCAACCAGCCTTGACTAGATCATTCTTCTCAAATACATGTGGCGTATAGTGATGTCTGCCGTTATTAGGATTGTACATTCTATAGACAGAAGCTCCTGTTGCAGGAGATACCCAACCGACACCTTCATAGTTCCAGCCAACATTGATCAGGTTAATCGCTTCACTGGTGAGCTGTGTGTAGTGATGATGTCCTGCATTCTTGTTGTACATTCTAAAAATGAATCGCTCATTTGCCGCTTGCCCTTCTGTAGATGGATAAACCTTTGGATTCGTTCCCGATGATTTTAAGATTCTTCTAGCAAACGTTGGATAAAAATAATTAATATCTACCGCGGTCACCATTTGACCTGGCTGAGGAGAATGGATCATTTGATTGTTGCCAATGTAGAGGCCAACATGATAAGTGGCGCCTCGACTACCATAAAAAAGCAGATCTCCTGGTTCTAAGGACTTCAAACTTGCTTCTTCCCCATACTTTTCTTGATTGATCGTCCCCATCGGCAAGTCAACATTCACCGCCTGCTTGTACACATATTTCACTAAACCACCACAATCAAACGCATTCGGCCCAGAAGCTCCCCAAGCATAAGGCTTGCCAATTTGCGCTTTAGCATTAGAAACTACCGCATTCTGTTGACCAGTTGCTCGGCTCATCGGCGACATAGAAGCCGTTTCTAATTGAGGAATACTCATAATTTGATCAAATTGCTGTACCGTGTAACCAGCCTCTAGCGCCTGCTCCTTTTCAGAAAGTCTCTCTGGTGTATTTTTTGGTTCACTCTCCGCTGTTTCAGACTGTATTGTCATACTACTCGTATGACTAGTTTCCACCGTTCCCTCTGCTCGTACACTATCTGTAGCAGCAAAAGCAATGAAGCTTAATAGGCATAAAGAAGTGCTAAATAAACGTAATGTTGTAGTATCCTTCATAAAATAACTCCTGTTGTTTGTATTTTTGATATCAGAACAGCTTATAATAAACGAAATTACCTAATTAACAAACCAAAATCCTTGGGTTAATAAATAGTTTCATTTTTTATAAAATAACCATCCGTCACAAATGATTGTACAGGAATTTCTTGATTTTTTCACCCCTACTTTTTT
>ERZ1026976.373-NODE-373-length-15141-cov-9.940740_pt1 | contig 15141 bp, 16 predicted proteins | sample MGYA00519293_ERZ1026976 | MGnify/ENA primary metagenome ERZ1026976 (study PRJEB26926, sample SAMN06164671) | human gut metagenome | biome: ENVO:00009003; feature: ENVO:2100002; material: ENVO:00002003 | host: Homo sapiens | place: USA | collected 2012 ... | reverse complement strand
CGAGATTACTACGCGTCTCGTGGGCTCGGAGATGTGTATAAGAGACAGGCTTGATACTGCGCATTTCTGCCATCTGCTTTGGGAATGATCAGTGCCAATAAAATATATAAAAAGACAGGTGCTCCTACTAAAACGATACTGATAAATACAAAGATGACCCGCGCGATGGTTGGATCAATCCCAAAATATTCCGCGATCCCCGCGATTGTTCCGGTTATCATCCGATTCGTTTGTGATTTTGTCATTCTTTTTTTCATTTTTAGTTATTTCCTCTCTATTTATCATAATCTTTCAAGAAAATATTTCCAGCCTTAGAGGAGACTTCGATTTGTGCTGACTCTCCTGCTTTTCGTTGGAAATGTAGAATTTTTTGTGTATCTCCATTTCTTTCCTGCATGGTTTCACAATTTGCAAAGCGATAGTTGATGGTTCCGATTCCTGTTTTTGCAGAACCTTCGATACCGACTGCTTGCGGCAGTGATACTTTAACATCGCCATTGACCGATTGCGCTTCGATTTTCTTCAAGTTATTATTTTTTGCAGTTAGTTTAATGTCCCCATTGATTATTGAATACTCTGATCGAACGGTATCTGCTCTTGAAATAATTGTTCCTGTTACTGTTTCAATTGACGCGTCTAAAATTTCACCTTCACGAATCTCGACTTCATTGTTTGTACCTTCAATTTCCAACATGGAAGAATCCAGTGCTTTAATCAGTATTGTCCCATTCGTTGCTTTAATAGCAGCATTTTTTGCCACAAGCTCTTCAATCATTAAGTCCCCGTTCAATAAGCGAACGGATAAGTTATTGTATTGCCGCTTGGGTAGATGGAAGGTCAATTTCGCATCAACTCTTTTATTGGGTACGTGAAACAAAACTTGATAGTTATTCACATCAATTCGACTACGTTCTAAGAATGCATCGACAGGATCTGGTTCGTCCATTTGCCCCAGCAGAGCAACGGATGCTTCAACCTTGATGTCGTTAATCGCTTCATCCTCCCAAGTTTTCAGAATGACCTTTCCCTTTGCTAATTTAATATCAATGGTCTGGGCATCAATGTCTTCGAAGATAAACTGATGCGTAAAATGAGTTTTCGCTGTCCCATAAAACTTTTTATTGATACTTTTCCAGTCAAAATCACTATTATTGACCGTATCATTCACTGTTTTTGCTGCACGATTCACCACTCGTCCAATCCGACTGGCCCAGTCGTTCGGCTCCACCTGTGGACGATCCATCGGTCGGTATTTTTGCTCTTCAAAATCATCAGGAACTTCAAAGAAGCCATCTGATACATATGGTCTTTCTGGTGAAGCAAGCAGATCCTCATCTATCGCTTTTCGCTCATGCTTTAATAACTCGATTTCCTCTTCAAGTTCCTTCAATTCAACCTTCATTTGTTTATAAAGAGCTTCATTTTCTGTTGAGATAATTCCTAATTCAGCCTCTAGATTTAATTCTCTAAATATTTCTTTTTTTTCTCGTAATGTCTCTACTTTGGTTTGCAGCGCTTCATCAAACTCATCAATTTTTGACCTTACTGGATCATTTTCTTTTGACTCAGGCTCCGCACTATTTTCCCATTCATCAATCATACTAGCAACACTATCAGAGGAGTGCTTTTTTTCTTCTTCGATGGCTTCTTCTGGAATTTGTATTTCTGGTTCCTGTTCAAATATTTCCTCAACGGCTTCTTCCTCTGAAATGTCCAACTCTTCTTCGCTCAATTCTATTTCTGACTGAAAGGAGTCAGAAAAATCCGGTTGTTCTTCAAATTCGGTTTTCTCTTCAAAGGATACCGGTTCTTCTATATTTATTTCATTTTCAGACTGCGGTACTTCTTCTAAATCAGATGATGCTTCAGATTCTGATTGGGGAGCTTTTTCACCTTCCCCCTCTGTTTCTTTTAATCCAAGACTTTCTAATAAATCCAATCCTTCTTCTGGAGATAAGATGCCTTTTTTAATTGATTCTAAGATTTTTGACCGTTCGTTCATACTGATCTCTCCTCAACGATTTGTTCTATGTTCCTATTATGCACAATCATTTTCAACTCGTCATGGGTCGAAAGGACTATCTTTTATCCATTAACCAATAAAAAGAAAAAAGAGCAAACCGTTTTTAAACCGTTCGCTCTTAGATTTACTAATAAAGATTGACTATAGCAATCGTTGTTGTTAAAAATTAAAAGTCACTCCATGCATCGTCAGCGGTTGTTTCTGCTTGCTTCGGCTGGCTATTGGTTGTTTGAGTATAAGGTTGTCTATATTCATGAGAAGTACTTCCCGCTTTTGGCATGACCATCATTAATAGAAGGTAAAGGAAAATCGGTGCGCCTTCTAAGAAAAAGACACTGAGAACAAAGGCTACCCGAACCATCGTAGGATCAATACCAAAATATTCTGCGATCCCCGCTAGTGTCCCCGTTAATACTCGATTGTTTTGTGATTTCATCATTTTTTTCATTTTCATTCTCTCCTTTGAATTTTCAAAAAACACTTTTTTAGGGACGCATTTTTTATGCTACCTGTTCATTACTTTTCCTGTTTGCTATGTGTTTTTATCTTATGTCTCTATTATGCAGAATCTGCATTGATTCGTCATAGGTCGAAAGGCCGATTTTTTGTCTAGTTATTTGGTAGGAGTTCTTCTAGTGCTCGTGCAAAACATTTAAATCTAGTTTCATTCGTAAAGTGTGGTAAAGTAACTTTTATAAATAGGATGAATTTTTTGAAAGGAAGCGTTTAGTTGATTCAAATTCGCGAAATGACCATGCAGGACAAGCCAAGACTGCGTAAACTTTATTTAGATAGTCGTAGAAAAACATTTTATTGGGACGATCCTGAGTTGATGCACATGGAAGACTTTGATCGTGATACGGAGGATGAATGTGTCTTTGTTGCCGAGTCGAACCAAGCAGTCTTTGGCTTTATTTCCTTATATGTACCAGATAGTTTCATTCATTGTTTGTTTATAGACGACCGCTTCAAAGGACAAGGTATCGGGCATTTGCTTTTAAACGAAGCCAAGAAGCAGCTAACTCTACCAATGCGTTTGAAATGTCTGTCTCGCAATACGCCCGCATTGGCCTTCTATGAAAAGGAAGGCTGGGAGAAAGTGCACGAAGTAAAGGTTCATGATGCTTATTGGCAGATGATTTATCGCTAAGTATTTTGAGTAAAACCGAACAAAAAATGTATACGTTTAAAAAAACGCTTGCATTTCCATTGATATCATGTGAAAATAAACACACAAGTTCTTCAGGGCAGGGTTTAATTCCCGACCGGCGGTGATAGTCCGCGAGCCTTTTGGCTGACTCAGTGCAATTCTGAGACCGACAGTACAGTCTGGATGGAAGAAGAAAAGTGTGTGTTTGTTGATCCTTCAGATAACAAACGCTATTTGATGAATCAATACACCCTTTTTCTACTTTGACTGTGCCTTGCAAATGTTGTTGTAAGGTTCTTTTTTATGTTTTAAGAAAGGTGTGTTGAAATGAAATTTACTGCAAGAAAGTTAGTGATGATCGCAATTTTTGGTGCTCTCGCCTATGTACTGATGCTCTTTAAGTTCCCACTGCCCTTTATGCCGCCATTTATGGATTTTGATTTGGCAGGTGTCCCAGAATTATTAGGGACCTTTTTATTAGGACCTGTTGCTGGGATCTTTATCGTGTTAATCAAGCTCTTAATTAAACTAGCTACCGTGGGTACAGCCTCAATGTTTACTGGAGAAATTCAAAATTTTATTCTAAGTATCAGCTTCATTTTGCCTGCTAGTCTGATGTATCGGCGATCAACGTTTAAAAATTCTGCCTTAAAAGGAATGCTGACGGGAACCGCCGTCGTGACTTTTGTCGCTTGTCTATCAAATGTGTATTTTATTATTCCTTTTTATACCAAGCTGTATGGTCTTTCAATGGAAGCTATTATTGCTATGACACAAGCGGTGAATCCCATGGTGGACAGCGTTTGGAAACTAGTAATTATCGGGATTATTCCTTTTAATTTGATCAAATACGGTGTCACCACTGCGATCGTTTACTTTTCTCTGGATCGCTTACGCTCAATTTTTCTTAGACGGGAGTTTTTATAGTGGAATTTCAAGCAGCAGTCAAACATTTTTATCAAAAACTTGGCCGAAAGAAGATTATGGCGCTAGCGACAAGTTTAAATGACCATGTCATGGTGCGAAATGTCAGCGTCATTATTCATGAGGGGAAAATTCTCTTTAAAACGGATAAAAATTTCAGAAAAACAAAACAACTATTGGAGAATCCACAGGTAGCGGTTTGTTACTGGGGCGTTCAAATCGAAGGTATTGCTATTAATCATGGATTAGTCGCAGATCAGCCGGACCAATCCTTTCAAGAGCTGTATCAAAAATATTGGGAGAAAAGTTACAACGCTTATCCTCATAAGGATAGCGAAATTTTGATCGAGGTCGTTCCCAAACTAGTTGAAATCTGGGATCAAGATCAAGATGACATGGGCTTTCAATTGTTCATTGATTTCGATCAGGAAAAAGCTGAAATAGAGAACTATGATTAGGCTAAAAAGAACTTGCTTTTAAGCTTTCTATAAGCTAAGAAACGTACACTTTAGTCGTGGATGAACTTGGTGTTTAAACTCAGAAATGGGACTTAAAACGACGGTTTGTTTCATTTAATACGAGGTGCAGGTTCGATTCCTGTCATCCACGTTGACATCGTAAAAAGCGATCAGGATTGTAAAAACAATCTTGACCGCTTTTTTGAGTCTCTAGAGGATATCCATTCTTTAGTTGCCTTCCCTTACCAATGCTATATAATTTTTATTGAGGTGAAGGAATGAAGATTGAAGAAAAATACGCTATTAAAAAAAGATTTTTAATTGCTTACTTTGTGTTGCTTTTTATTGGTTTACTGCTGACTATAGGCAGATGGCTTAGTGTGCTGATGCCAGCGTTTGTACTTGTCAATGCTGAAATCCATTCACACATCTCTAATCTATCCTTGAGTATGATTTTTTACTTAGCCATTGGACATACTTGGTTACTTTCTGGAATAAAGTTTCGTTGGATTACTCTGCTTGGTTTAATGATCTTGTTAGCAAATTTGATTTGCGAGACGTTGTTAGGCTTTATAAATACACCAGATATTATTGATGCCGTTTATGGTGTAATCGGCACAAGCATTGGCTTTGTATACCTGTTTATTACCTATAAATTTGGCTTAGTTGACCTGAAAGAAAAATAAGAGGCTCCTCGTTCAATAAGCATTCGATGCCTAAAGCCCCTCATCATTTTCCACCGTCATTTACAAATGAAACCATTTACATTACTTATTTGTGACTATAGACTTAAGGTAACACGACGGAGGATGTGATGAAATGGAGATTAAAGCAATCGTCTTGGATATCGACGGGACTTTATTAACTTCGAAGAAAGTAATTTCAGCAAAAACAAAACAAGCCTTGATTACCGCTCAGGAGAAAGGCATTAAAGTAATTTTAGCTTCAGGACGCCCTACTACTGGAATGTACACACTTGCAAAAGAATTAGAAATGACTAAGTATGAAGGCTATCTTGTCTCTTATAATGGTTCACGAGTGACAGATTGCAAAACAAATGACGTACTTTTTAATCAAACAATGAGTGTTGAAACGGGACAATCAATTCTAGCACATCTGAAAAATTTCGATGTGCTGCCGATGATTGACAAGGAAGATTATCTTTATGTAAATGACGTTTACAACAATATATTGAAATTACCCGACGACGATTTCAATATTATTGAATACGAAGCGCGAGGCGGGAATTTTAAGCTTTGTGAGATTGATGACTTAGCAGCCTTTGCCACATTTCCAATCAATAAAATTTTGATTGCGGCACAGCCTGAGTACCTTCAGGAACACGTAAAAGCAATACACGCGCCTTTTGATGAGACAGTTACCGCAGCATTTTCTGCACCCTTCTATTTTGAGTTTACTGACAAAGGGATCGACAAAGCCAAAGCACTGAATACTGTTTTTCCTGACTTAGGCATTCATTCTTATAATATGATCGCATTTGGCGATGGACATAATGACCGGTCAATTATTGAATATGCTAGAATTGGTGTAGCGATGGGCAACGCTGTGGAGGAATTGAAAGCGGTAGCTGATGATGTTACTCTCTCCTGTGATGAGGATGGTATTGCTGCAGGGTTGGAAAAATATTTATTTAATTAGCAAATCAAGCTAAGCTGGTGGCTTAGCTTGGTTTTTGTCTATATTTTATTTCTCTTGAACCGTTTCTTTTCGCTCTTCCAATTCCGCCTTTATTTGCGGATAGACTTTATCTAAATTGTAAAACAGCATCGTAATAATTGAACAAACGATTAAAATCATTGGAACATATAGATACATCGCTTGGATAGCGAAAAGAGCTTTTCCGTTTTGAAGCGTCTCTCCTGGTTTATACATTCCCCAAGCCAGCAGTGCTCCGGCTAATCCGCCGGAAATCGCCTGGGCGACTTTTCCTAAGAAACCATTGATAGCTGAAAGTGACCCAGAAACGTTCACTCCAGTCTTCCATTCACCGTAATCAACAGGATCTGCTTGCATAGAGAAGTAGATGCTCTCTTTTATTCCATAACCAATTGCTGAAATGAAGGCGCCAAATAAAATCCCTGAAACTGCCTTGGCTGCAAACATGATAATGATCAACCCTAACAATTGAATACTAGAGGAAACAAGGTACAGATTTCTCTTCCCAATTTTTTTAGCCAATACAGGAACGAGAAAGTTCGCAAACATTGGAACAACCGACATGATAGTTGCTACCGTAATAGAAAGTGTTTTGCTCCCGACTACGACTGAAAAATAATAGACTAATGCACTTGATTGGATGAAAAAGCTGGTCCACATAAAAAGAATATTTACAGCGAAGATCAGCCAAGGTTTATTTTGCTTTAAAGAACGGAAGACTGTTTTAAGTGAAGGACTTTTAGATCCGTGAACCGGTAATTCTCGTACATTGAAGAATGTAAAGAAGAATAGCAAGCAGCCGATGATACCAAAAATTGCCATCACTATTTTAAATCCGATTCTTTCATCTCCGTTACCAAAAAAGGCGACTAGTGTTAAAGCCGTTGAGCTTACAATTGTTGCTCCTAAAAAAGCGAAAAACTTCCGAGACGTGGATAAGGCCGTTCGTTCTTCTGTGTCATTCGTTAAACTTGGTAGAATCGAAGCCATTGGAACATTCACCAATGTATACGCCAGAGATAGCCCAAAATAGGTGACATAAGCGTAGACTAACTTACCTGAAGCTGAAAAATTCGGAACATTGAAGCAAAGAAAGGCAAACAAAGCAAACGGTACTGCACCAAACAGAAAGTAAGGACGGGATTTTCCCCAACGTGTATTCGTATGATCTATGAGATAACCTACTAATAAATCCGTCGCACCATCCACAAATCTTGTCACAACAAACATCAAACTTATTGATGCTGCATTCAGATGCATAATATCCGTGTAAAAATATAAAAGATATAACGAGATCATTTGCCAAATAAGATTACAGGCAAGATCGGAGACACCGTAACCGATTCGCTGCCGCCACTTCATAAAGCCTTTTCTTTTTAACTGATTGGTTTGTGTGGTTTCCATAATACAACTCCTTTTTATAATTTATCCCTCAGTTACAAACGCTTTCAAATTCTTGCTAAATCATGAATTGAACAAGAAAACTGCTCAATCCATGATTTTTAGCTGAATGCTTCTTTAGCCATTGTTCAACAAATATTTTCCGATTAAATACGCGGGAGTACAGCTCCAAGCGTGACAGTAGCTGTTAAGAATTGGACTGCCGTAAGGTGAAAAATCTAATTCTTCCGGCTTGAAGGCTTCCCAAAAGGTATCTGCCCCCAACTCGATCATCTTTCCCCAATAGTCCTTCATTAAGCTGATCGCCTCTGTCTTGCAATCTGCCATAAAGAGAGCTTCAACAACGTGATGATACATATAAGGTGTAGCGATTCCTCTTAGTGGAAAGTGGTGTTTTACCATCTCCAGCATAATTTCTTTATTCTTCGCTGTATCAAAAACTTCAGCCAAAACCATCCAAACCTGACTAGCTGCATTTACTTCCCTGGTTCCTTCGATTATGAATTGATTTTGATTTGGATCAAATAATGCATCTTTAGAAAAATAAGTTAATCGAGCTAACGTCTGCTGATAATACTCTTGCTCAGAATCATTAAATAGTTCCATTAATTTCAAAAATCGCTTCAATGCGTAAATCATAATCGCTTGACCAGCAGTTGATTTATCAAAGTCATTAGACCAATCAACAAATACCGGCCACTCCTCTGTCAGCACTAGTCGGCCTTCTTCATCCACCTGCTTAAGTGCTAGATCTACGGCTTTTTTTGCAACTGGATACAGCTCCTCCAGCACCGTATGATCATTCGTATGTGCAACATAGTCATACAACGAAGTCACAAAGAAGAGACTGTAATCAAATAAAAATGTGTCATCTGGTGTCAGCTCCGGCTCTGTAAAAACATTTGCGGGAATTTTTCCTTCATTGGTGCGCATACCGCCAAACAAATACAAGCAGCGTTTCGCTAATAACAAATCATTGAAGGTGTAATAATTAGCCAAAGCCTGCAGCCGCAGATCTCCCAACCATAATCGCCGATCGCGTTTAGGCCCATCTTCAAAGACCGTTTGCATACAATCCAATAGTGTTTTTACCGAAACATTGTAGATTGCCTTCAGCTTATCATCTTCAATCGCTGCCTCTGGTAATTGTTCCATCGAAACGGAACTTTTAGCGATAAATAATGGATTGCTGAAGCTCGCCTTCCACTTTGGTGAAGTATCGATGACTGTCAGCTCTACATAGCGACAGCTGTAACGTCTAGGCAGTTTAAGCGTTGTAGGCAATACATCTACATGAATGTATTCCTCTTGAATCCATGAGCGTGAAAGCCAACCATCATAATCCTCTGAATGGGCATACAATTCTGAGGGAACTTCAGCGAACTTCAATTTCAGAAACAGTGGCGCATCCATAGGTGAACCTACAGAGGCTATATCGATTTGAAATTGCCCAACGTAATGATCGCCTAAATCAAGAATCAACGACTCTCCTCGACCAAGCGCATAATCCTTTAAAGATAAACTATTCTTATTACTTTCAAGCAGTTCAAAGTCATTTGTTCGCTCTTCATTAGGAACCTGTTCTACGATTCCAATCGGACGAATTTCTGTCTCAATCAGCTCAGGGGTGTTCACCTCTGCTCTGTCCATTAAGTTTTTATCGTAATCCCACACAACATCATTATTAATTTGAAAGGTAAAAGCCATAGTGATCCTCCTCACTTATTCTTATTATTACACTGTGACATCACTGTCATGAATTGTTTCCATCTCTCGGTTCTCAGATGTCCCGTATTTTTTCTGTAGTCTCATCATGATAATTCCAGCAATCGTGGCTACTACCACAATCCCTGCAAACCCGATCATAGACGATTGAATTCGATCTGGCATCACTAAGTAAGGTGTAACAAAGGCAAAGAGACCACAGCAAAGTCTTGAAAAACCGTTAATAAAGCCCTGAAGTGATGCCCGTGTTTCCGCAGGAAATGATTCCTGTGTCCAGACTTTGTAGATGGCTTCTCCAGCTAATGGATTTCCAAAATTATAAAAGGCAATCGTAATTGCTAAAGCAATGAAGCCAGCACCGCCGCCAAGCAAAGCCATACCTATCATCGCAGCAAACTGTGCAAAAGCACCGATAAAGAACGCTTTGTTTCGATACTTTCCACCGGAGATTGAAGCAAAAACAATCGTCGTAGCAAGAGAGACGATATTCAAAATAATTCCTAGTCCTGTAGCCTGTGTCTGACTCGCACCCGCATTTGTTAAGGCATACGTTTGAAATTGTCCCCAAGTGTTGGCTAATAAATTCCAACACACATAAAAAGTAATGATTGCTAAAAAGAACCCTAAGTATTTGTTTTTATCCTGACCAAAGAGAACAGTTTTGAAGGAAACCTCTTGTCCTTGTTCTGTAATCGTTTTGTTTGCGGCTTGTCTTGCATTTCCTTCTTCATGAAAGAGCTGGAATTTTTTCGATAGTGTTCGCCATAACCACGTCACAACAGCAAATCCGAATAAGATAGCAAAAACGATACGTGCGCCCAATACTCCCTCGATGCCTGAAAGTAAGAAGGAACAAATATAAGAAATGAAAACACCGATTTGCCAGAAAATCTGTGTCGATGAAACCAACTTCGCTGATGTCGCTTCGTCTGGTGCGTCGTGAGAAACCACGGTTAAGCTAATTGGTAAATCCGCACCAGAAGAAGCACCCATGATGATTACTCCTGCTAGCAGCATCAAAAAACTATTTGAAAATAAACAAATCGCCGCACCAATTGCATAAAAAAGATTTAGCCAATTGAAAGATCGAATCAGTCCAAAACCTTTACTGATATTTCCCGCAAACATCGAGCCGAAGGCAATTGCAAAGGTTAAACAACCTGAAAGAATTCCAACCTGCCCAGTCGTTAGTTCTAAGCCTTTTTGCCATACAGGAATCGTTGCAGATAATCCCACAATACAGCCCGATCCTAGCATTGACCCTATTCCCGCAGCAGTTGCCAAAGGAGAATACCTTTTCACTAATGAATTTTTTGATTCACTTTTTTTACTCACACTCATACACTCCATTTCGTCATTTGAATCAGCTGATCAACTTATGGATAATTGTAAGCGCATTATGGATTTTCAACTATGGCCTAGAACCAGATGTTTTTAGCCAAACTACAGAAAAGAGACTTCCCTTCAAAAAGGAAAGTCTCTTAAACTTCGTTATTCATTAATTGGGTTCTCATCTGCTTCGGCGTCTTATCAGTGAATCGAGCAAATAGCTTGTATAAAGATGGCAAGGAAGAAAAGCCCACCTCATAAGCGATTTCTTCGATACTTTTATCCGTTTCCATCATCAGTTCTAACGCCATTTGATATTTTGCCGAATTGATCAGATCCTGAAACGTATGCCCGGTTTCTTTTTTTAGCTTATTGCCAATGTAGTTTGAATTATAGCCAAATTCATTTGCTAAGTCCTTCAAGCTCAGCTGCCTAAAATGAATATCAATGTGCTTCAGAATATGAATAATCTCCTGGTCCTTCTTCTGATAATTATCTAGGCTTTCTTCTTCAATCACTCGTGTCAATTCTATAAGTAAAAGAGACAACAGAAGGTTTGCGGCTCGCATAAAGTATCGTTTCTTTTGAAAGTATTCTAAGATCAATTTATGAATAATCTCCTGAACTTCTTCATTTTTTCCACAATGAAAATGAAGAAACGCGTCGTGGGCACCTGATTTTTTTGATGCATTCATTAAAAACTCGTTGACCAAACCCGTTGACTTGACCATATTAATAATGATGTCCGTCGTAATGGATTCATCCTTCAACAAAATATTGATCAATAAATCATTTTGACCTAACGGATCGATTCGTTGAACGATATCCTTATCCAACAACAGGATTTCTCCTTCTCTCAAGATAATTTCTTGATCGTTGACATACTGGGTACAGCTTCCTGAAAGCATATAATTGAACTCAACAAATTCATGCGTATGCTTAGGCATTTCTGAATAGCGATGATGCTTATTAATAAAAATATTGCCGTACTTAAAAAAATTAGTGCTTGGCATTTTAGGAATCTTAACTTCTCCAAACGGCAAATTCTGGTCATTAACATTATAGCCTTTTGTCCGTTGAATTTTTTCAATTTCATTTTCTTGCCAAAGCAAAGCTTTCAATTCCTCATAATTCATTCGGGGCACCCCCAGCTAATCCTTGTTTTCTTCCTTAAGAATAGCACCCTTCGCTACGAAAGAGAAAGTCTTTTCATAGAAATAGCTAACTTAATCATTCACCTGTGGATGTTGTGCATCAATAACAAAGTCTTTCCCTTCCACACCAAAATAGTCAGTAATTCTTTTTTTTAATTCCTTCATTGCTTGATTGGCACGCTGAGCTTGTTCTGCATTGACAGATTCCATAAAGAATATTGCCTCTTTAGTGGTTTCTGTCAGCATCGTTCGTTGTGCTTCTCGCCAATTTAAACAGCGACAAATAGCTCCTTCATCATCAAAGTAAATGATTTCTCCTGGTAAAGCCGGAGCATCTGACTCAGTGCCTAGTGGTAAAAACGATTCTCCACCTGAAGCTTTACCTAAATGAATATTCCCTGCAATCCTCTCGAGATCTTCTCCGCCACAAGGGACCGCAAACTCCAACGAAATACTATTATAAATATCTACCAAAGGATTGATGGGATGAAACTCACGATTCTGACTAACCCTTTTTAGTAAAGCTTCAATCGATGAACGAGCACCTTTTTTAGTTTTGAATTGACTAAAAGCTCCTCGCCACTCTGCAATCACTGAATTATGACTAAAAGGCTCCTCTTGAATGAATTTCTTTGCGGCTCTTTGTCCCTGCCCTAACAAATCCATTAGATAGGATTCTTGATCCTTTAGTTGATTATTATTTATTCCTTTAACGATCAATACATTGAGCTGTGCCTCTGGAAAAATCTCCCAAAATGAGGACTCTGCGATAAATGTTGTCATGTACTTACTCCTTTACTTGTTTTAAATACGGCCGTTTGTTTCCTTTTTTGACAGATACCCATTCCTTATCGATGTTTTCTACGACGGTTTTTAAGGTTTTGGAAAAAACTAAAATTTCCTGCTCTGATAAATTTTCCAGTGCTATCTGGTTTGAATATTCGTTTTCCAAACGAATGATTGGAACAAGCGTTGCTCCGTCAGAGGTGATAAATAAACGGCGAATTTTTTTATTCTGCAAATCTGCTTTCTTTTCAATCAAGCCTTTTTCCTCCAGCTTCTTAAGAGCGCGAGCTGCTGTTGTTCGATCAACTTTAATCATCTCAGCTAACTTATCTGGAATTATGCCGGGATTTTCTGATATTCGAATTAAATATAAGTATTGGCCCTTAGAAAGCTGATAATCCTTGAATTCGATATTGGCGATTGAATCCAGAGCTCTGGCTATTTTTCCAATATCGCGTAATACATCGATCATCTTTAATCCTCCCTCTGAATGTACACTCATCATAATTTATTTTTGTTGCAAATGCAACAAAAATAAATTTATGCTCACACCAAATAAGCGTAGAAAGAACGAGTTTTCTACGCTTACTTTGCTTTTTCATTTCTTTTTTGTATGATTTTTTGACCAAGATTGGCCCAATCTAACGGTCGTGGTGGCGACAGCCAAACAACACATTCTTTCTTATAAGTATCACCTAGCGCTCGAGAATCCGTCAATAATATATCTGCCGATGCAAGGTCTGTTATGATTTTCGCGCCAACTAAATGAAAAAAATTCAAGTTCTCCGTAATGAATTGATTGTATAAACTTCCGAAAGAAAAATCGACATATACATTGATCGGCTCAACCAAGATCTCTTTCGGAAAACTATCCAAAACCAAAAAGAGATATTGAAGCAGAACTTGCTTCTTCTTTTTATATAATTCTGCATCCGTTTTCTGCAACTGTTTGACATAGGTTCGACAAAACTCCAATGCGGCAGGGTAGTTTTGTTGAAAATACTGGATATTGATCTCAGGCTGAATCGTCTCACTGGCACTGCTCGTCTCTAGTAATTGAAAATGCAAGAAACGACATCGGATCAAAAAAAACTCATTACGATCAGAATGATCCCTTAGCTTAGGAAAAGACGCGACGAGCTTATCTAACAAGTTCTGACTCCATTTTGCAATTTGTGTGTGTTTATCCAGTCTTAACCTGCTTCCTAAATCTTCTGAACGAGAATAATAGTAATACAGGAAGGCAGTCACTTCCGCTTCCCTATAGTCATCGGGAACAAAGCGAAAAAAAGAATCCGCCATTTCTCGTTTTATATCTGCTTCATCCAATAGCGCATCTTGCGTTTCTTTTTCAATATATTTCTGCTGCTGAATCCTTAAATTGGAGATATAAAGATAATGCGTTAAATTAATTTTTTGATGAACAGTCAATTTTGATTTTTCTAGCCGTTCTTGCTTTTCAAGCATACGATGCTCGTTTGTATGAGTAAAGACTTGGTAATGACACTTATAAATTCGAGAAAACAATTCCGTCAGAAACAGGCGAACATTTTTTTCACTTTCACCAATTAGTCGAAACTTCTTATCGATTTTTATTTCATAAGGAGACAGGTACTGATTCAACAGCTTGAAGTTGTTGTAAACAATAGGATAGCTGATTAGACGCTTTTCAGATAAATCATTCAATGATTTATACTTACCAAGTACTGCGTCCAATAATATGGTAAAACCGATGGACTCCTCTACGTATTTTTCTAAAAGTGTCTCTGAACTGGCCGTACCGGTAATCTGCAGCTGAACAAAAGGATCTTCTAGACAGAGTATGATTTCTTGACTCAATCCATACTTCTCAATGTCCTAAATCAATTGCTCAATCGTACTTTTTAGGACATAATTTGAAATCTCCAGACGATCCATTAGCTCCTTTTTTGTCAGTGCAAAATAAGGACTCCGCTCTAATAGCTTCAGCATCTGATACTTCCGCCATTCTTCTTTTGCTAATAAACTATCCAACAAGAGAATCACTCATCCTCGCTGTTAGCTGCCCATTCGCTTCTCCATATAAAACAACACCTGATAAAAGATAGGCAGATTGAGCGATATCCGCAAAATCATTCGGTGCACCAGCAGAACCGCCACTACTCTCTGGTGGTATAGCAGGCGAATTGATAGAGGAAAAGAAATCATCATCCAACATTAATACTTGATTTTGAGGATGGCCTTTTAATTTCGGTAAATAAGGATCTGACTCTGGAAACTCACGAGGCCTTTCCTCCTGTTTTTCCATCACAGGCCCTCCAACTAACTGTTCTTCTATTTGAATTGTTTCTTTTGGCGGCTCATCTTTTTCTTCGCTTTCTAAGATTACCTCAGCCTGCTGCGTTTCTGAGACAGTTGACTCATCAGTATCCATTGTTGATGAGTCATTAGTATATTGATCAGTTATTTCTTGGTCAGTATTTGGTCTGTCTCTTATACACATCTGACGCTGCCGACGACGGAGAGAGTGTAGAT
>ERZ1026976.372-NODE-372-length-15183-cov-9.746430_pt1 | contig 15183 bp, 15 predicted proteins | sample MGYA00519293_ERZ1026976 | MGnify/ENA primary metagenome ERZ1026976 (study PRJEB26926, sample SAMN06164671) | human gut metagenome | biome: ENVO:00009003; feature: ENVO:2100002; material: ENVO:00002003 | host: Homo sapiens | place: USA | collected 2012 ... | reverse complement strand
TGATGCGTTTTTCTAAGGTTGTTGATTTTAGGTTGAACAACTGGCGGTACGAAAGGGTTTGTTCATTCATGAAATGATGTCCTCCTTTTTGTTTAGTAGAGGAAAATGGGCGTTAAGCCACCTTTCCTGTATTCATTTATTCCGGCCGGTGATTAAAAGATAAAAGATTTCAAAAAGAAATGCGAATCGCAAATTGACCCAATGCCCCCCCAAATTGACCGTTTTAAAAGCTGGAATCCGCATTTCACCGTTTGAAAACGGTTAATTTGGGGGTGGAAGTGTTAATTTGTGATTTGACAAAGTGAATTAAAATGGAGGACAATGAAGCTTTTGAAAGAACTTAAACAAATAAGTGTTGAAGATAAGAGTAAATGACTATAATTAGAAGGATTAACATGTTGTACGACAGGAGTGTATAGGGAGCTGACTTAATTGTGACACCGCTGGATTTTATTCCGTAAAGAGGTTCATAAAAAAAGGGGCTTAGTTTAAATCAAGTTGACAATTAGTTACAGCTATAGAGCGCAAACAGTCAATTGATGATTGCGCTCTTTTTAATCAGCCAACTGCTGGATATGGGATTGGATCAGAAAATCAATGATAAGTGGGGCGAAAAATCTTATTTATTGATCATTACGGGTTTTACGAAACTGTGAATCCCGTGTTCAGCGACCTTTTCCAATGTACTGTTTGGTGAATATTGATCCAGCAATGTTTTTCGTGTGAAAGGACCTGTAAAAATTTTTGAAGTTCTTGAAAATAGGGAGTTGCGTTCCATTTAGCCTAATATTTTCTTAATAGTTCATGAACCACAAAAAATCGCTGATCTACAAAAGCTCAGCGATTTCTTCATCAATAATTAAGTCAGTAATAAAATTCATTTTCAGCAAGGTATGAACACTTTCAGCCTTGTCTTTTCCAGTCGCGACGATCGCGACACGAGGAATCTTCTGAATATCCTTCAGCTCAATGCCTAGGAGACGTTGGGAGAAGCCTTTTTTTAACGGAGTACCATCCGCAGTAAAAATCGTACTGCCAATATCTCCAATCGCATGCTCTCTTTTAAGCAGTTCGGCCTCTTCTTCTGAAATATATTTCAATTTTTTATAGGTGGAAGAGCGAATCGGGTCGCTGACACCTAGGATGGCGAGCTCCACCTTCTTTCCTTCTTCGATCACGTCCTTGATCAGCTCTGTGTGAAGCAGCGTTTTCTTCATTTCTAAGGTATCGGCGATGGCCGGCGCGTAAAAATAAGAAACCTCGCAATGATATTTTTCAGATAAGATAAAGGCTAAGTGATTCGAGTGAAAACGCACCTCTGAAAGACCGATTCCTCCAATTAAGGGTGTAATTTTTAAGTGGTTGAGGTTCAGCATATTGGCCTGTTCGACATACTCATGGAGCGTTGAGCCCCAGCCGATCCCTAACTTATTGATGGATTCCAGCATCGGTTCGATCAGATCGACACAGAGCTTTCCGGCCGCAGCCTTCATATTTTTTTGCGATTTTGCGGCGATTTTAATGTTCTTTAATCCATATTTTTCTAATAGTCGTTCCTGCAGCTTCAATAGATGCAACTCACTGTGTTGAATCGTTATTTTCACGACGCCTTTTTCTTTGGCCTCATGCAGCAATGAAGCAACGGTGGGGCGTGAAATCTTCAATTTTTTGGCGATGTCACTTTGTGTGGCTTCCTCTTCGTAATACATCACAGCAGCCTTTAACATTAAATCTTCTCTATCCAGCACTCTCATCGACCTCCTGTTTATCGTGTAACATATGTTCCGATTCTATTTTTTTTTATATCAAATGATATCCCTGAATGCCATTGACTTTTCTACTTAATGATACTACACTTTTTACAAAAGTAAATACTAATTTACAAATGTAAAAAAGGAGAGGATTCTTTTGTTAGTAAACTCGAAAGAAATGCTGTTAAAGGCGAGTAAAGAAGGCTATGCAGTACCTGCAACAAACTTTATCGATCTAGATTCTGCTCGGACGTTTGTCACTGTGGCGGAAAAATTAAATAAACCATTGATGCTGCCATTCGCACAAGCTCACAAGGATTTAATCTCGTTGGAGGAGGCTGCGCTAATCGGCAAGTATCTAGCTGAAAAGGTTTCTGTCCCGGTTGTTTTACACTTAGACCATGGCGAAGATTTTGATTTCATTAAACGCGCGATTGACTTGGGCTTTACTTCCGTCATGATCGACGCCTCGAAGGAAAGCTTAGAGGACAATATCAAGATCACTAAAAAAGTCGTGGAATACGCCCATCAAAAGAACGTAACAGTCGAAGCGGAATTAGGCCATGTAGGCGCCGGCACGAATTATGAAAACCACGAAACCACCGATTCGATCTATACAGAGGTCAAAGATGTGCAACGCTTTATCAAAGAGACGGACGTCGATTCCTTAGCCATCTCAATTGGAACCGCTCACGGCGCGTACAAGGGGACGCCCGTCTTGAACTTCGATCGCTTAGCGGAGATTAAAGAAATAACGAATGTACCATTAGTGCTGCACGGCGGCTCTTCATCCGGCAATACGAATTTGAATCGCTGCGCCTTAAACGGTATTGCGAAGATCAATATTTTTACCGATTTCCTTAACGCGGCCTATAAAAAGAACATGGATAGTAAGCCAAAAGATTATTTAGAAATGAAACGGCTTTCGAACGAAGCGATGGCGGAGACACTAGAATCCTGCTACAAAGTTTTCGCGACAAAAAGCGCAAAATAAAAGAAGAGGTGAAAAGAAATGACCCACAAAATTAAAACCCCATTTTTCGTCTTCAATCCAAAATCCTATCTCTATGGGGAGGAATTAGTAGCATTAGCCAAACGCGCCGATGAGCTAGCGGTGAAGCATCCCGAATGCTCTATTCTGGTAACGGTTCCTTTTGCAGATATTGCTGCAGTGAAGAACGCCACCGAAAATATCATCGTTACAGCGCAGCATATGGACGGAATTTATCCAGGACGAGGCATCGGACATGTCCTGCCTGAATCCATCTATCATGCAGGAGCGCGAGCTGTTTTCTTAAATCATGCTGAACGGCCAATGACGGTTAGTGCACTAGCACAATCCATTAAACGAGCAAAAGAGCTTGGCATTCAAACCATCGTCTGCGCAGATTCAATCTCCGAGTCAAAAGCGGTGGCAGTCATGGGCGCAGAGGTCATTTTGTGCGAACCAACTGAGCTGATTGGTACAGGAAAAACCAGCGACAGCAGCTATATTGAACAAACAAATCAAGCAATCAAAGAAATCGATGACACGATTTTAGTGATGCAGGCGGCAGGAATCAGTAAAGCAGAGGATGTTTATCGTACGATTGAATTAGGCGCCGATGGGACAGGCTGTACTAGTGGAATTACCAATGCTGATTCCCCAGCAGAGATGCTGACGGATATGGTGGAAGCTTTAGTAAAAGCCTATAAAGAAAGAGGTTAGGAAAAAATGACAGTAAAACATGAACAACTATCCCTTGATACTCAAGCAGGAAAAGTCACGTATTTAGATATCACTCTGCAGCTAAGAAAAGCCATCAAACAATCAGGAATCAAAGACGGTTTTTGTGCGATTACCACTCCGCATACGACCTGTTCAGTGATTTTCGAAGAGTATGTACACGATAAAGACTGGAAAGGCGATGAGTTTCTGCAAGTCGATCAGAATCGAATCTTAGATAAGTTAGTCCCAAGACAATACACAGAATCGGACTACTTATATCCCGGACCAGCCCACGTGGAATTCTTAAAGGACTTGGCCGCAAAAGACCCAAATTACTTGCCAGATCCAGTCTCTATTTTAAACGCCGATGCCCATATCAAAGGTTCTTTATTCGGCGCCAGCGAAACGGTGATTATCAAAGATGGCGAACCATTAATCGGTTCGGTCGGCTATATGTATTTTGTTGATTGGGATCAAAATCGCGAACGGACACGGACCTGCAATTTAATGATTATGGGGGAATAAGCTTGATTGAGAAGCATTGATGGAAGTTACCGTCAGTGCTTTTTTTTGTACTCGTTATTAGGTGATTGTTCAAGCAACATTGTAGACTACCACGAAGACACGTATACTAATGGTTAAAAGAAAAAGTGTCGGTAACAAAGGAGTCGCGAAAAGAAGTGAGGAGAAGGGAAAGAAATGTTGACGGAAAAGATTTTTATTGAGGTCAATGGGTCTCAACAAGGAATGTTCTTACAAAGTAAACAGACAGAAAATCCGGTCTTACTATTTTTACACGGAGGTCCCGGCTCACCGGAGATTGCCTTCACTCAGGACCATCCGACAGAACTAGAAGAATTATTTACCATTTGCTGGTGGGAGCAGCGAGGGAGTGGAATCTCTTATAAAAAAAATACGCCAAAAGAAAAAATGACGATCAAGCAGATGATTGCCGATACACTTGTCGTAACGGACTATTTGCGGAAACGCTTCGCAAAAAAGAAAATTTTTCTAATTGGCCATTCCTGGGGAACCTTGCTTGGCACATTGACCGTTCAAATAAGACCAGAATTGTTTCATGCTTATATTGGAATCGGTCAGATGACGAATCAGCTAGAATCAGAACGATTAGCGTATACGTATATGCTGAAGGAATTTCGGGAAAATAAGAACCAAAAAATGATCAAAAAGCTCGAAAAGTTTCCCGTTGATCAAGGGGGTGAAGTGTCCAATGCGTATCTTTCTGCAAGAAGCGCAGGGATGATGAAGCTGGGAATTGGTTTCATGCACAACTGTCGATCAAGCATGGAAATTGGCAGTATGTTAATGCGGTTTAAAGGGTACACCTTGAAGGAAAAGATTCAATTTATGCGAGGCAACTCCTTTGCGTTAACCTGTTTATGGGATGAGATCATGACCATCGATCTAGCCAAAGAAGTCCCCGAGCTATCTATTCCTGTCTATATCCTGCATGGCAGCTTTGATTACCAAGTTTCTTACACCCTTGCAAAAAAATACGCTCAGAAGCTTAAAGCGCCAATCGTTGGTTTCTATACCTTTAATCATTCAGCTCACAGTCCTTGTTTTGAAGAAGTAGAGAAAATGTGTAACATCTTGCAAGAAGATGTCTTACAAAATCAGATTACACTAGCGGATGACCTTTAGGCATTTATAGTACTGGTAGAAAAGGGCAAGATGTGAGCTCAGATTGTTAAGTTATGAAAACACGATGAAACAGTAACCAGACATAATAGGATGTGGGTGTAACTTTTGATTTAATGATGTCGTTATTTTATCAATTATTAGAGCCATAACGACGTGGGTACATTGGATCGAGATGCACTAGTCTGGAAAGGCATATGCTTCTATTTTTTTGCTTGCTCAGCTTAGGGCAAACGCTACTTATTTGTAGTTTTTAGAGGATCATAAACTCATATCAAAATTATTGAGGAAATTCAGTTACAATTGTAATAGGCATCAATGTATGTATATAAAGGGAGTGAGAACATTATGAAACCTCGAAAAGAATCTGGACAAGTCGCAGGACAATTCTTTATGTTATTTGTCTTTTTACAGATTTTTTCAACCATCAATTTTGATTTGATTATGCAGTATGTCCAAAAGCAAACGAAATCATTGATGATTATTACAATTGCTTTTTCCTTGATTTGTATTGTAGGAATAATGGCAGTATCAAAAAAGTTCAATATATGGGATGGGAAAATACGAATTACTAAGAAACAAGCTTTAATTATTATTTTTGGATTTCTGGCTGTGAAAGTTGTCGCTTTTGCTGGAGGCTTTTTGATGTATAACGTTCTTGGTCAAAATGCACCAGAAGATAGCACTCAGCTATTAGAGGGGTTCCAGGATTTACCAAAGTTTCTTTATGCAACTTGTTATGGTGTAGCTAGTCCAATTATGGAGGAAAATTTTTATCGAGGAGGCTTTATTAATATTCTTTTTGAGGATAAAAAAATTATAGGTTTGATATTGGGATCTTTTTTATTTAGCTTTTTTCACGGAATTACAAACCCGACTCTATTTCTATTCAATCTGTTTATTGGGTTAATAATTGGTCTGTCTTACATTCTGTCAGAGCAAATTGAGGTCCCTATTGTAATACATGTCTTACATAACTTATCTTCAATAATCTTTATATTTTAGGAAAGGAGGAAAGCATATGGTGGAAAAAACGAATAGAGTACTATTCTTTAGGGTGTGAGGCTTGGTCTGGTTAAATTCAAAAAGAACATGGCTCATTTTGTATTGAATACAGACGATGTAAGCAGCTTAAAAGTGATTTATTAGTAATTTAAGTTTAGTGACAAGCAATCAATAGAGTTGACTGAAGCATAATTCTTCCGTCAGCTCTATTTCTTTAATCATTTTTTTCTATATCCTAGAAGTGAGAGATTTTTCTCGCTTTGTTTGCACTACAAAATGTCTTCACGCAATTTATATTACTGAATTTTTGTTTTTTGTTCTTGTTCCAAATCCTCGCAGATGAGCCATCGAATTTCCTTTCTTAATTCTCTTCTCTAGAAGTAATTCTATTAATAATTATCAATTCTCTCTGTTTAAATCGTAATTATTTCGTTATTTTAAAAAGCGCCTAAACTGTAAAGAAAAATTAATTTGATAAATTGCGTTTAAATATAAGTATATAAAAAAATATACATTTATGTAAAACAATCCGTTTACTTACAAAATATCAGCGGATTTTATGAGCACAAAAGTACCAAAAATATTTTGATGAAGGTATGCTGTTTAGTGAAGTTGAAAAAAATTAAAAACATTGTTAGTCGATCCAATGAAGTTATTTTATGAATATTGGAAATAAAATTATAAGGGGAGAGAAAATTATGTTTTTACACAAGAAAGAATTACAATTTGAGGCGAAACCAGAAAGACCGAATCCATTGATTGCGAAGTATTTACAAGAGTTAATTGGTGGGCAATATGGTGAAATGAGTGTAGCGATGCAGTATTTATTCCAAGGATGGAGCTGCAGAGGCGAAGAAAAATACAAAGACATGCTGATGGATATCGCTACTGAAGAAATTGGTCATGTTGAAATGCTAGCTACAATGGTGGCGAGACTATTAGAAGGGGCGCCAGTCGAAGATCAAGAGGAAGCCATGAAGAGTGACCCAACTATTGGTGCGGTTATTGCCGGCATGAATCCGCAACAAGCGATTGTGGCAGGATTAGGGCCTAGACCTGCGGACAGTGTAGGCAACCCATGGAGTGGCGCATACATCATCGCGAGCGGAAATTTACTAGCAGATTTTCGAGCAAATTTAAATGCGGAATCTCAAGGTCGGCTGCAAGTTGCTAGAATCTATGAAATGATTGACGATAAAGGAGTCAAGGATCTATTATCAGTCTTACTTGCTCGAGACAGTTATCATCAAAATCTTTGGGCCAGTGCGGTTAAGGAATTAGAGGAAAAAGAAGGATCGATTCTAGTACCTAGCAATTTTCCTAGAGAAAATGAACGCTTAGATATCGCTTATGATTTTTACAATTTTTCTGAAGGCGAGCAAAGTAAAAAAGGCAGCTGGGCTTCAGGAGAAGCATTGGATGGCGAAGGGGAGTATACCTACCATTCAGAGCCTAAAGTAGAAGGCAAAAAGCCAAAATTAAGTAAGGTAACGCCGAAAATGTATGGCACCCCTGAAAATAAAAAATAAGATTAACAACGTAAACAAGTGGAACGGACTACACAGATTATATTCCAAAAAAGCAAGTGTTCTTGATGGCTCGAGATTACTTGCTTTTTCTATTTTATAAACGTCTTTCAGACAGTCTGATCCCTGTAAGCTTACTAATCATCAATGGGTTATGGTTAAGAGTAATTTATCAGTTTCATATTTTAAGAAAAAAAGCAGGACAGAAACGATTGACAATACATAGACGACCGTCTATATTATAAACATAGATAAGCGTCTATGTAAGGAGGGACACGAATGAACTATGATGAAATGTCTAAAACGCTAAAGGCACTTGCCGATCCGAAACGGCTTAAAATCGTCGATCTTTTGTCATGTGGCAGTCTGTGCGCTTGCGATATCTTGGATCATTTTGACTTTACTCAACCAACCCTTTCGCATCATATGAAAGTGTTAGAAAAAGCTGGTGTAGTCCTTGTGACGAAGGAAGGAACCTGGCACCACTATCAATTGACGGATCGTTTCGTTGATCAATTTATGGGTTCAATGATGCAATTATTTTCAGCGAAAGATGATTGCATTTGTAAAAAAATAAACTGTGATTGTAAAGGAGAAAAGAACGATGAAAAAATTGGAACTATTTGAACCAGCGATGTGTTGTTCAACAGGAGTTTGTGGGCCTTCTGTTGATGAGGAATTATTAATGGTAACCTCAGTTTTTGAAACCTTTGAAGGATTGGATTCAATCGAAGCATCACGTCATAATTTAACCAGTGACCCGGATGCATTTGTGAAACATCCTACAATTCTGAAATTACTTCAAGAAAAAGGCAATGATATCTTACCGATAACTCTGTTAGACGGAGAAATTGTCAAAGAAGGTTCTTATCCTAGTTTAGAGGAATTTGGAAAATATGGAGACGTTCATTTTGTCGCTCAATCAACAAGTAATACTGGCGGCTGCTGTGGTGGAAACAGTGGAAATGAAGGCTGCTGCTAACAGCCTTTAAAAGATAAGGAAAGTATGGATTTTTGACCAGTGATTAGTATTGCAGTAGTAATAGCTTCATAAACTAGCTTCGTCTTATTGTTATGGAACAGCACCTATTGGCTACTTCAAAGCGGAGCAAGTTTACGAAGCCTTTAGTAAACAAACGAAGGAGGAGATGGAATGCGTCAATATATTCCCCAAAAGATGGGATTAACAAAATATCTGTTTTATACGGGTAAAGGTGGTGTCGGGAAAACAACAACGGCCTGTGCCACGGCAACTTCTTTGGCACAAGAAGGCAATCAAGTCATGTTGGTTAGTACCGATCCGGCTTCAAACCTGCAGGATGTTTTTCAAACCGTTTTAACAAATAAACCGACGGCAATTGAAGGAATCGATAATTTGAAAGTAGCGAACTTTGATCCGATAACTGCTGCTGAAGAGTATAAGGAAAGTATCGTTGGTCCCTATCGCGGCGTCCTTCCTGATAGCGCTTTAATAAATATGGAAGAACAGCTTTCGGGATCTTGTACCGTGGAGATCGCAGCATTTAACGAGTTTGCCAACTTTCTAACCGATAAAGAAGTTGCAGAACAATTCGACTATGTGATCTTTGATACGGCGCCAACTGGACATACATTAAGAATGCTGCAATTGCCTTCTGCTTGGAATAATTTCCTTGATGAAAACACGACAGGCGTTTCCTGCTTAGGCCAGTTATCCGGCTTAGGTGATAAAAAAGACATGTACGAAAAAGCCGTCGAAACACTGAGTGATGCTGCCCAAACGACGTTGATACTAGTTACTCGCCCGCAAACGGCTCCGTTGATTGAAACAGAGCGTGCATCAGAAGAATTGCTGAAATTAGGCATTAAAAATCAAAAGTTAGTCGTAAATGGTTTGTTAGAATCTCATGATGACGCCATTTCTCAAGAAATTTATACAGAGCAGCGGAATGATTTGAATAATATGCCGAAACCGTTAAGTAAATTCGAAACCTATTACATCCCGCTTCGTCCTTATAATGTTACAGGAATAGAGAAGCTTCAAATTTTGTTAAATGATCGGCAGCCCGCTATTGTAGAACAGGAACAAGAACGTGCGGAGTTTCCTAATTTGGATGCGATTGTGAGTGAGTTTATTCGCACGAATAAAAAAATCATATTTACTATGGGTAAAGGCGGTGTAGGCAAGACCACTGTCGCGATCAAAATCGCTGAGAAGCTAGCTCAATCAGGACAAAACGTTCATTTAGCTACGACTGATCCAGCTGATCATTTGAATCTGTTTTTATCAAATGATTTACCTATTTCAATTAGTCACATTGATGAAGAAAAGGAACTAGCCGCCTATAAAGAAGAAGTTCTTACTAAAGCTCGTGAGACAATGGAAGCAGACGATGTTGCTTATGTTGAAGAAGATCTACGCTCGCCTTGTACACAGGAAATTGCAGTATTCCGAGCGTTTGCGGAAATTGTAGACAAAGCAGAAAATGAAGTTGTTGTGATCGACACAGCGCCAACAGGTCATACATTACTTCTACTGGACTCTACTCAAAGCTATGCAAAGGAAGTCGAAAGAAGCTCTGGAGAAGTTCCGGTTGCCATTCAAAAATTATTACCGCGACTTCAGAATGAAGAAGAAACGGAAGTGTTAATGGTCACATTACCAGAAACAACCCCTGTCTATGAATCCATGCGGTTGGATGAAGATTTGGATCGTGCAAAAATTGCCCATACCTGGTGGCTAGTGAACCAAAGCATGCTCGCGACGAATACGCAAAATGATATTTTAAAAGCCCGTTCGTTCAATGAATTGGAATGGATCGAAAAAGTTTCTGATCTTTCAAAAGGGAAATTCGCTGTTGAAGAATGGCAACCAAAATTTAGCCCTTTAGGGGTATAATTTTTAACCTATACATAGACGTTCGTCTATGTATAGGTTTCTTAATAACGGAGGATTTAAATGGAGAAAACTGAAAAGCAGCCAGTATTGGGACTCTTTGAAAAATGTTTAACGACATGGGTAATTATTTGCATGGCGCTTGGCATTTTAATCGGAAAATTTCTGCCGATAGTGCCCGCTACTTTAAGTTAATTTGAGTATTATAATGTTTCAATCCCAACAGCAATTTTAATTTGGTTAATGATCTTTCCTATGATGTTAAAAATTGATTTTAGAAGTATCATGAATGTCTCAAAAAAACCAAAAGGTCTGATCGTCACGTGTGCTACGAATTGGCTGATTAAACCTTTTACCATGTATGCCATCGCCGCCTTCTTCTTTTATGTTGTATTTCAGAGCTGGATTCCATTGAACTTGGCCAAAGAATATGTAGCTGGTGCTGTTATACTTGGTGCAGCGCCATGCACAGCGATGGTTTTTGTTTGGAGCTACCTTACTAAAGGGGACGCGGCGTACACGCTAGTTCAAGTAGCGGTAAATGATCTAATCATTCTTGTGTTATTCGCGCCAATCGTTGCTCTTTTATTAGGGGGAGATCACGTTGTTGTACCAATGGCTACGTTAGTATTATCAACTGCACTTTTTGTTGTGGTGCCGTTACTATTAGGCGTCATCACTCGTACCTTAATTATAAAAAAATAAAGGATTAGATTACTTTGAAAATGTATTTTTGAAGACGTTTGATTCAGTGACAATTATAGGGTTACTCCTCACTCTAGTTATTATTTTTTTCTTTTCAAGGCGAAAGAATTCTCGCGAATCCATTCCATATACTATTGATAGCAGTACCATTGACAATCCAAACACTGTTCATTTGTACGATCGCCTATACTTGGTCAAGACTTTGGAGATTACCTCATGCTATTGCTTCACCAGCAGGGATGATAGGCGCTAGTAATTTCTTTGAACTAGCTGTTGCTGTCGCGATTTCTTTGTTTGGGTTACAATCAGGGGCGACTTTAGCCACTGTTGTAGGTGTTTTAGTCGAAGTTCCAGTAATGTTACTTTTAGTTAAAGTATCCAACAATACAAAAAAATGGTTCACACAAAAAACAACTGAATGAACACATATTGGAGGAAAGCAGTAATGAAAAAAATTTATTTCTTGTGTACGGGTAATTCTTGCCGTAGTCAGATAGCGGAAGGGTACGCGCGTAAACTTTTGCCGAAATCAGATTTTGAGATCAGAAGTGCAGGGATTGAAACTCATGGCTTAAACCCTAGAGCCGTAAAGGTAATGGCTGAAGAGAGAATTGATATCTCTAATCAGATATCTGATTTGATAGATATGGATTATTTTGCAAAGGCAGACTCGATCATCACCCTTTGCGGAGATGCAAAGGATAAATGTCCGATCCTTCCTAAGGATGCTGCCCATGAGCACTGAGACATGAAAGATGCAGCACAAGCCACCGGTTCTGAAGAAGAAATTCTATCAGAATTTAGGAAGACGAGGGAGCTAATCAGAGAAAAGATCATTAGTATGGGTTAAACCGCCAGACTCTAAATGGACGTTTTTGATAGCTGACTGTCTGAAAATAAAGGTCAAAAAAAACTAGAAATAATTATTCCTAGCTTTCCTTGGCTGCACTTGTTTTATTAATAGTTAGAAATCCAATGTTGCTCAATTTTCTTAACCGATGATTGAGTATTTTTTTCTCTATATAAAAGGATTGATGCTGAATTCAGGCCATTTCTGCCGACACGAAAATAGGTTCCGAAGGGCAGAGTAAAATCAGTTTTTGTCAATTTTTCACTCGCTTCATTCGCCGTCTAACAGCATCTATTCCCAAACTACTAACAAGAATTACTGGGAAAAATTGAAGGGGAAATAAAAAAATTAACAGTGCAGTACTTACATAAGGCTTCTCTAAAATAATTGTAATACTAGCAGCAACAAGAATTCCTAAAAGTAATCCAGGCATATATGAACAAAATTTAACTGTGGCAAAGCCAACCGCTGTACTAGAAAAAATGGCGGGGAAGATTTTCCCTCCGCGCCAGCCAAAAGAGAAACATAGATTGGTTAGAAAGGCCTTGCCGATTCCTAATAATAAAAGACTAGCCAAAGGCTGCTCCAAAGCATTTCTAGAAAAAGGCAGTAATTGATGTTCTCCTGAAAACAAGAAGTAAGGAGAACGCATAGCAAATAGTCCTAATAGGATTCCAGCAATGATAGCTGCAAGCATTGGATTCGCCAGCCTAGCTGCTAATTTGTCTGTGAAGGTTTCGAGCTTTAAGAAAAGAACACCAAATAGTCCACCGACAATCCAAGCGATAGGGGCGAATAAAACGACTTCCCATTTCCAAACAATTCCATCAGAGATTCTAAGAGAAAAGGTGCTTTCTTCTGGAAAAAGGTGCTTGATTGCTAAAAAACCAATCAGACCAAAACCAGTGCTGATTGCATAGAGGGCTATTCGTTGAAGTTTCTTCGTTCCTATTGTTTTTTTGCGTTCTCCTCTTTCCATTACTTCACCCACACCAGCAAAAGGCGCCCTGAAAACAGCCGCTAGCATGGTTCCTAAGCTTAATTTTAGCAGCGCTTCTTTTCGCTGAATTGTCATCTTTAAATGGTCACCCACCCACGTAATTAGACCACCTAAGATACCCGCTAAAGCTGCTTCAGGCCCAAGACTCGCTCCGAATGTTAATACCACGATAGCAGAGAAGAAATTTTTAGCGATCTGATTTCTATACGTCACTCGCCCCGTTTGTTTAAAATCTTTTAAGGTGTCGTGCATGGTGGTTGGGTAGTTACCTATCCTTGTTTGAATAATACCAACGAGGATACCGCCAATAATCCCAACAATAACAGGATAAATAGGCAGCGCTATTTTTTGTGGAATGCTTGCCCACAAGATATTAGTTAGAACATTGGTGATGGTTAAAAAAGTGCCCGCTACTATGCCGACCAATAGACTGAGAACACAACTGTAAAACACAAATATAGTAGAAAAACGCATAGGCCAACCTTTCTTTCTAAAATCGAATTTTGATCGTTTCTGTAAAGTCGCACAGGATTCTCTCCATCAAAAAATCGAATCCTTTATTTTCCCAATGCTTCAATTTCTCTACGAATATCCAGCATTTCATTTTCCAATGTTGAAATGTCCGTAGCAACCTTTTCTAATCTTTTCGAAAGAGAGGAATTTTCAAAATGATTCTTATAACGTAAACTATGCTCTAAACTCGCCCAAAAATCCATGGCAATTGTTCGAAACTGAATTTCAACCTTCATTTGCTTTGTTTCTTTTAAGAAATACACGGGAATCTCAATGACTACGTGAACACTGCGGTATCCGCTTGGTTTGGGATTTTCTAAATAATTTTTAACTTTTAGTATTTTAATATCTGGATGACGACTGAGAGAGTCAATAAGTGTTGTAATATCATCACTATAAGAACAAATCACTCGTAAACCAGCAAAATCATGAATGTGATTAACAATATTTTCCTTTGAAAAAGGCAACTGTTTTTTATCTAATTTATTCACGATACTTTTAAATTTTTTAATCCTCTTTTGTACTTGGTGGATGCTATTTTTTCTTCCCTCATGACTGTTACTAGAAAGCTCACGGTCAATGATAATTAGCTTTGTTTCTACCTTATCTAGTGCTGAATGATAGTAAGTTTCCAATTCTTGATACAGCTCAAATACTTCAACTTCCATTAAGTGATCTTTTTCATTGCTATCCTTATTCAAAATATTCACAATTCGTTTGATTGAATATTCTTCCATCTGCTACTTCATATCCTTTCTAAAAGTTTTATCCTAAGAGGACAATATAGAACTTCGACTTTGTTACTAATAAGTCTATCATAATACCCATTTCCTCTTAAATGATTTTGACTTTAAGAAAAAATAACGCGGAGCGAGGACCTATCGAATCAGCTCGCTCAAGGTGCATCATCTCCTCTCCGATGTGGAGGCTGACGACTCAAGCATGAGACCTACGCATAATTTATTTGAGAAGGACAGAATTTAGCTGCTGGCATGACCGTTTCGAGAACGGATGTCTGGGTCGTCCTTGTTTCGATTGATTTTTCGTCGAAGCCGAGCGAGAAAGCCTTTTTGCGTAGAGTCCTGTTCGGGAACATCCGTAGGCGCAGCTAAAGAGGGTGAAGAGTCGCCAACAGTGTGTTTTTCTAATGATGTAATTGTTTTTTCTCCGATTTGTGGTGCATTTATTATTAATGAAGGGGAGTCGTTTCTCATTTCTGTTGGTTCTTCAAGCTTTTTAGCGAGCGCATTTTTAGATGTATTGAACAAATAGTCGTAGATGCTTCCTGTTTTAACAGCGGGCATTTCCGGTTCTTTCTCTATTTTTGGAGAAAGGACCGTTTTTTCTTTTTCGCAAGGGATGGCTTCTTCGGGTTCTTTTTCTTTATCGAAAATCTCGGTTTCTTTGGTGGTAATGATCTTCGCCGTCACCACGGAATCAAATAGTTTTACGCCATTTTCTTCAAAAATATCCAAAGTGGTTAAGAGTTCGCAAGCTTCTTTGATGACGGGGATCGGCAGATCATTCTTTAAGTTGCTATATTTCCAGTCATGTGTTTTTCCCAGACCGTTGGTGAAGGTCGCCACTA
>ERZ1026976.360-NODE-360-length-15669-cov-7.901883_pt1 | contig 15669 bp, 15 predicted proteins | sample MGYA00519293_ERZ1026976 | MGnify/ENA primary metagenome ERZ1026976 (study PRJEB26926, sample SAMN06164671) | human gut metagenome | biome: ENVO:00009003; feature: ENVO:2100002; material: ENVO:00002003 | host: Homo sapiens | place: USA | collected 2012 ... | reverse complement strand
CGAGATTACTACGCGTCTCGTGGGCTCGGAGATGTGTATAAGAGACAGGTGTATCGGTCACTACGTGATTCATGCTTTTCTTCACTAAAGACACTCGGTACGTAATGCGCCAGTTCATCATGGGTTAGAGGACGGTCGCGGCGAACCAGGTTGACCGCACCAAAGCGGCTGGCTAATTTCATGATAATTTCCTTAGGTTTTGGGGCATAAAAACAAAAGCCCCTGCTCCGTAAGGAGGCAGGGGCGATATGCAGGTTCAGTGATCGTTGCAGCAGAAGGCGGCTCAGAAGTTGTCCAGGATCCGTAATATCTGCGCCATCAGGGCCGTTATCAGCGCGGTCACCAGCAGCGTGGCTGCTTCTCTGGCTGCATCTATGCTGTCGTCATCGCGACCGGCCTGACGAAAGCGGATTTCAATAAATTGTCGGGCTTGCTGACCGCCGTACCAGGTCAGAACCTGACCCAAAGCGGTCACCAGCATTTTCAGAAAAATCATAGGGTTTGCTCCGGACTGCCTGACGGCAGTCCGTTGGTGATGTGACGTCTTTTATGGAGGGAGATGAAACAGAGAGACTACTCAGTTATAGGTGTAGCGCCACGCCCCTCTGTCGGTGGTGACTACCACTTCCGAAGCCACGCACTCATTATAAAAATTCACTTTGACGGACTGCCCGTAGTGCAGAGTGATCGGCAGAATGGTTTCCTTGTTAACGGAGGACATAAACTTTTTGTTGTCGATGCGGCAGTTGCCCCGATTAACGTCAATGTTTTCAACTCTCACACTGTCATCCAGCGAGGTGACCACTACAGTGGCGTAGCGTGTTCCGGCAGGATGAACATAATCACTGGTCTCCACTTTTATTGGAGAAGCTGGCTCGGCCAGCGCCGAAGCAGACAATAAAAGCAGTGCGGGTATCAACCATTGTTTGATTTTCACAGCGTATTCCTTTTAAGAGTAACGTATCGCCGGAACACGAATATCATCATTCATTACCAGCAACAGAAGGTAAAAACAGGTACAAATCAGAGTGAGGCCTTTGCCACACAGCCGTGTGTGCCAAACTCTGGCAGCACCTTCGCAGCCCCAGCTAGCGTGAAGGTAGCTGGATTAACACCTTCGCCGGATACCGAGACTTGTTTGCCGTTACGCAACTGTGTCCAGGCCAGCACCAGGTTATTGCTGCCGATACGACTGCCAGACTCACTGATATCAATGGCCTCTCCACCGTCAATGCTGACCTGAAGGTTTTTATCTTCATCCATACTGACTTCATGCCCGCTGGCGTCCGTAAATATGACCGTAGCCGGCTGTGAGCCATAATCCTCACAGGATAGATATAACTGTGACTGACCTTTCCCCTTGATAACAAACTCTGATACGCCTTGGCCCCAACCACTGGACCAGGTGTCCTTATTTCCAAAAGCCTGCGCCATGACCGGAACTAGGCCACAGACCAGCACCAACGCGCTGAGTGATGAATTGTTCATGAATGTATCCTTTTATGAGTAAAGCAAATTGTCCTGACGGACGGGAATACGGGCTCATTCCTTGATGAGCCCGCTGATATATTGATAATGCGGCAGAGCCTGAATGAATCTCGGGTCCTGAAAAATGCGAGTGATATGGCTGTTTCGTACAAAACTACTTAGGGTCATCACCACATCAGTGATAGCTGAAAGGGTGAATACCTGAATGCGATCTTTCGATACGGCCACCAAGTACCACTCCCCGTCCAGACAGATAAGCCGGTAAGGGGCCACAGCTGACTGCTGATGACCCTGATGCAGAAAGTGAACACGGCGATTACGGATGATGGCCTGAACGATAGCCTGGAAACCACCAAACAACGCAGGTACCTGACGTGGCGGGGCATTCCAGATAATGCAGGGAGAATCCTGACCACTGTCGAGCAACACCGATAGCAGCCTGGGATCCAGAGTAGGAAAGTAATGTGCCACGCTGGTTATCCGGGCAAAGCGGAGAATGTCGCTGTTGGTGCGAAAGGGACCCCGGGCATCCAAGAGCCGGAAGCTTCCACGGGAATATTCGATGTCGAGATAACGCAGACGCTCACGCAAGTCGCGCTGAACGGTGCGCTCAGAAACGCCAAACTCCTGAGCCAATTGTCTGACGCAGAGTGATTCGCCCATAAAGAGGCGACTGACCAGGATGGCGAGACGGTTGGCCAAACGATCATAGCGGTGTCCCTGTTCAGGCATGGAGTGTACTCCCAGCAGAAAATATTGGTACCAGTCATCTGCTGGCAGTGAAAAATGGCTTAACGGGAAAGACGTTGCTGCCGGAGCCAGGCTACGATGATGCAGGCCGGTATGGTGACCCGGTAAGCCGGACCCGCAATATCGGAAATCATCCACGCCGAACTGAGCGCAATGGCTACGGGACCGGCGATAACGGACAGCGCTCTGGATGCCACCACCACAGTGCCCCAGGTGGCAATCCCCCCCAGTGATGTAATGACGCTGGCGGACAGCACGGTGGCGAGTTCTAGGGCGGCCAGCGAGGAGGAACGTATGGCTGCCTGTACTGCCATCAGAATGAGCTGAGGGGTGGGGTTGGTCAGGTCGAGTTGCATATTGCGAGAAAAAGTAGCCAGTTCTTCCGGTGTCATCTGGTCCAGGCTTTTCTCCAGCACCTTCATCAACAGGCACAACTCAATGGTCTCGGTGGTGCTTTTCAGGTTGTAGTTCACATTAAGCTTATCGCAAACATCCTCGAGGATTTCCCGGTAGGTCACACCCTGCCCCAGCCGAATCAAACTTACCAGCGTATTGGCCCCGTAACGCTGAAATTCAGCCGCTATCAGTTGCCAGTAGCGCCGGTGTTCCGGTGCCAACAGACGGTATTCAGGGGTACTGGTCAGGCTCTCTGTCCAGCGGGTGTCGCCGTCACGAGGGTCAGTGATCAGAATAGAAACCAACAGTTGCAGCTCTTCATTGCTGCACTGGCCCAGCAGGTTTAAATCGGGGTCGTTACGGTAGACAGCCATTGTTCTTCCTCAGTCAATGTGGTGAGAGGTCACACTGTAAGGGGGGCTGTTGCACAGATAGGTCTTATGAAATGGTGAATTTTTACGCGGATGGAGTTGAATGCGACACTGAGTGTCATAGTCCCGTGACAACTACGACTAAAACATACACACTGAGGTTGGGAGCTGCCGTCATCCATTATGATAATATATGTCTGATTTTATGATGAATTACTGCATTTGTTCGAACAAAGACTGTATAGCCAGATCCATCAGTTCTGAGTGGTCCATACTGTGTTTTTTTGATAATTCCTTAAGCATCCTGATGCTTTCTTTGCTCAAGCCGAGAAGTTTGGCAGTCTGTTTTTTATCCGTCTCTTTTCTTTTTTCACGTACCTTCTTTTGTGACCAAGCTTTAGTCAACGAGGTGACTAACTCTTTAAAATTGTCTTCTCTTGTAAGCAGATAAAGCTGTGTGATTAATACGTATTTATTATCACTCTCCGTGAGAGGTTCTAAATCAGCCAGGAACCTATTCTTTTTCTTTAAGTAAAAAATTGAAAAAGAAACCGACTCCTTGCTTTTCATCAAAGAGGTGATATTGACCTCACGCCTGCATATCTCTTTACCTCTCTTGTAGTTACAGGATAAATGTGAAATCAGAAGATTTATTTCAGTATTTTTGAATGGCAACAAACTTAATAAGATCAAAATTGATTTGTAGCGTTCTTTATGCCCGCCTACTGCCCTGGGCAGACAAAATGTATCAGAAACGTATTGAGCTTGCGGGTTATCCCCCACATCACTATAGCGATGTATATTATCCGCTCTAAGTAGTTTAAACACATCTCTCCATCCGAGCTGCATCAGATTCCACCAGAAATAGTGGCATGCCTCGATATCATTTTTAAGCCATACAATACAACCATCGGAGAAAGCGTCACTTTCTACATCTTTTACAATTTTATTTACCTTATCAAAAGGAGATTTTATCTTATCAGAAGCAACACCAGAACAAATAAAACCTATTAATTTCGAGTCATCATTGGCTATTTGAGGGAAAATTGAGTTTGCTACCGTTATATCGAGCGAAATTAATATCCGTCTCAGTAGGGGCAATGGAAAGGTTGAAAGGTATTCCCTTATCAGCATTGGATCATCTCCTGCCAATTCCTGCGCAGATTTAATTCTCATCCTTTTTATACACTCATCATTCATGTCCAGTTCCTTCTATCAAACCTCCTTTTAGGATAACTTAAACCAAGGTATTAATGAAGATTATTCGTGTTAAAAACGATGCTTCATAGAGGAAAAAACAAGGAAAAAACGTTCCATTCATAGCACACAGCCCCCTGCAAATACTGGGACAAATGGTACTTTAGTGACATAGTTAAGCAACTTCCCCATGCAACGTTAATTCCAGAGCGACTGAAGGACCAGCCAGGAGCACGCTGATGGTGCATGGCCCCCCGGATGCACACACTTTACATAGCTCAAACTGTCGGATTGGTAATATATACCTGACACATCCTTTCTCTCTGTTACGCTTAAAGCTATGTGTTACCTTCATAACCCTTCTGTAATCAGAAATGATTTAACCAAGATAGGTTGAAACATCAAATCTCAGTTTTAATTACCTGAAGCATTATTTTTAAGAGTATTTTTTTACAGCTCCAGTCATTGATGTGAAAAACAAACCACTGGAGATTTCAACAATGAAAAACACCTTTAATCCTTTCTGGCAACAACGTATTACCGACACCTTACTGAACGCCCTTAAGGCTTATCCGCGTGTATTAATGTTGAGGGTTGATCTACGACTACCCAATGCTCCTGCATCTACAGATGCTGCTGTTATTTCCCGATTTATAGACTCTCTGAAAGTAAAGATTGCAGTATACCTGCTTCGTAAACACCGCGAGGGCAACCGAAAACGCATGACCGACCTGCGTTATATCTGGGCAAGGGAATATGGAGAACGCAACGGTAAAAAGCACTACCACGTGGTGTTGTTGCTTAATCGCGAAGTCTGGTGTTCCGCAGGTAACTATAACGATCCGGCTTCACTGGCAGGGTTAATCAAACAGGCGTGGTGTAGCGCTTTACGGGTGGGTACTTCGGAGTATGCAACGCTGGCACACTTTCCGGAAAGCCCGGTGTACTGGATTGACCGCGGGAATAATGAGCAACTACAGGAGGCATTAGTACGGGCTTCATATCTTGCAAAAGACCATACCAAAGTCACCGGTGATGGCGAACGTAATTTTGGATGCAGTCAGCGCTGATTTTCCCGTCAAGATTCACCCCAGCCTATCGGGGCCGATAAGGCTCTCAGGTATTTTTTTACTGGCAATCCCTATCCTCTGAAGGAGTACTGGCGTGCAATAGAACTCAACCACGCCGGACTCCTCCCATCATTAATTTTCAGAGGGAGAGATTCCATGGCTACTATCAATAACCCCATTCTTAGTGCTGAAGACCCGCTTATCGATATGACATTCATCACCACATACACCGGCATGACAGATAAGTGGTTCTACAAGCTTATTCAGGATGGCGAATTCCCGAAACCCATCAAACTGGGACGGAGTTCCCGTTGGTATAAAAGCGAAGTGGAAACCTGGATGCTACAGCGTATTACTGACTCACGGCGGATAGAAAAAATATGAAACGTACTACAGTACGAAAACTGGGATTATTTATCCCTTCCAGACAGAGGTAACCATAAGCGTCAATACGGTGTGTATTGACGCTTATGCAGAACTAATATTTACTTTCTATGGAAGCAGAACGACGACAGCTGCAAGACTGCTTTGTGCTCATCCTGCACATGTACCCTCAACCGGGCTGCCAATTCCTGCACAAGTAACCAGTACAGTGTCAGGTTTTAGAAACGGTATCCGCGTCATGCATCAGCGTATCTACCAGTGATTTAAAGAAGGACGGCAGGGGGAGTGGCTCACCTTCTTCATCCACATTGTGACAGTCAAACCAGACTCCGTTCTCATGTGCGATAAAGAACGTTTCCTCTTCACTTACCGTAAGCTCTATACATGGCCATTCATCACCATAAACTGAGTGATAGTGTAGTGGTTTACTGAATTTGGCCACCTGAACAGAGGTGATAACCTGATGGACAGGCGGTCATAATGATCATGTTGTGTTTTCATGGTGAGAACAGTCCTGAACTCCCAAAATAACCAGATATTGATATGGGAGATTATGACGTACTGGTTCGACACGTTATGTCGTACCAAAGGGAGGTGGATTGAAAAAATGATGGGGATAACTGCAGCTACCTAACATTATGAAATGTAAGTTAATTTGTTGATTCCAATGCGGAGGTATCATCAAAAAAACGACACAACCTGTCGTGTTCCGCATTGTCAGAAAGGGAATACCTGGTGCTCACGTAAATGATTTAGTTCTGAAAATAGTTATAAATCAATATATCCGTGTATTGATTTTCTAATCTACTATAGCCCAGCTGAAACAGATCCATATCACCAAAAAACTAGTAATCTATCTTTAGCGAGGGGTATAGCAATATTCAACATGCTAATGTCGCCCCTACCATCTACCTATTTGAATAGACTGGGGAAAGAACACGATCGCTCTTCCCCCCCCCAGCAAGAGTGCACGGCACTAACAGTTAGCGAATCCTCATCGCCGCTACAGTTAATATCGAGCTTGCGTAATGCTGCTTTGATAGCATTGACCCGCACTGAAAATGGCATCACAACTCCAATTACTATTTGTCACAATGACGTTCAATATTTTCTTTGTGAACCATGAGCCAAGCCGCTATTTTCTCGACCTCAAAACGTTAGAGCAGTTCCCACTGGTTACCGACATACCTTTGTCATCAATATGTAGATAGCCCATAGCAGGAAAAGCGTCTCATTTTCGGTTCCCCGATTTAGTCGTAACTGGCCGTAATAAAACAGAGCAGTAAAGTAGTCGATAATATTATCGAAGCAGCTATGGTACTCGTTTAGCCCCCTCTTTAACCCATCTTAAATGTATCTTAGGTGGCTAGGTTCTATATGAAAAAAGTTGAGGGGAGTTATCATACACAGACCCCCTGCTCCTGGGGTCTGTCCAGCTAGAGGGGCAGGATCGTCTACCGCGGCGGGGTCAGCCAAACGATAGAGCAAGATCGTCTACCGTAGCGGGGTCAGCCCAACTATGCAAGCGGGGTCACAGTTACGATTTAACTTACTAAAAAGTAATAGAAATCATTCTGTAAAAAGTAGATACTCAACCCAAGCAGCCAGTTTTCATAGAGCAAAAATCAATTAAGGATAGTAAAAGATAGCATGCCACAAGTAAGTTTTATTACACCGTTAGATCAGCCTAGCGGATCTAAACGCTTATTGGATATTTTGCGTACGGGTCTAAAAGATCCGCGTTTCACCAAATTACGCATCGTCACTGCATACGCGAAATCTGGCCCTTTACTACGTCTTAAGTCCGATATCGAGAGCTGGGCAGCTTCTGGAAACTCGCTCTGCGCTATCCTAGGAATTGACCAACAAGGTACAAGCAAAGAAGCGTTAACAATTGCAGTCGATTTATGTAAAGAGCTTTATATTACTCGTGAAAATGGGATTACTTTTCATCCAAAAATATATTTATTTGATGGTCCAAAACATGCGAAAGCAATTATCGGCTCTAATAACCTTACGGTCGGTGGTACTGAAACTAATTTTGAAAGTTCGATAATTTTAGATCTAGTGTTGCCTGAAGATGATAGTATCTATAAAGATCTAGACACATTGTGGAGCAATTTATTACCTCACTCATGCGTTGCAACAAAAGCATTTGATCAGCAATTATTAGATGAATTGATAGCCAATGGTGCTGTTCTATCTGAATTAGATAAACAAGTACGCGCCAAGCTTACAGGGAACTATCCGACGGCTCCGAGAACGGGACTGATACGCAAACCAGCAAGCCCACTCCCCGCAACCATAATGAAAGCTTCTAAAACACAAGTGGCAGGAATTATGGGGCAACCCCAATCTCCACAACAAGTTGTTGCAGGGCTAATTATACAGATTAAGCCTCATCATAATGGTGAGATATTCTTAAGTAAAATTGCAGTACTACAAAATCCAAGCTTCTTTGGCTGGCCATTCAAGGGATTGACAATACCTAAGAAAGCGGGTAACCCTGCATATCCACAGAGAACACCCGACCCAGTAGTGAACATAAATGTATATGGCCCCGCTACGACACCAATATTAACTCTTTCAAGTTATCAACTTAATACGGTGTATTATTCAGCAAAAGCGGAAATTAGGATCACGGCATCGCCATTGGTATCTCAAGTACCAGACTATTCAATAATGGTAATGATGCCAGGTAACAGTACCGATATCGATTATGAAATTTGCATCTATCGACCGGACAGCCCGCAATATACGTCATGGTTATCAGCTTGTAACCAGTCAATGCCTAGTGGCGGTAAAAAAGCAAGAAAGTTTGGCTGGTTTTAAACCAGCCTCACACTTATGGTTTCCTAAGTCTTAGAACCACATTTTTGACTATAGCATTTTTAATATGCTTAAAATTTTCAGTAGTAACAGATATATCGATTCTCTCTACTATCACCATCCCTTGTGTACAAGCTATTTCCTCAATCAAGTCTGTACAAGGGATTAGCATAACTTTGCCGTTAATTGTCGTTTTATTATCTCCGATGACAATCATCATTTCTCCGCCTGACCGCAATAATCGTTTGGCTTGGCCAAGGGATGCAGACATGTCAAGAAGATATCGCACCATTAGTGCTGGCATATTACGTTTTCTGAATCCTGCAGATAAATCACTTGCGAGCTCCCTCTGCATTGTTGAAATAAAGTGTTGTGAACCAGAAGGTAGTACCTCTCTGAGCTCAATTTGCTCTAATCGTCGACGTTCAACCGTACTTATCTCGCGACTTCCAATTAACCCATTTTCAACGGGTTTTCTTTCAGAGCTCTTTAAACCCATTATGAAAAGTAGAGATAGTCGATCCGTATCGATATATGGTAACGCGGTTCCATAAGGCGGACTAGTTAACACCAGATCCACGCTACCAGACTCAAGACCTAATTTCATAAATGTATCGGACTTTCTATTATCCCCCTCTGTAATTACGGAAGGCAGGAAGGCCTGAGGAGCATTATTTCGTATCTTCCAGAATTGTTCTATCCGATTGAATTGATCCTCTAATTTATCCAGAAAGAGACCAAGCACATCAGCATCAGTTAACGGCTCAGATCGATAGCGAATACGAAGATCTGTAGGTTCTTGATTAGAAACCTCACGAATAATGCTGCTCAAAATTACTTCGAGAAAATCTAACATTACTCCAGCACTAATTCTTCGCAGAAGCCCCAGGACCCAGTTTAACTTGAAAGCTATAGTTGGTGAAAACCAGCGAAAAATCTCTTCACGGCAACTCTCTTCAACATGATCAAGGTTCTGCGGAAAATTTGAAGGTGGACTCGCAAGAAACTCCCGAACACTTAACACAACCTCACGTACAGTATCTGGGTTTAGCTCTAAGACCCCGAGCTTCGCTCGTGATATCTTAGCTGCTAGCGGATTCATATCACAGCCGAAGGTACGAAAGCCATTCAAATATCCTTCCAACAAGGTAGTTCCGCTACCACAAAATAAATCCAACACTGTAGCGCCAGGACCAAACCCGCTGATATTTAATAAACTTTTCGCTAACTGTGGATAAAACTTCCCTTTATATGAATGGATACCATGAGTGACATATTTAGGATCCTTCCGTGTAGTTGAGCGCCACGCCTCTCCATTCTCCAGAACAGCTTGCCATGTAGGCTCAACATTTCCCCCTTCCAGTTGAACACTATGTGAAAAAGCCGCACGCTTGTACATCCTCCGATCTTCTTCAAGTGAAGGAACACGAATGTCTAAAGAAGGATCTGCATCACCAACTTTAAGGCCCACCTCTCTGAGCCTTAACTCTGCCTCGTATGGCCATAGCTTATATGGCGCTGGAGATATTTGAATGAACGTTGGAGCGACTTTACGTCGTAAAACCAATATATGTTCAGAAGTCGCACGCCTACCCGCATGTGAAAATGATCTCTTCACGGCGTGAATAGCTCTATCTACAATAGTACAGGCTTCAAAACCTAAACTATCAGCTCGCTCATAAAGGGCTTCTGCTGGGTCATATGTCTTTTTATCATATACAGAATCTCCAATTACGAGCGCAGCATATCGACCCGGCTTTAAAGCACGATGCATAGTTGCTAAAGCTGCTTCCATGTCTGCAAGATAGCTTTCAAAGCCACTCGATTCTCTCTGATGTTTTAAATGGGAACCAATTTCGACATGCCCTAATGCAATAGGATCAAAACCCAGCCATAATAAACGAAAACGGTGGTAAAGGTGATAGTCTGTTGCATTTCCATACGGAGGTGAAGTCACTACTAGATCAGCGATCCCATCAGGAAGTTTTTCTTTACTAATCAATCGGATATCATCACATAGGAATTGTGATAGTCCATACCTTGTTGCCGCCTCATTCTTTTCCACAGACTTAATTACTGCAGTAAATTCTCTTAAATACCTGCTTAACGTTTCACCCATGGGTACTTCACGTGGAACGCTTTTATAGCGTGTTTCTGAATCTTGAAAAGAGGCTTTAATTACTATCCTAGAAAGCGCAACTAGGGCTATATCTTGACTGGTGCTATCCAGCTCATTTATATAAGCCTTAATTAAGCACAACTCTGCGTATGCAGTATCCGCAAACCATTTCTCCTGATTAACGATCTTTGGTGCATGAGAAGAATAATTATTAATCAAAGATGAAGGTGAGAGATGCCCACCCTCAAGATGAGTAAGTAGCACTGAATGATGGGCATTCAACGCTTTAAGCGTTTCAGGTTCAAGTCTGGCAGTTTTAACTCGACCAATGAGGGCAGAAAGTGGATTAGCATCAATACTGATTGCCTTTCGTCCTAGCTTCACGGCTTCAAGTGCAGTAGTTCCGCTCCCACCAAATGGATCAAGCACAGTTTCCCCGCGTCCGCTCAGACGTGAGATTAAACCATGCGGGAGTTGCGGGATGAACTTAGCGGGATATGGATGTATGTCATGTCCCGGCAGGCGAGTACCCACTTCGGTGAAGCTCCAATCAATGGCCCCCAGTTCATGAGCAACCTCCATAACTGGTCTCAGATGAAGTGCTGGTTCATTATTTATGACTTCCATATCCGTCAAATTAGCAATGTTTACAGCTTTCTGTGTAGGCATAAATGGTAACTCTCAAAATGTTAATTCTGGGATTTTATCAAAATCCCAGAATTGATTCAATTATACAATGAGCTATTGCTATATCGCGATAGCTGCAATTGCTGCTGTTTCCCTAAAAATTAGTTGCTCTTCATTTTCCCGAAATCAAAAGGACTAATGCCCTTCTCCCTATTCGCATCCAGATAATCAGCCCACCACTGCAACATCAATCTACGCTCCCCGAGATGCTCCGCCTTGTGGATGTAAGCTGCTCGAACAGAGCTACGCTCCTGGTGACTCATCTGCCGCTCCACCGCATCCCTCGACCACAGCCCCGACTCAATCAATGAGCTACAAGCCATCGTCCTGAAACCATGTCCACATACTTCTGTTTTTGTGTCATAACCCATCACTCGTAGAGCCTTGTTCACCGTGTTCTCACTCATGGGTTTACGCGGATCGTGATCTCCTACGAAGATCAGGTCACGGTTCCCATTCATGCTTTTGATCTTTTCCAAAATAGCCAGAGCCTGCCGCGACAAAGGAACAAGATGTGGAGTCCGCATCTTTGAACCACGCTGAGAATGTTTAACGCCTTCCAGCGGTTCACGCTCCCCTGGAATCGTCCACATGGCAGTATCAAAATCCACTTCTGACCAGCGGGCAAAACGCAGTTCGCTTGAACGGATGAAAACTAACAACGTGAGTTCGACAGCCAGTCGGGTTAACGGTCTGCCAGAGTAGTGATCGATGCGGTGAAGTAATTCAGGAATGCGGTTAAGTTCCAATGCAGCACGATGCTGTCTTTTCGCCGTAGCAACCGCACCGGCAATCTCTTGCGCGGGGTTATAGTCGATTAAGCCGCTCTGCACAGCAAAGCGCATAATCGCGGTAGTACGCTGTTGTAAACGGGCGGCAACTTCGAGTCGTCCGGATGATTCCACCGCCTTAATGGGTACAAGCAAATCTCGTGTCTTCAGCTCCGCAATGTTCCGCTTACCAATAGCAGCAAAGAGATTATCTTCAAGGCTTTTCAAAACACGGGTACTGTGCGATGCAGACCACTTCTGATTGCTGGCATGCCAGTCTCTGGCAACCAATTCAAACGTTATCGCATCTTGTTCCTGCTCTACCTTAACGGCTTTCTTGTTCTCACTGGGATCGACACCATTAGCTAACAGCTTACGGGCTTCATCCCGGCGTGCCCTCGCATCCGCCAGCGAAACTTCAGGATATTTTCCCAATGCCAGCATTTTCTCTTTGCCGCCGAAGCGATAACGAAGCCGCCAGTATTTGGAGCCGTTAGGGTGAACCAGCAAAACCATGCCTTCACCGTCAGTAAGTTTATAGGCTTTAGCTTCAGGCTTAGCCGAACGAACCTTCACATCACTCAGAGCCATGATGAGTATCCTTTCAAGGGTTCTGTATGGGTACAAACATTATCGAACCAGGATATACCCGCAGTTGTACCCGCATCAGTAAGTTGATGTAGATTGAATCAGGTTGACTTAGGTTGAGTGAAAAAGCGAGGAAAGCCTTGCGGATACTGGATTTCAGGCACAAAAAAAGACGTCCGTTGACGTCTATTGATGTTCCGATGGTGCCGAAGGCCGGACTCGAACCGGCACGTATTTCTACGGTTGATTTTGAATCAACTGCGTCTACCGATTTCGCCACTCCGGCACGGAAGGGATGCGGAAAACGTTGTGGATTATACCTGTCATGCGCCACCATGCAAGCGTCAGCGTGCGTATGGATCGCTAAGTGTTGAAAATTTCAGCATTACCTTTCGGAGCTGCAATCAACATCACGGTTTAGTCCCCGCAATAACCTCCTTAAGCCCCCGTTCTGCGAAGCGTCCCGTTTCCCCATGCTCTACACTTCCAATTCAACACCACACTGAGGGAAACACGATGTCGATGATAAAAAGCTACGCCGCAAAATCGGCGGGCAGCGAACTTGAACTCTATGAATATGATGCGGGCGAGCTTAAGCCGGAAGATGTCGAGGTACAGGTCGATTACTGCGGTATCTGCCATTCCGATTTGTCGATGATCGACAACGAATGGGGGTTCTCTCAGTATCCGCTGGTTGCCGGGCATGAGGTGATTGGTCGCGTGGCGGCGCTCGGCAGCGCGGCGCAGGATAAGGGTCTGAAAGTTGGCCAGCGCGTCGGCGTTGGCTGGACGGCGCGCAGCTGCGGGCATTGCGACGCCTGTATCAGCGGTAATCAGATTAACTGCCTGCAAGGTTCCGTTCCCACGATTCTCAATCGCGGTGGCTTTGCCGAGAAGCTGCGGGCCGACTGGCAGTGGGTGATCCCGCTGCCGGATAGCATCGACCTGGCGGCGGCTGGCCCATTGCTGTGCGGCGGTATCACGGTGTTCAAACCGCTACTGATGCACCACATCACTGCCACCAGTCGCGTCGGGGTGATCGGCATCGGCGGCCTGGGGCATATCGCCATTAAACTGTTACACGCGATGGGCTGCGAGGTGACCGCGTTCAGCTCCAATCCGGCGAAAGAGCAGGAGGTACTGGCGATGGGAGCGGATAAGGTGGTCAACAGCCGCGATCCGGATGCGCTAAAAGCGCTGGCGGGCCAGTTCGATCTCATCATTAACACGGTTAACGTCGACCTCGACTGGCAGCCCTATTTTGAAGCGCTGGCCTACGGCGGTAACTTCCATACCGTCGGTGCGGTGCTGAAACCGTTGCCGGTGCCGGCATTTACCTTAATTGCCGGCGATCGTAGCATCTCCGGTTCGGCGACCGGTACGCCCTTCGAGCTGCGTAAACTGATGAAGTTTGCCGGGCGCAGCAAGGTGTCGCCGACCACCGAACTGTACCCGATGTCGCAAATTAACGAAGCTATCCAGCACGTGCGCGACGGCAAAGCCCGCTACCGCGTGGTGCTGAAAGCCGACTTCTGATGCAGGGCTCAGTCCCGCAAGGGGCTGGGCCTATTGCCCACTACGAAACGCAAGCACCGCCTTGCGGCACTGTTCCGTCACATGCTCGATGTCATGGTTCACATCGATGCGGGCAATATCGCGTTCATCTTCCTGCGGACACTCCAGCGCGTCGAACTGGCTTTTTAACAAGCCCACCGGCATAAAATGCCCTGCCCGACGCTGCATACGTGCCAGAATGGTCTCGTAATCACCATCCAGCCACAGAAAATGCACATTTGGGCTGCCCTGCCGCAATATATCGCGGTACTGTTTTTTTAATGACGAGCAGACAATAAATCCGGTCTCATTCTTTTTATATAAACTGTATGAGGCATCATTTAATCGCGCTAACCAGGGAAGTCTGTCCTCATCGGTTAATGGAATACCCTCAGACATTTTATCAATATTTTTGGCTGGATGAAGATCGTCGCCATCAATGAATTTAGCCGATAATACAGCGGCAATTTTGCTACCAATTAAAGATTTACCGCTCCCCGAAACGCCCATCAAAATATAACTTTCCCCGGCCATCAAAAAACTCCAGATTTATATTCCATGACGCGATACTACGCCTTGCACATTGCAGAATTCACCTTTTTTCGGCACGACCGCACAGATTTACAAGGCGCATCACGTTATGCGTAACATTGTAGTGTAACAATTTTCCAGCGTGACTTACTTCACAAATAATAATAATTAAAACCGTTTTAATGCTGTCGAGGTTACTACCTGACCAGTGAGGCATTTATGCAAGTCAAAACCCAATCCTGCGTTGTCGCGGGTAAGAAAACTGTTGCCGTTACCGACCAAAATATTGAATGGGATAATAAAGGAACACTAGTAAAAATTACCCGCGGTGGTATTTGCGGGTCCGATTTACATTATTATCAGGAAGGAAAAGTCGGTAATTTCACTGTTAAAGCGCCGATGATTTTAGGCCATGAAGTTATTGGTAAAGTGGTGCACAGCGACTCCAAAGAATTACATGAAGGTCAGTCAGTGGCGATTAATCCGTCGAAGCCGTGCGGCCACTGTAAATATTGTCTGCAGCATGAAGAAAACCAGTGCACGGAAATGCGCTTTTTTGGTAGCGCCATGTATTTTCCCCATGTCGACGGCGGTTTTACCCGGTTTAAAACCGTCGATACCGCGCAGTGTATTCCCTACCCCCAAGAGGCCGATGAAAAAGTCATGGCCTTTGCCGAACCGTTAGCGGTCGCGATCCACGCCGCGCATGAAGCGGGCGACCTGCAGGGCAAGCGCGTGTTTATCTCTGGCGTCGGTCCTATCGGCTGCCTGATCGTCAGCGCGGTAAAAACGCTCGGTGCGGCAGAGATTGTCTGTGCTGATATCAGCCCGCGTTCGCTGTCGCTGGCCCAGCAGATGGGGGCCGACACGCTGATTAACCCGCAGCAGGACTCGCTCGAGGCTGTCTCTTATACACATCTGACGCTGCCGACGAC
>ERZ1026976.339-NODE-339-length-16677-cov-9.528817_pt1 | contig 16677 bp, 21 predicted proteins | sample MGYA00519293_ERZ1026976 | MGnify/ENA primary metagenome ERZ1026976 (study PRJEB26926, sample SAMN06164671) | human gut metagenome | biome: ENVO:00009003; feature: ENVO:2100002; material: ENVO:00002003 | host: Homo sapiens | place: USA | collected 2012 ... | reverse complement strand
GAGATTACTACGCGTCTCGTGGGCTCGGAGATGTGTATAAGAGACAGATTATAGGATACAAAAGAACGTTGATACGAAATGGATGAAAGATTGAGTCCTTTCTCATTGATACCGTCAGTCCCACTTTGAAATAAAATATATTTGTCACTAGGTAGTCACAAAAAAGCATTGGGTCTCATAGGAACTGACCCAATGCTTTTATCCCTTTATCCATTATTTTTACTTTCTCTGCGCCATCTCTGAATGGTTTGAACCAACAAGCGTTTCAAAACGGGGGTTAGTAGTAAATAAAAGACGATATTCCCAACAGCGTGCATCACATCCACCGGAATGCCTGCCAAATAATAAGGCAGAAAAGCCGATATTCCAAGAAACGGGGCTTGAATTAGTGAAATAAAGAACCCAAAAAGCAGACCCGTGAATCCAGCATAAATAGCTTGTAAAAGAATACTCGCCTTAAATTTAGGTATTCGTTTTAACAGCCCTGTCAATAAGATAATCAAAAAATACGTAGCGACCTGAGCGATCGTCCAAACGCCCATCCCCATGTAAAAATTGGTAATAAGGATCGATAGAATGCTGACGATCAATCCTTGATAGGATCCCCAGTAAATGGTGATGATCAATAGGATCGCGGTAACCGGCTGCACATTCACGATAAACTGAAAGAAGGTCCGGCTAACCACACACAAGGCAACCATCATAGATAGAAGGCTTAATTCCTTTACACCTAACGAAAAGGTGGAATAGATGCTTCGACTAGAATTGTTCAAGCTTGAACACCACACGATCGCCATTCTTCAACTTCGCGTCTTTTGCTCCTACATTTACCTGTTCGTCATTGATCGTGAATACCCAGTATTTATTGTTTTTGGCATCCTGCGCGTGCCCATCAATAGCGGTGATCATCCCGTCATCATCTTCAATCGAATAATTTTCCTTTAGCACATCAAACAAGGACTCGCCATCCTTAAATGACAGGTCTTTTTTCGAAAGCTCCTTTTCCCCATCCAGTAAGGTAATGATCGTCTTTGCCGCTGATTTCTCGCTGCTGGCTGCGACCTTTTCTGATGATTGAGACGTATCCGTTGACTCCGCTTGTTTTGAGTCGCATCCGCTAAATAACATCAAGCTCAATAATAATGCAAAAATCAAATCTCTTCTTTTCATGCGTCAATCCCCCTTAAAATTCTTATTAAAAAAAGACACCCAATTTTATCAGGCGTCCTAAAACTACTGTTGAAACAAACGACCCTGATATTGCTTGTTTTTATCAATCAACGGTAGTGTCTGACTTTGCCTTACGCATCACAGTAGAAAGGGACTGTAAAGGAATCTCACCTTTTTCCTAGCAGCTGATTGAATTTTATTCTATTTTTTACTCGCAAAGCGCTTCTATAAACGAAGAAAACGAATTTCCCTACATTCAAAATAACAGATATAGCTCTTGAAATAAACACTAATAAGACAATCTCATGTTATTTTGCGAGACAAAACAAATAAGTAATACGAAATAGGAAAAATTTGCCTTTTATACACTTAGTTTTCTTCACTCCGTACCTCCTTTTCATAACATCTCGAAAACTACTAGGAAAAAATTTTCAACTAGCTTTTTCTTCTTTTTGCTTTTAAAGCTTAGATACACAAGTAAGATTCAGAGTGATTTCGGGATTCTTAGACGTATCTTTAAAACTAATTACGTTTGATGTAATGGATGAAATTTCAAAGGAATAATTGGAGATAATAGTAGGTCTATTCTCAAAACCGGCTATTTGTATTTGGAGAATATTATCATGAATAGAATACGTTCCATAAGTGTCTGTTTTAATATTATTTCTTCTTCCCTGAATGATACTTGATGTGATGGTTCCATCATTATTAAATGTTAAGATAACAGAATCATTATACCAAGAGTATTTTTTTAATGTTTCTAAAGAGTTATTAAAGTCGAAGGTTTGACTCTTTTCTTCAACATAGTCAATGTTGGTATAATTTTCACCAGTATAGTCGGTATCACTTGCTAAGATCTTCTCGACTTCTTTGGGGTCATTTTTAGTTACCTCGATTGATTCTAAAGTATCGTTTTCTTTAGAAATGCTTTTGGGTGAACACCCAGCTAATACAAAACCGATTAATAATATCGGTAGGATCATTTTTCTGTTCAATAGTTCTCCGTCCTCTTCTGAAGTGAATATTCCCCGTACTTGAAACGCCCACGCCTAAGTCTTAAATCAACAGCTTAAGTATATTTACTACACCGAGTTTATTACTTACATAATGTTTTATAGGTTTTCAGGCAGTTGATGCTATCTTTGTTTTCAAACTCTCTCTACATATTTAAGGAACAAAAATAGAATCAAAATCTTTCCGTTTTTTCTGACGTTAGGTAAGTATACTTTAATCTTGATTTAGTTTTTATTCAACTTTCCAAAAGATAATGTATGTTTTTTAATCTATTGGCTATAAACTTCCAATATATACTTTTAACTAGTCATTTTATAGTACGCCGATTTTATAATTCATTTTGTCTCTTTGAATGATATTTTCACTGACCTAAACATAAACCCATAGGCAGAATAGTTACTCTTTCACTGAATTGATAGTACAATGATCAATTACTAAAAAATCTTGAAGGGTTTGATAACTGACATGCCAAAAATTGAACGAAAAGCCCATGAAGTTGAGACGGCTCTTGAAGAAGATATTGAGATTCAGGGGAAACGATTTCGTCTTTATTTTCAAAATAGATACACGATTCTTTCACTGACAGTTGATCTACTTACAGGGGTCTTTTACATTATCGGCAGCGTGGCCGCATTGACACCCATTTCTGATCGAATCGGCATGTATTTCTATTTAGCGGGCTCGATTTTTCTAACGATTCGACCGATTCTTCGGATTATCAAAAATATTTTCATTTACGATGATCTGAAGGCTGAAAAAAAGAAAAACGATGCTCACACGTGATGTCCCTCTGCTCAGAAAAAGGAGCTATATTATGAACTACTTAATCTTTGGTCTGGAAATCATCACGATTGTCCTTTGGCTGGTATTCGGACAGCACTCATTATTGTTCGCGATCATCGGAATAGTCGTCATTATCCTTATTTCTCAGCTTTTACATAGCTGGCTGCATGCGCGGTAGCAACAAAACAGCGGACCATTTCATTACTTAGATGGTCCGCTGTTCTATTACCTTCATTCACTCTTTAATTTTATTAAGAAGTCAATGCTCAATCCCGTAACTTCACAAACTTGTTCTAGACTAAGTCCTGTTTTCAACAATTTGGCTGCAAGGATTTGACGTTCTTCTTCACGACCTTGCTCTATCCCTTGTTCTAGTCCTTTCTCCTTTGCTTCTTCAATCGCCGTTGCGAATACTGCATCATGGATAGCTTTAGACTTATTTATTTTCATGATCATCTCTTTTTCCTCGCTTTCCAATGTTAAGAAATCGGTTTTTCTTTTGGCTTCTTGGATATAATCGGGGGCATCGTTTTTTGTTTCGCCAGTTTTTAAGAAATATTGCCAATGATATCCCGCACTTTGTTTATCGATATGCGGATTTTTCAAGCTTAAAAAGCACAACATCAGCAGCTCCTTGTTGTCTTTATTCAAGAATGGTCGGTAGGTTTCTTCGTTCAACAATCGAAACAATTGCAAAGCTTGTTCCTGTTTATCAAATAGATGAAAATCTATGATATTGATACCATAAGCTGGCCGCAGGCTTGAAAAATTATTTTTCTTCTCTACTTCTGTAGCTTCTTGGTTGCCAAAAGGAGAACGAAACGCTTCTGACAAATAGAAAACAGAGCGCTCATGAAAAAACGCGTGCGACTGAATCTGACATTCGATCGTCGTATGACTGCCATCATCAGCAATGGCTAAAATATCCACCTCAGTGCGAAAGATATCGGTTTCTTCGTAGGATTTCTTATAGCTGTCTATATGGTACGTTTCTTTTGGCTTCATGGTCTTGAATTCTATGCCTAACAGATCTTTGACAAAGGCCTTTAGAATATGCGGAGAATCTTCCGAGGTCAGCATCTTTTTGAATAACAGGTCATTGGTGGGTAAATATTTCTGCATGATTTTCCTGCCTTTCAAATAGCTCGCTATTCCAAGCTGAAAGACATTTCTTGCCTTCATTATAGCATGCTATCAGACTTCTTCTCTGCTAAAATACGCGGAATGAGACTGTTTTAGCGAGGAAATTCCTTTTTGTTTTGCTGATACATAAAAAAGTTTTGAAGACATCTCGCGATGTCCTCAAAACTTCTCTCCTGTTTCTCTTACCCAAAATCATACAGATCATGGTATTTTTGATAATTGATCATTCCTAGCGAGGTAGTAAACAATCGCGACTTTGCTTCAAGTTCAATGCGCAATTTTTCAAATTCCTTGCCAGTATGTTTTTTTGGTTCGTTTTCTTTTCTTTTTGGATCAAATAGCTCCTTCATCATGGATTCCTCCTTTAGCCTCTCTTTTCAGGGAGGCGGACAAATGCTGCGCTAGTTCTCAGAAAAAATAGGGACTTCCACTGCTGGCAATGCTTTCGTCATCCACAAAAATTCAATCTCATGCTTTGTAAAAGGGAACAATACTCGGTGATAACCACGCTTCAGGTAAAACAATTGGGCTGTTTTACGACCGGTTAAAACGATTCTGAAGTGTCCTTGCTCTTGGGCAAATTCTTCTACACGTGTCATTAATTGGTCCCCAATATGTTGTCCTTGAAAAGCTGGTGAAACCGCTACTTGGCGTACTCGTGCAATGCCGAAAGGATACAGCTGGATCGCTGCGGTGCCCACCACTTCCTCGTTTTCAATTGCGACAAAGACATGCAGCTTCTTTTCTTTGTCCCAATCGATCTTTCCGCCTAATACCTGTTTCCGCAATTTCACTGCGCTAGTATGTTCTTTGCTAAATAATTCAGCCATTTCAATTCTCATTGTCAACGACCTCCTTCTTATTTCTATCGTTCTTTACCAATTCTCCCAATCGTTCTTATCGGACTGATCATGGGAACCCTTTTTCTGAGGGCCTTCGTGGGGATCAACAGCTCCAGGACCAAAAGGACCAGGACCAAAACCGCCTCTGCCAAATTGATTTCGCATTTGTTCCTTCCATGCTCGTTTTAACTTGCGACGATCAGCTGGTGACATCCGACCAAATTCCTTCATATGAGGATCAAACTGCATGCGCATCGCTTTTAAGGCTTCGATCGCTTCAAATGGGTCATTTGGAAACTCTGGACGACCGCCGAAATCTTCACTCCACCCATCAATCACCTTATTCAACAATTGATCTAAGGTTTGCAATTCGTCGTCGGTTAAGCCTGCAAAAAATTCTTCTGACCGTTCCTGTGGTTTATTCACATTGGCTTTTTCACGACCGACTTCGGTGATATAGATTCGTTTGATGCGCTTATCCTGTTCATCTTCTCGACGCTCGATCTCACCGCGGCTTTCCAGCTTATTCAAAATCTCTGTAACGGAACTTGGTCGCATATCCAAGATTTCCGCTAAAACACCAGATGTTACTCCGTCTTCTTCCGCTAAAATATCTAAAACCAGCTGCTGCGTTGGCGCACTCTTCTGACAATTACCAACATCCATTAGACGACGGCTGGCACTGCCTACATAGGATAATCGTTTTAATAATTCTTTTGTATATTCACTCATCGCTAGTCTTCCTCCTTTTGATTCGGTACCTATATTTTAGGTACCTAACCTTTTAACTTGAATCTAGTATACTTCGGTACCTAACCATTGTCAATGGATTCAATCAAAAAATTTTGCACTTCTTTGACGAAATATTTATGAAAATCAACGAAAAATTCTCAATCACAGTGAATTAAAGGGCATCTTTACGATAAATAATGGGCTTGTCCGACTTCCTGACATAGGAATCCTTAGGAATAAAATTAGCTTCCCTAACAGGGTTTTTCAGGTGAAATCTGTTTGTTTTTTTAGCTGCCCCAAAATGATTACAGTTTGCGAAAACTCTTGTTTTCTCCTTCAAATAACGTGTATAGTGATAAAACATTTTAATTTTTGGGGTGTAAAAAACTATGGTAAATAACCGATATGAACAATTAAAAAAAGCAGAGCTTGGTGCAATCATCAGCATCGCGGCCTACATTCTCGTTTCCGCAATGAAGCTGATCATCGGTAATATGGCGAACTCTGAGGCTCTGCGTGCAGATGGGCGGAATAACTTTACAGACATACTCGCCTCAATCGCCGTATTGATTGGGCTGCGAATCTCGCAAAAGCCCGCGGACGCGGAGCATCGCTATGGGCATTGGAAGGCAGAGAATGTCGCAAGCTTGGTGACTTCTTTTATCATGCTTTTAGTCGGGCTGCAGGTTCTTTACAGCTCCATTCTTTCTGTGGTTAACAAGAAAACGGAATCTCCCGATATGACCGCGGCCATCGTGGGAATCGTATCTGCTGCTATTATGTATGGTGTCTATTTTTTCAATAAACGGTTGTCGGAGGAAGTCAAAAGTCCAGGTCTGTTGGCTGCCGCAAAGGACAATCGCAGCGATGCTTGGACAAGTATCGGCACCGCCATCGCAGTTTTCGCGGCTTCCTTTAGTCTAGGCTGGCTCGATAGCGTTGCGGCCATTGTTGTCGCGCTGCTGATTTTAAAAACGGCGATCGATATTTTTAAAGAAAGCGTCTTTACCCTGTCTGATGGCTTCGATCAAGAGGAATTAGATCAATTCAATGAGTCCATCCGCCACATCCAACAAGTCCAATCAGTCAAAAACATCAAAGGACGAACCTATGGCTCCAACATTTATCTTGATGTCACCGTGACTATGCGACCAGAGCTAACCGTCAAAGAAAGCCATGATGTAGCTGATCAGATCGAAAGTCTACTGCGGGATAAATATCAGGTTTTCGAGACGGATGTCCATGTAGAACCAAGTGAATAGTTAAAAGAAAGAACCTTCCGAGTCGCTCACTCAGAAGGTTCCTTTATAATTATCCCTTTGTTACTAAGGTTATGATTGAATTTATAGGTTAAGAACAAAGAGCGCAGGTATAAATCGATGGCAATCGATAACCAAATGCCTGCGATCCCCAATCCTAGGTACTTGGATAAGACGATGACCCCAACGACCCGAATGCCCCACATACCAAAAGCGGTACTGTACAACGGTGACTTGGTATCGCCCATCCCCTGCAAAGCGCCTGTTGTTATTAAACTTATGGCTAGGCCAGGTTGAGCAAAAGCATCGATTCGCAACGCGACAACAATTTGCCTCAGAGCTTCTTGATCCGAAGTAAACAATGAAGCGAACAATGGGGCGCCGAAAAACAAAACAACACCTAGCAGCGACATGAAAAGTACGCCATATTTAGCGGCTGAATAGCCGTAGTTTTTCGCCTGCTGATTCTCTCCTGCACCGACTGCGTTGCCTACCAATGTCGTGGCGGCAGTCGCTAGTCCATAAGCCGGCATATAAGTAAAGCTCTCAATGTTTCCGGCAATGGAATGTGCCGCAAATGTTTTGGCACTAATACTGACAATCAACCCAAAATAGAGAACCTGTCCCAAGCGCATCACTAGTCTTTCTAGGGTAGCTGGGATCGTCAAATGAATCAACGGACGATATGCCCCTGTATTGAGCAAGGTCGTGAAATCTATCGGGCTTTTCGCTTGTTGGACTTTGCGATAGAGCAGCCAACACCCCAGCAGGCGTGAAAGAATCGTTCCAATCGCTGTTCCTAGGACACCTAGAGCAGGGATCGGCCCTAAGCCAAAAATCAGAATATAATCAATCACGATATTGCCAATGTTTACGGCCACACTAATTTTCATGGGAGATTTAGTATCCCCTGTCGCCCGCAGGATACTCCCAAAAATTGTCATAAAACCCATAAATAACGCACCGCCGCCCACGACAGTGAAGAATAGCTGTGCTTCCAGTAACACTGCTTCTGATGCACCCATTATCTTCAATAAAGCTTCACCAAAAACAATCGAAAGAAGTCCCAGCACCAAACTGACCGCCAACGTTAAGATAACCGTCTGATTTGTGATTTTTTGGGCTTCATCGCCCTGTTTCGCTCCAATTCTTTGCGCAATCAGGGCAGAAGCACCTACCCCTAGAGCAATAAACAGCGCTAGATAGACATTCAAAATGGTGTTAGCGATCCCGACTGCGGTCACTGCCACTAATCCGATCTTGGAAATCATGAGTGCATCGATGAATCCAACTGCCGTCTGCAAAATATTTTCGATAGTAGCTGGAATCGCCAAAGCGAGAATTCTATTTTCTTTAAGCGAAGTCATCCCTTCACCTCGCTTAGAGCATTTTGCTGTATTGATGAATCGCCCGACGTAAACTTTCTAATTCCTGTTCTGTTTTTCCACTTTCAACCGCATCCATGAATGTATGGTACGCATGCGCTTCTAATAATATTTGAGATATCTTTTGAATCGCTGCCTTTGATGAATTTAATTGAATGATCACCTCATCAAACGGCTTTTCGTCAACGATCATTTTCTTAATACCGCCAAGCTGTCCTTCGATTCGATTGATTCTTTTTACTAGATTGTCCACTTGATGATCTGGTTTGTGTGACATATTTCTCCTCCTTTTTACGATGGCTTATACCCCCATACCCCATATAAAAATCATAGTCCTTTTCAACGAAGAAGTCAATATGAAAAAAGCCGCCAACAAATTGTCAACGGCGATAATTTATTTTGTGTTTTACTCTATCGATTCCGCCAAGTCAAAATCATGCCATTTGATTTTCTCAAAATCAGCGATGTATTGGTCTAAATATAGTGGCAACGTTGCGTCCAACATCATCCACCCCTGTCTCGTCACGAAGACTTGTACTTGCGTCTTCCCGGGTTCGATGCTGCTTATCAGACCCGTCGCATACAATTTTCGCATGCAGTTAGTCAGACCTTCCGGGACAATGTTGCTTTCTTTTCGGTTTCTGCCACGATATTTCTCCTGATAGAAAACGATCCCCATTTTTTCCTCACTAAACACATCATATAAGTCATCAATCAAGAGAACCAATCCATGATTGCCAGCGAATTTTAACGAATATAATAAATAGAAATCATTATAATTGAGAAAGTACCATGCTGTTTTCTCTAAGTATTCAGCCAAATTTTCTTGAAACTTCATGGGGTTTACTGCTGAAAATTTGAACGTTCGGTTGCTGTAAAAGCTATTATAGGCACTATGATGACTGATTCTAAAAGAGAGATACTCAGCGTTCTCACGAAACAATGTCACGTAAGCAGAACGGCGATCTCTAGAAAAAGTGAAGGATAGCAGCTATTCCCCTTCTTTTAGGCACTGCAAAATTGTTTGCTTCATTAACAGTTCGTCTTCTATTTTCATTCTCAACACCTCTTACCTTCAAGCATATATCGGAGACAGAGAATTTACAATTTTTCACCTAAACTCTCTAATCCCCAGTTCCCTCATCTGACCAAGGCAAGTCCGTCGAAAGAAGTGCCGCAAATTTTTTATAATCATCCCGTTCCTTTAATCGGTGGTTTCGGCGTTTTTCATAGCCCCCACACACCATTTTCTCCTCCTCTGTTTCAGGTATGACCTTAGGAACCGTAAATTTTGTCTCCTCATTCATGTGAGAAGGCACAGCGACAAAGGTCGTGAAGCAAGTAGCTGCTAAATAGCGGTCCCCACTTGCGAGATCTTCGCCGATGACCTTCACAAAGACCTCCATTGATTTATTATGTGTGCCGGACACATAGCACTTCACACAAACGGAATGATTAGCATGAAGGGGCTTTAGAAAATTCAGATTGTCCAAGGATGCCGTCACTGCACCTCTGCGACAATGGCGGGAAATGGAAATAGAGGCAGCATCATCGATTAAGGTCATCAGCTTTCCGCCAAACAAATAGCCGAAAGGATTCAAATCAAAAGGGAAAATACGGTGGGTCTGAATCACACGAGATTCCCGACAGGTTTTTGCTTCAGTCAAAAAATTCACTCTTCCTTCGCGTTATTTTTCTTCGTTTCCTGTAAATTATCCCATCTTCTCGACTTTTTTTCAAAAATTCTGGAAGTATACAGTTTTACGGACATTCGGTATACTGGAGAATAAAGGAGGAGGTCCATTTTATGGAAAAAGAAAAACCCTCGAAGATTATCCAATTTTTTGGTGGCAAAACTTCGTATTACCTTATCGGGCTGATAATTTTAAGTTCTTTAGCTATCTATTTATTGAATACTGTTTCATTTATTTTCAGACCGATCGTCGTCATCATTACGACCGTACTGCCGCCGATGGTCTTCGCATTATTGCTTTATTATTTACTGAACCCGGTGGTCAACTTCTTGAGTAAAAGGGGGCTTTCCCGTACCATCAGCATTGTGCTTACGTATGTGGTGATATTTGGTTTGCTTTTTTTTGGAGGTGCGAGACTCGTACCGGTCATCCAAGATCAGGCACAGGACTTAATAAAACAATTTCCTAAATATGTCGATGATTTTCAAAACGGTATTAAGAATATTTTGGATACGACACCCTTTGCAGCATCCTCAGGTGAAGCACTGGATTCCATTGATAAGCTAGCGAAGGAAGCATTAAATTATTTAGGCAGTAATTGGCAAGACGGAGCGAAAGGCTTAGGAACAATTTTCTCAGCGGTCTCTAGTACCGCTATCACCTTATTTACCGGGCCAATCATTGCGTTTTTCCTAATTCAAAGTCCCCACAAGCTCTATCGCGCGGTCATTGATATGATTCCGCCTCGCTTTAGAAAAGACAGCCAGTCCCTAATCAAGATCGCGAATCAACAATTAGGCGCCTTTTTGAAAGGTCAAGTCATCGCTTCATTGCTCTTAGGCTTAATTTATTGGGTGGTCTTCTTATTGCTGGGGTTGCAGTATGCCACAGTTATCGCTCTTGCTGCAGGAATCTTAAGCATCATTCCATACATCGGATCGTTTTTGGCTTTCTTACCCGGGTTGTTCATCGCTTTTCAGGATTCAACCTTCATGGTGGTCAAATTCGTCATCGCCTGGTTTGTTGTCCAGCTACTCCATGGAGACCTGGTCGTTCCTCGAGTGATGGGAGACAAATTAAAGATTCATCCCATTACGATCTTAGTGGTCTTATTGGTGATGGGAGATCTCTTAGGGCTAGTCGGTGTGATCTTCGGAATTCCGATCTATTCTATGATCAAATTATTGGTCGTTTTCACCTTCCGGAAATTCAAGCAACGCTACAACAAGTATTTTTCTGACGAAGGCGCTTATCGCAATACCGGCTTTTCAGAAGATGATTATCTATAGAAAAAGGAGCTGTATCCGGGCGGATACAGCTCCTTTTGACTATACATTTTTATAGATAAATCGAGAAGAACATCAGCATCGCGCCCAGCATCACAAACAGATGCCATACAACATGCATGTATCGGCGATTCTTCATACTGTAAAAGACAGAACCAACGGTATAAGCAACTCCGCCACCGACTAACAATAGCAGCCCCTTCAGCCCGACGCTTTGGTACAGACTTGGCAAAGCAATGACGACTGCCCACCCCATCACATTGTAGATGATCGTAGAAAGCTTCGATACCGACTTCACTTTGCTTAATGTCATGCTCTTATAGACAATCCCGACGATCGCCGCCAACCAAATCACACTCAGCAGTACGATCCCGATCGTCCCTTTAATATACAACAAGCAATAAGGCGTGTATGTCCCCGCGATCAACAGGTAGATCGAACAATGATCAAATACCTGAAAGACTTTCTTTGCTTTAGTAAAGATCAAGCTGTGATACAGGGTCGATGCTAAGAATAGCATAAACAGCGAAACACCATAAACAATAAATGATACATAATGCAGCCCGCTATCGGCCTTCTTCAGCAAAAAAACAAACCCAACAATACTCAACACCACGCCAATCCCATGCGTAACTGCATTTAACACTTCATTTTTGATTAGATATTTCCTGCTAAATTGTGTATCCATTTCATTGTCACCTCGAATGATTTATTAAAGATACTATATCATAGTTAACGAAATAATTCAAACTAGTTTTCAAAACTAGATGATAAATCATCCTAGTAGAATTCCTTTCTTAACAAGCTTGTAGCCGAACACTAGCTCGTCTCCAACGAAAATTTCCGCCTCTTTTTCCTCATTCAAAATGGTGATCAAGTGACTCAAGGTCAATAATTGATCCGCTTGTTTGCTCAAAATGATAGCATCATTCTCTACCTCCACAGTTAAATGATTGGTCTGTTTTTCTCCATCATTCACAAATACGTATCTATAAGAAGACAATTTTTTCATTTCCCCTGCCGCATCGACTTGAATCGCCGTTAATAAATCCTTGGCCTTCAACATGTTCACCTCGCATCTTTACAATTTTCTTTATTATAGCAAAAAGAAAACGGTGAATCGGGTTGAAACGCTTCCCCATTCACCGCTAGATTTTAACTTCGATCCAAGCTCTTTGCTATCGTATTTCCCAAAGATTGAACGATTTGCACCAAGACAATCAATAAAATAATAGTCGTGTACATTACCCCCGGCTCATTTCGTAAAAAGCCATATTGGTACGCGATACTGCCTAGCCCTCCTGCACCGACTAAGCCAGCCATCGCGGTTGCGCCGATCAAACCAATCATCGCAATCGTTAAGCCGCGAATAATCCCCCCACGTGCTTCTCTCAGCAGCACACTGCGAATAATATGGAAATGGCTGATCCCCATCGCCTGATAGGCTTCGATCACCCCGCTGTCCACCTCCAGCAAGGAGGTCTCAACCAATCGGGCCAAATACGGTGCTGTATAGATAATCAACGGCAACAGCACGCCCTGGACCCCGATCGTTGTCCCCATAATCAGCTTGGTTAATGGCAAAATCAAAAATAAAAGAATAATAAAGGGCAAGGAACGCAAAACATTGATCACACTATTCAAAATCGAATACAAAGGAAGATTACTGTTCAGTCCTCCTGGCCGAGCAATTACTAACAGTACACCTAATGGGATTCCAATAATAATTGACAGTGCAAGGGCTACACAGACCATTATAAGCGTTTGTCCTAATCCTTCAACGACTACATTTCCCCATTGGCTCCAAAACTCACTCATTAAACAACCTCCTCAATCAAGACACCTTGGCTTCTGATATATTCCTTCGCCAGATGAAAGTCTGTCTCTGTTCCACCGTCAAATTGAACCAAGAGTTGTCCATGACGCTTTTCCTTCAAATAGCCGATATTGCCGCTTAGAATATTGGGACTCAACTGAAAATCCTTCGCGACCCGTGCTAAAACTGGCTCTGTGGCTTCTTCTCCGATAAATTGCAGCTGGACAAGTCGGCCACTACCCTTATAGCTGGCTAAAACCTCTTCTGGGACGTTATAGCCCTCATTAGCACCGATAAACCGTTTCGTTGTTTCCTCTTTCGGACGGGTGAACAAATCGATTACAGGGCCTGCTTCGACGATCCTGCCATCCTCCATTACCGCCACACGATCACAGATTCGTTGAACCACATCAATTTCATGGGTAATTAGAAATATCGTGATGCCCAGCTCCTGATTGATCTTCGTCAGTAAAGCCAAGATGGATTCCGTCGTTTCTGGATCCAAGGCGCTCGTCGCCTCATCTGATAGTAAAATCTCCGGTTCATGAGCCAACGCTCGAGCAATCGTCACCCGTTGCCGCTGCCCGCCTGACAACTGTGCAGGATAATTATCCTTTCGATCTGTCAACCCAACCAAGTCCAAGTATTTTGCTACCCGTTCCGTGATAACCTCTTTGGGGACCCCCTCCAGCTTTAAGGGTTTCGCGATATTCTCATAAACCGTTGCCGTAGACAGCAAGTTATACCCCTGAAAAATCATGCCGATCTTCCGTCTAGTTAACAATAATTCTTTTTTGTTTAGTTCTCGTAAATTCTGCCCATTAATCAGAATATCTCCTGTCGTAGGCGGCTCTAAAAAGTTGATCATGCGGATTAGAGTGGATTTTCCGGCACCTGAATACCCGACTACTCCAAAGATTTCCCCTTTTTCAATGGTTAGATCAACGTCCTTCACCGCTTCGATGCGGCGCTTTTTTTGCTGATAAACCTTTGATACCTGCTTAAGCTCGATCATATGAATCCTCCCTATAATTAAAACGCTGGAACAACAGAACCTTTGAATTTTTCTTCAATAAATTTCTTTGTTTCATCCGATTGATAATACTTTTTGATTTCTTTTACGATTTTGTCGTCTTTGTTTTCTGTCCTCACGGCAAACACATTGTAATTCGGATTGTCCTTTAATGGTTCATGATAGATCGCATCCTCATTGATAGTCAGTCCAGCACCAAAGGCGAAGTTTGTATTGATTGCTGCTGCGGCTAACTCATTTAACTGTGAAGGAATTTGAGAAGCCTCCAGCTCAACGATTTCGATGTCTTTCGGATTCTCCGCGATATCATTCTTCGTCGCCTTTACTTCAACGCCGTCCTTCAGCTTCAAGACCCCTGCTTCTTCTAAAAGCTTCAATGCACGGTATTCATTGGTTGGGTCATTAGGTACACCCACTTTATCTCCTTTTTGAAGTTTACTTAAATTAGAAAGTTTTTTAGAGTAAACCCCTAATGGGAAGGCCACTGTTTTAAAGGCTGTTTCAATTTTATAATCCTTGTCCTTCACCTGCTGCTCCAAGAAGGACAGCGTTTGATAGCTGTTACCATCCAAATCGCCGTCATTTAGTGCTGTATTCGGCGTATTGTAATCATCGAAGCTCTTAACTTTGATCTCGATGCCGTCCTTTTTTGCTTGTTTCGCTACCTCTTCCAAAATTTCCTGGTGAGGTCCCGAAGTCACGCCGATCGTTACCTTCTTTTCATCTAACGGCTGTGCTTCTCCTTTCGCTCCGCAGCCAGCCAACACACTACTCACTGCCAATGCTGCTATTCCTAATAAAATCCCTCTACCTAATTTTTTCATCTTCATTTTCCTCCTAATTCGATGTTCTGTTTTTCATTCAATAAGCTAATGAGCAAAGAAAAAAGCCCGTCCCCTTCCACACACTATGTGCTGGAAAAGGACGAGCTAACTCGCGATACCACCTTCATTTGCAACAGTCTCACAACTATTGCCTCAACAAGTACAACCATACTTGAGCGTTGTTAACGAGCGCTGCCCCGTCATTGCCTACTTATCGACAATGCCATTCAGAGACCATTTTCTAAATCCTTCCACATATCCGCTCTCACCTGCTCGGACTCTCTTTGATGTTTTGTGATCTATACTTTTCTCTTCATCACGTTTCTTCATTTAGCAAATTGTTAAATCGTATCTTACACGTTCCGATAACCTCTGTCAACACTTTTTATCATCAAAAACACAGTTGACTTTAATTTTAACAAGGAATAAACTAGTTGAAATCTCACTATTTTCCATTCGTTTCAGTAAAATTCAGACAAGCTTTTATAGAAAAAGCGAACTCTGATGATAAATAAGGAGTTGAATTCAATGGACATCACCACTGAAGTACGACCAGGCGCTAATCGCTACGCCTGCGGAGAAGGTATTTTGCAGGATCTACCCAGCTATCTAGCTGGATTTAAGAAAATTTCCGTTATTACAGGGGAAAAATCCTCTGAAGCCTTTAAGAAATACTATCGAAAAGAGCTCCACTATCCTACTTATCGATACGACGGCAGCTCAAGCCACGAAAATGCTGTTGAACTAGCGAATAAAATTGGACAAGCAGAGCTGATTTTAGCTATTGGCGCTGGCCGTGTGATCGACACAGCAAAGATGACCGCAGAAGAACTAAACGCAGAGCTGATGGTCATTCCCACTTTAATCTCAAATTGTGCCCCTTTTACACCCATTGTCGCGGTTTATCACCCAAATCGTACCTTTAAGGCAATGGGCTTCATGAAGCGCGCACCATTTCTAACTTTGGTGGATTCAAAATTTCTTTTGGCAACACCCAAGGGCTATTTTGTTGCTGGTATTGGCGATACGTTAGCTAAATGGTATGAAATTGAAGGAATCACTCGAAATCTGGAAGAGGATAAAAAGTCTGCCTACGTTCGCTTAGGAATCGCCAGTGCTAAAGCGATTCAGGAGCTTCTTCTAGCAGATGCTGTCCCAGCGATTAATGACCTTGAGCATCGGAAAGCAACGCCTGCTTTCAGCCGTGTGACAGACACTATCATTGGGTTAGCTGGAGAAACGGGGGGGTTTGCTGCCTCATTCGGACGTTCAGCTGGCGCTCATGCTATCCATGATGGCCTTTCCTATCTTGAAAGTACTCATGAACAGCTTCATGGGATGAAGGTTGCTTATGGTATCCTTGTTCAATTGGCTCATACGAACAATTTAGACGAGATCCAAAAGTTGAAAGCTTTTTATCAAGAAACAGGACTTCCTCTGAAATTAAAAGAGTTAAACGTCCTGAACACTTCTAAAGAAGCATTGGAACCTGTCATTAATCACGCCGCCTCCACTAATGAAACATTTAATATGGTTGACCCTAAAATCACAGCCGATCAGATCTACGAAGCGATTCAAATCGTTGAATCTTTATAAAGTTTACTTTTTAACCAATGAGGTTTACCTCATTGGTTTTTTTGTGGTCTACCCTGTCTCTTATACACATCTCCGAGCCCACGAGACGCGTAGTAATCTC
>ERZ1026976.338-NODE-338-length-16682-cov-7.448487_pt1 | contig 16682 bp, 16 predicted proteins | sample MGYA00519293_ERZ1026976 | MGnify/ENA primary metagenome ERZ1026976 (study PRJEB26926, sample SAMN06164671) | human gut metagenome | biome: ENVO:00009003; feature: ENVO:2100002; material: ENVO:00002003 | host: Homo sapiens | place: USA | collected 2012 ... | reverse complement strand
GCTCAAAAAGGACCGATAGAATGATTTTCTATCAGTCCTAGAAATTATAGAGCCATAAAAATACCGCACTTGAACAGGTGCGGTATTTTTATCTATTTCTCCCCATTTTAGAATTGGATGAGATGAGGCGTGAGCGTCCTGGTGCTTGAACTAAAAGGATCAGTTCTTTCAATGCATCATTTGAGATCCATTGCTTTGCTTTTGATTCCTGTAATTTCATCGCATTTGAAGTTTCAATTGCTAGACTTTTTGCTTCTTCACTCGTTTTTCCTAACTCTCTCAATGCCCACGAAGCAGCCTTTTTTACCAAAATTCGTTCATCATCCGAATTACCTTCAATAAGTTTTAAGTATCTCTTGATTTCTTCGATAGATAAAGAAGCATGTGTGGAAGTGCTGGCGATTAAGGAAAAGGCGGCACGTTTATAAAATATTTTATCTGAATCAATCCAATTAAGAATAAAACAATCAAAATCATCCTGCTTGATCAAAATATTTTTACAAAATAAATCACAGAGATCCCAAGAAAAAATTCCTTTCATAAAATAATCGATATCTTGAACAGTGCAATCGGTAGGTTTTATTGCTAAGATTGTAAGTATTTTACATTCGTGAAAATTGGTTTGCCATAGCTTCATCAGAAATTCCTTTTCCTTTGGAAGTTTCTTGGCTAACTTACGTAAATCCGGAGTAGCAACTCCAATTGTATTTTCGGAAGGGATTCCTAGCTTAGTAATATTTGTTTTGAATTTTTCAGAAGAAGACTTCTGTAAAAAAGTAAGAATCTCATCAATAGTCACGCACATCTTCCTTTCTGACCAAATAAAAGTGTGAAACAAGAATCAGATACAGTCTGACCATTCTTGTTCCACACTTTTTAAATCATATTAAATACCTAATAGTGGGGCAGGATTAACGAAGCCTGACCATAAAGCAGTAGAAACTCCAAAGTGTAGATGAACACCAGTTGAGTTGCCTGTTGTTCCCATGCCGCCTAATACTTGGCCGGCACTCACTTCAGAACCAACACCAACACTAGGCGCAGAGACCATATGCATGTAATAAGAGTAGTAACCATCTGGATGTTGAATGACTACATGATTCCCTGCAGACCAGTGGAAGCCAGCTTCAACAACTTTTCCACCTTTAGAGGCCATGATTGGTGTGCCAGCAGAACCAGCGAAGTCGATACCGTCATGCTGGGTACCAGAAGCTCCAGTAGGGTCTTGACGAGGTCCGAATGGACTAGTAACTACTAAACCAATTGATAGAGGAGAAGCCCAGCCGCTACTGTTTGTAGTGGGTTTTGACTCTGTTTCTGTTGTAGCCGTTGGATTCGTTGTTACTTGACTTGCGCTTGTATCTGTCACTGTTTGAGCTTGCTCTTGCTGTTGTTTCGCTTGCTGTTCTTGCTGTTGAGCTTCTAATTGAGCGATTTCCGCTTCTTGTTTTTGTTTAGCAGTCTCAGCCTCAGCAGCTTGCTTTTCCGCTTCTTCCGCTGCTTTTTGAGCTTCTTCTGCGGCTTTTTTCGCTTGTTTCTCAGCTTCGGCTTGTGCTTTAGCACGCGCTTCTTCTTCTTTCTTGCGTTGTTCTTCTAAAGCCTTCAATGCTTCTTGGCGTTTTTTTTCTGCTTCTTCTTTTTGTTTTTCATATTTTTCTTTTTGACCTTTTTCTGTTGCAATGCTTGCTTGAATCTCATTGATTTTCACTTGCTGATCCAATTTCGTTTGTACCAGTTGGTCTTGTTTTTCCTTTAATTCAGCAGTTTTCTTATTAATTACTGCTAAACGTTGCTCCGCTTCTTTTTCAAGCTTTTCAAGCTCAGCTTTATCTTTTGTTTGTTGTTCCATGATATTTTTACTAGCTGTTAAAATAGTAGAGACAGCCATGGTTTTCTTCACAGCTTCACCAACTGATTTAGAGTTGATTACGGCATCCACGATAGAAGCAGAATCATGCTTGGTTTGAACATCTCTTGCTTGATTACGAATCTGTTCTTCACGTTTTTGAATTTTTTCTTGAAGGACACCAATCTTAGCAGTTAAGTCACTCATTTTCTTTTCTTCATTGGTTTTTTCTTTCAAGACTTCGCTAACTTCTTTTTCTACAGCTGCAACTTGTTGTTCTACAGCCGCTTTTTGATCCTCAGCAGATTGCTCTGTTTGCTGCAACTCAGAGATTTTTTTATCTTGATCGGCAATCTTTTGATCATATTCATCTGCCAAGACGCTCAATGGAGTACTAGTTAATGTTAAGGCACATAAAGTTAGCGCCGTATATTTTTTCAACTTAATCAATGGATTCCCTCACTTTTTTCATCTTTCGGATTCAATTATATAAGAAGATATGAATAAAAACTTTAAAGTATTTGAATTTTTATCTAACCGTATAGTTTGTAACGAGAATGAAATATTTAAGTGGGAAAATAAGCAATAATTCACTTGACAGAATGTCAATTTGGTGAGCGAGATAAAATTTTATTTTCGAATGGCTCTTTTCAGTTAATGGAGTTATTCATTAAGTTAGGGTAGAATAAACCAAAAGTTATTAGTTTACTAAGGATTCGATATTTCGAATAAACTATTAACTAAATATATTTGTATAAAAATGGGGGTACCTTTATGACTTGGAAAAATCAGGAAGCGAAAGAGGAAGCATATAAACTGTTGCTATTACAACAAAAAGCATTATTGGAAGGTGAAACAGATTTAATAGCAAACTTAGCAAATTCATCTGCATTATTAAATCAAACGTTGCAAGACACAGTTTTTGCTGGGTACTATTTGTTCAAAAATGATGAGTTGATCTTGGGGCCATTTCAAGGGAATGTTTCCTGTGTCCATATCGCGATGGGAAAAGGAGTTTGTGGAGAAGCAGCTGAAAAAAATCAAACATTAATTGTTGATAATGTATTAGAACACAAAAATTACATTGCCTGTGATTCTGCTGCTCGTTCGGAAATTGTTGTACCTATGAAGAAGGGGAATAGCTTAATTGGTGTATTAGACTTAGACAGTTCGGAAATTGGTATGTACGATCAAATTGACAGATTTTATTTAGAGCAATATGTCTCATTATTATTAGAAAATATCGGTTAAAATTACGAATGTTGCTTAAAAACACGCTTATTTCATAAATAACACCCTTAATGTGGCTTTTTAATCCGCTTAATGCTACTATATAAGTGTAGTATAAAACATTAATGAGGTGGTTGAATGAATAAAGAAGCGATTATTGTAGGGGAAAGCTATGAGTGCCGTAAAACTGATTTTGCTCGGCCGATCATTGGAGAAGTAATCCGTAAAGAGAGTAACGGCTGTATCGTAAATGTTGAACGCTTTTACGGGTTGGATGCAGATAAGATTGACCAAGTAAACGGGCAAGTGTTGATCAAATATAGTGAAGTTGCCGGAATCATTTCTAAAGAATGTTTCTTTAGTTAAAAAGACCGTCCTGTTAAAAAAGCACTCAGAATGATTTTCTGAGTGCTTTTTTGATGTGTCATAATAAAACTATTTTGGCCACATTATTTAAATAACGGCACCTTTTTTATTATAAACTATAAAAAAAGAGAATAACGGAGCTAAAATCCTTTTTTAAGTGGCTTATTACTTAGAAATAAACGCATGTAACACCCATGACGAACGTGATATCATGGGTGTTTGCTTTATTTTATAGTTTTTCATAGATAAAGGAAGTTAAGTAATTCGCAAATTCAGTTGTAGACAGTTCATCGATATTCAGCATTTGAGCGAAATCATGAGTCATTTTTTGTTTCTGGAGTGCTTGTTCAATAGCTTTCACAATTTTTTGACTTGCTTCAAACCACCCAAGGTGATCTAGCATCATCGTTGCTGACAAAAGTAGAGAACAAGGATTAGCCCAGCCCTTCCCAGCAATATCTGGGGCAGTGCCGTGAGTTGCTTCAAAAATAGCGTGCCCAGTTTTGTAATTAATGTTGGCACCTGGGGAAATGCCTATACCACCAACTTGAGCAGCTAAAGCATCTGAAATATAGTCACCATTTAAATTGGTAGTAGCTACTACTTGATATTTCTCGGGATAAAGCAGAATTTGTTGCAGAAAGTTATCAGCAATTACATCATCGACAATAATCTTTCCTGAAGCCTGGGCATCTGCTAATGCTTTCTCTGCTTTTTCAATTGTTGAATCTGCAGAGATATTTTTATAATGATTCATAGTGAAGGCTTGAGGATAATTTTTTTCAATAAAATCATAACCCCAATTTTTAAACCCACCTTCAGTAAATTTCATAATGTTTCCCTTATGAATTAATGTGACGCGTTTTTTTCCTTGTTCAATCGCATAGTCTAACGCAGCGGCTACCAATCGTTCACTGCCTTCTTGGGAAATCGGTTTGATTCCTAGCGCACTTGTCGCAGGGAAACGAACTTTGGTGACAGAGAACTGGTCTGTCAAAAAATTCATAAGCTTTTCAACTTCTTCGGAATCTTTAGCAAATTCAATACCCACATACACATCTTCCGTATTTTCACGAAAAATGGTCATGTTCGTTTTCTCAGGTTCCTTCAAAGGTGATGGAACTCCTTTAAAATAGCGTACGGGTCTAACACAAGCGTAGAGATCCAACTCTTGACGCAAAGTGACATTCAATGAGCGAAAGCCTTCTCCAATTGGAGTCGTTAATGGCCCTTTTATAGCGATCTTATGCTTTTTGATAGCTTCCAGTGTTTCATCTGGAAGCCAAGTACTTTTTTCATTGAAAGCTTTTTCGCCAGCAAGAATTTCTAGCCAATCAATTTTGCGTTCATCCGAATATGCTGAGGAGACCGCTGCATCAACAACTTGTTTTGTAGCTTGCCAGATTTCTGGGCCGATTCCATCGCCTTCAATATAGGGGATGACTGGATTGAATGTGTATGTCATTAAGCTTGCTCCTTTTGCATTTTTTTGTTGATAACAAGTGGTAGAATACCCTGATTTTTCCAATAAGCAATGTCTGCTTCGGAATCGAAACGTAATTTTACTTGGAAGGCGATATCTTTTTCGCCTTTGGCAGTCACATGAATGATTTGATTGATCTCTGGTTCTGCAGGAAGGGCAAAACTGTAGCTTTCCAAACCGTTCAAACCGAGTGTTTCTGCTGATTCACCTGGAAGATATTCAAAAGGAATAACGCCCATCATGACAAGGTTACTACGATGAATTCGTTCATAACTCTCTGCCAGTACTGCTTTGACACCTAAAAGATTTGTTCCTTTAGCAGCCCAGTCGCGGGAAGAACCCATGCCGTAATCTTTACCAGCAAGAATAATTGTCCCAATACCTTCGTTTTGATAGCGCATAGCAGCATCGTAAATCGAAAGCTCCTCTCCTGTAGTAGAAAGCTTCGTAAATCCCCCTGTTGTATCAGGGACTAGTTGGTTTTGAATACGGATATTTCCAAATGTACCACGCATCATTACCTCGTGATTTCCACGTCTTGATCCAAAAGAGTTAAATTCTTTATAAGTCAATCCATGTTCTTTTAGGTATTTACCGGCAGGTGATTGAAGTCCAATGTTACCCGCTGGTGAAATGTGGTCCGTTGTTACTGTATCTCCGAATTTAGCCAATACTTGGAGATTTATCAATGAATTATTCTTATTTTCTTGATCGAGATTTGTAAAGAAAGGGGGATTAGCGATATAAGTCGACGTATCATCCCAGTCGTAACAATCACCATCTGAGGTTTCGATTTTGTTCCAACGTTCATTTGATTGATAAACATTCTTATATGCTTCTCTAAAATCTTCGGGATTTAAAAAATTATTGATATAATTATTTACCTCTTCTTGAGAAGGCCATAAGTCAGCTAAATAAATTTCTTTTCCGTTAACTTCAGCAAGTGCTTCTTTTGTTAAATCCTTTTTGATAGAGCCAGCTAAAGCATAGGCGATTACTAATGGCGGTGAGGCTAAATAGTTCGCCTTGATTAATGGATGAATACGTCCCTCAAAATTTCGATTACCCGACAAAACAGCGGAAACAACGAGCTCACTTTCTTTTAAAGTAGTTTCAATCTCATCATCTAAAGGGCCGGAGTTACCAATACATGTCGTGCAGCCATAACCCACAATATCAAAGCCTAGTTTAGCTAAAGGATCTAGCAAGTTGCCTTTTTCTAAATACTGCGTCACAATCTTTGAACCTGGGGCCAAAGAAGTTTTGATAGTTGACGGAACTTTTAGTCCCAGTTCAACCGCTTTTTTAGCTAACAAGCCAGCAGCTACCATGACAGACGGGTTACTAGTATTTGTACAACTAGTAATAGCCGCTAAAGCTAAATCGCCAGTTTCAATAAATTGATCGGTCCCTTGAATTGTTTCTTTCCGAGTGAATTCTTCCGGTGTTAGGCCAAAGCCTTTCGGTCCACTTGGGTTTGTTAACGATGATTCAAAATTGTCAGCGACATCTGCTAACGGAATACGATCCTGAGGTCTTTTAGGGCCAGCGACAGAAGAGTGTACTGTTGACAGATCTAATTCTATGATACGTGTATATACAGGAGTTTCACTTCCATCATAAAATAGCTGATTTTGCTTTGCATACGCTTCGACTAACTCGACTTGCTCAGAGGAACGACCTGTTAAATGAAGGTAGTTTAAGGTTTCTTCATCAATCGGACAGAAACCGCAGGTAGCACCATATTCAGGTGCCATATTTGCAATTGTTGCTCGGTCGGAAAGACTGAGTGTTTTATAGCCGGATCCAAAATATTCAACAAATTTACCTACTACTTTTTCATTACGCAGGAGTTCAGTTAAATAAAGCGCTAAATCTGTTGCTGTTACTCCTGGGCTTAACGTTCCAGTTAATTCTACTCCAATGACTTCAGGAGTAGGGAAATAGGAGGCCTCGCCTAGGATAGCAGCTTCCGCCTCAATCCCTCCGACCCCCCAACCCAGTACTCCTAATCCATTAATCATTGTGGTATGAGAATCTGTTCCTTCGAGAGAATCGGGATAAAGTAGATTCTGATCATTTTTTAAAATTACATCTGAAAGGTATTCAAGGTTAACCTGATGGATGATTCCTGTCTCTGGAGGAACCACCTCAAAGTTATCAAAAGCTTGTTGAGCCCATTTAAGAAATTGATAGCGTTCGTGGTTTCGTTCAAACTCTTTTTCAGTATTGTAAGCTAAACTGTCTTTTGTACCTGCGCAATCCACCTGTACAGAGTGATCAACAACCAATGTGACTGGAATTTCAGGGTTGATTACTCTAGGATTTCCCCCTAGTTTAACAACAGCATCACGCATAGCAGCGAGGTCCACTACTGCCGGCACACCTGTAAAGTCTTGTAAAACGACTCGTGACGGACGAAAAGGAACAACGCCTGTTGGTTTCTTTGCATCAAAAGCGATTAAATTCTCTAAATCAGCTAATTCATTATGCCGCGCTAAGCTTTCTAGTAAGACTCTTATGCTAAATGGATAATCAGCAATTTTTTTCTGATAAGCACTGACAATTTCTGAAAGATCGTAGTATGTATAATGTTCGTCATTCACAATAAGCTCTTTTTTCCAATTCAATACAAAATCCCTCCTAAATACGTTATCATTTAAAATCAGATGGGTTTATTATACGAATAAAAAAAAAGAAAGTAAATGAAATTATTAAAAGTATTTCATTTTACGCCAATGGTGTTATAATGTTTCTTAACCCGATTGTAAAATAAAAATGGTTAGGAGGACACAGAGATGTTAGATTTGAACCAAATGGCTGAGGTATGCCGAAAAGAAGATTATTTAGAGGCTTCTTTATATAGGAAACACAATGTTAAAAAGGGTTTGCGTGACCTCGATGGAAAGGGTGTTTTAGCTGGTTTAACCAATATTTCTACGATTCATCCCCAAATTATGGATGGGGACAAGATCATCTCCAAGTATGGAGAGTTACGTTATCGTGGAATAGATATCAATGAATTGGTAAACGGTTTTGTTTCGGAAGAGCGTTTAGGGTTTGAAGAAATCAGTTATTTGTTATTATTTGGTACCTTGCCGACACAGGCTGAACTTGAAGAATTCAGATCTCAGATTGGTAAAAGGCGAACACTTCCTACAAACTTTGTGCGAGATGTTATTATGAAGGCGCCATCACACAATATCATGAACATGATGGCTCGAAGCGTTCTAACATTAGGATGTTATGATAAAAAAACTGATGATGTTAGTATAGAAAATGTACTGGATCAAAGCTTGTCTCTTATTGCTACATTTCCAATGATCGCGGTCTATTCCTATCATGCGTATAATCATTATACAAAAGGAGATAGTATGTATATTCATCGGCCAGATGAAAATCTTAGCACAGCAGAAGCAATCTTAACAATGTTACGGCCAGATAAAAAGTATACTTTCCAAGAGGCACAGACATTGGATATGGCCCTTGTTTTACATATGGAACATGGCGGAGGAAATAACTCAACGTTTACAACCAGAGTAGTAACTTCCAGCGGGACAGATACTTATTCAACGATTGCAGCAGCATTAGGTTCATTGAAAGGACCTAAACACGGTGGCGCAAATATCAAAGTTACACAAATGATGGAAGATTTGAAAGCGACTGTCAACGATTGTGAAGACGAGAACGAAATTAGAGATTATTTGGAAAAAATACTGAATAAAGAGGCCTTTGATAAACAAGGGCTGATTTATGGGATGGGGCACGCGATTTATGCTGAATCTGATCCGCGCGCAGAAATTTTTAAACGATATGTTGAAAAATTAGCGGCAGAAAAGGGATCAGAAGCATCTGCCGAGTTTAATTTGTACCGCAAGGTTGAACGCTTAGCACCAGAGATTATTTCTGAAAAACGTAAAGTCTATAAAGGAGTCAGTGCGAACATTGATTTCTTCAGCGGGTTTGTCTACCATATGCTCGATTTGCCGCAGGAGTTGTATACACCAATGTTTGCAATCGCTCGGATTGTCGGCTGGTCCGCTCATCGAATTGAAGAACTAATCAACGTACAAAAGATTATTCGTCCAGCTTATATGGAAGTCTCAGAGGACCGTGTGTACCAAGAACTGATCAAACGATAAAAAAACCGTCAGAATATTTCTGACGGTTTTTCTAATCCGTAATTAACCCTAGCTCTATACAAGCATTCCAAATCCCATCATCAGATACTGATGATGTCACATGAGCAGCCTTTTCTTTCAAAGCAGATACGGCATTACCCATGGCAACAGGGAAGCCTACCACATCAAACATAGTGAAATCATTTTCTTCATCACCGAAGGCTAAAGCTTGTTCTGTCGAAATGTTCATGGCGTTACATATTTTCTGAATCCCTTCTGCTTTTGTTCCGCTCCTCAAATGAATGCTTGCTGCGACAGGAGCTACCTTTTCAGCAATTAGAATGGAGTCTTTGGGTAGCTGGTAATCAATTGTCTCATTCCAAGGAACAAGAAGCTGAACAACATCATTGGGTAATGGATCATGACTTTTTAAAATATTATTATCTGCAATCTGATGCTTCATTGTTTTATTCGATTCAAAGCAATATAAATTGTGTGGTGTTTCAATCAAGCAGTCAATTTCTCGTTCTTGTAGATGATCTAACACATTATTTAGTAAATTGGGAGACAATACATTTTTGTGAATCATCTTTCCCTGATAGTGAACACAATTACCATTAGAAGAAATAATGCTACTTACTCCTAAGTCAGAAGCAAATTCATCGATTAATTGGTAGTGCCGCCCCGAAGCTATCACAGGTTCAATATTATTTTCTTTTAGCTGCTTTAGTGCTTTTTTTGCAGAATCCGGAATGCGATCCAGAAAAGATAAGTGATGTGGTAATCGATGGTCCACTAGTGTACCGTCAATGTCAAAAAAGGCCACATGATAATCATTCATACGTTTTCCTCCTTAATGAATTCGATTACACTAATTATAAAAGAAAAAAGGCGATACAGCACGAAACTTTTTAAAACCCTTCTGTTAATGTGAACGTAATGAGTTCGATAGCAAAGTAACTAATGATTTGCATAAAAAAACGTTTAGAAGTATAAAATAAAATTAAAACAATTTCAGCAAAAGGCTAATCTTTCCAATTGCTTAGAAATTCGCTACAATAATAAAAAAGATAGTTGGAGCGTACGAAATGAAAAAAATTACAATCAAAGAGGTTGCCGAAGAAGCAGGGGTTTCTAAAACAACGATCTCTCGATTTTTAAATAATAACTATGGCAATATGTCTAAAGAGACAAAGGAAAAAATAGCGGAAGTAATTGAACGGTTGAATTACCGTCCTAGTAAGCAGGCCCAAGCATTAAAATCAAAACACAGCTATTTGATTGGTGTTGTGGTTGCCGATATTTCCAATCTTTATTCCTCCTTATTATTAAAAGGAATCGGATCGATTCTTGAAAAAAGCGGCTACCAAATGATTATTGTGGATGCTGCAAATTCCGTAAAACAAGAAAAAGAACTTTTGGAAAAACTGATTGATCAAAACGTCGAAGGAATTATTTTACAACCATCCTCACGACAAACGGCCAATTATGATTTCATTACTGAACGTAATATTCCATTATTATTAGTTGATCGACAAACTGAGCCAGAAAAGTGGTCTTCCGTGATGACCAATAATATCGACTCGACACAAGAAGTTATAGAGAAGGCGCTAGCTAAAGGGTATGAAAATGTAGTTGTTATTAGCGAACCCGTACAAGATGTGAGTACCAGAGAACTCCGTTATGAGACGGTTAAGAAAACAATGGAGAAAGCTGGTAAAGGATGGAAGTTGCTTGAAGTAACAGATGAAGATCAATTAACTGAATCTTTGCCACCGATTATCGCTGATACAAGAAAAAATTTACTCTTTGCATCAAATGGCCGAGTTTTAATGGATGTTCTTGCTTGGCTGATCCAACATGGAATCAAAATACCAGAGGATGTGGGAATTACTGGTTTCGATGATTGGAATTTAACAGAGCTCGTTGGACCAGGAATAACGAGTATCGAACAGCCATCTAGAGAAATTGGGAAAATTGCTGGTCAATATTTGATGGATCTGTTAATTAAACGTGAAATACAGCGGGAAATTATCGTGCCTTCAGTTATTCGTTGGCGGAAATCAGTTTAATTTAGTTATTTTAAAAAAGATGTTTTTCTAAGATAAGTTATGTTTGGAAACCGATTTCTAAACATAGCTTATTTTATTTTGTTCAAAAAAATGTTTTTTTAAAATGAAACCGTTGACATTGTTTGGAAACCGGTTTACTATACGTATATAGAAACCGGTTAACCAATTGAAGGGAAGCGAAATTATGAAGAAAGAAAAATTAGTTCTAAATTTTTTAGTTTTTGCTGATAAAGTTAAAGATGGAGCACTTCAGGCTAATTTATTACAGAAAGCCGCAGACTTAGGATTTACACAGGTTGAAATTAGAAGAGAGTATTTTAGAGATATTAACGAAGAAAAAACTGTTATTGAATCAGAAGCGAAGCGCTTGGGGCTAGACTTGTTTTACAGTGTTCCTGATGAGGTCTACGTTAATGGAAAAATCAATCCCAAGTTAGAACAATATGTGATTGAAGCAAAACAAATGGGTGTTAAGCATATTAAATGGAACATTGGCGACTACAATGGTGAACTCTATCTGAACGAATTGAAAGCGCTTCTTGATAGGGGTATAGCTATTTCAATTGAAAATGATCAAACCCAAACATCTGGAACAATCGTTGCAATTGACACTTATATGAAGGCTGTGACAAAAGCAGGCGTTAACATTGGGTATGTTTATGATCTTGGAAATTGGCGATTTGTTGGAGAAGATGAAAGAGCGGCTGCTGAATTACTAAAAGATTATGTACAGTATATCCATGTAAAGGATGTTCAATTGGTAGACCAAAAACCACAGGCTATTGGGCTTGATCATGGGGAAATTGATTGGCGAAAAGTTTTACAAATTTTACCACAAGACGTTCCTGTCGCAATTGAGTATCCAACAATTACTACTACTGAAATTTTAGAGGCAAAGAAATTATTAGAAGAAAACGGTAAGTAAAAGTGTCTAGATGACAAACTGGCGCGTCGCTCTTTTGAGTTGTGTCGGATTGTCGAAAGGTCAAACAAAATACAACAAATTCATTCATATAGTTTAGGAGGAAGTATTATGACCGAGCAACAAACAAAGATTGATCCAGAAAAATTTGCGTATCATTTTATGGAAACGATTCATCGACCAGAGATTGATAAAGAAAATATGGAGGGTGCCGCAAAAGAAGCATTGGCAGCATACTTGACTTGTTACTATTTAATTCAAAAATTTAATCATATGGAAAATGATTTTTTTGTTGAAGATCATGGGAAACCAATCTCAAAATATCAACGTATCTTAAGTGAGTTAAATAAATATTAGGAGGTGAACCACCGTGGGGAGTGCAATAACTGGAATACTATTAGCAGTAACTTTTATCATTTTTGTTCTTTATGCTATGAAGGGCGGGAACTTAACTGTTGGTTTCTTTGTAATGGCTGTTCTGTGGACAATCATCGGAATGGTTCCCTTTAATACGGCTGTTAAAGAAATCTTTACTGAACCCGTATTGAATTATGGGAAAACAGCTTCATATATCATCTTCGGTTCATGGTTTGGCCGAGTGTTGGTTGATACGGGGATTGCTGGTAGTATCAGTCGCCGTACAGAAAAGGTTGGAAAGAAGAGTCCAGTCTTAGCTACGATTTTAATCGCTCTTGTAATCGCTTTAATATTCACTAGTTCATATGGTGTGGGTTCTGCTATAGCAGTTGGAGTCATTTTATTCCCAATCATGTTTTCAATCGGTGTACCAAAAAATATTGCAGTATCTATTTTTACTATCGCAATTGGTGCAGCGATGTATGTCAATAATGTATTGTTCGTTCAATTTCAAGTTTTTTTTCCAAAAGTTGAATGGGGTCCGCACTATCAACGTTTTGGTTTTGTAGCGATGGGCCTCCAAATGGTGATTTTGATCCTATTTATCTTGTTTAATGCGAAGAAAATTCGAAATGGCAAGCCTGAGATCATTGAAAGTGATAGTGAAGAAGAAATTGTTGAAGTCCCTGTCTGGACCTATGTGTTGCCAGTCATGCCTGTGGCATTAAGTATTTTTGCTAAATGGGATGCGGTACCAGCACTCTTATTATCTACAATTATTGCCTTCGCTGCTACTGGTAATATGAAACGTTATAGCAAATTTGTCACTATGATGAATGAAACCGCTAAACATGCAATTAGTGACATTGCTGGCTTATTGATTATGCTGTTTGTCTTAACGATGTTCCAATCCGCCGCAGTTCATGCAATGAGTGGTTTCACTAGTGTATTCCAAGAGATCATTCCAAGCAGCAAGCTTGTTCTAATCATTATTGTGGCCATTATCGCACCACTTTCGTACTTCAGAGGACCATTGATGTTGTATGGTGCAGGTGCTGCTACTGCGGCAATCTTGGTAGGAACGGGGATGTTTGACCAATACTTCTTATATGGATTGCTAGTTGTACCGTCCATGATGGGGGTATCTGCATGTATTACTCAATCATGGAACTTATGGTCTGTCCAATATGCTGGGTTAGACACCAAAACCTTCCTATTGACAGGAATGCCATGGGCTTGGGCTGCGACTGTTCTAAATTTAGTCGCTGCATATATCTTGCTGTAACAAATAACTATTAGTTTCATTATTTAAATGACTTGAAAATACATTAAATTTGAAAAGGAGTAATAAACATGAGTGAATTTTTGACTATCGGAGAACCTATTGCATTATTTGGATCGGAAGAGGTCGACAAGTCTCTAAAAGACGCTTGCCACTTTCAAAAATTTCTTGCTGGTGCAGAAGTAAATGTTGCCGTCGGAGTATCACGTTTAGGGCATAGCAGCGAATACATTACACAGGTCGGAAAAGATCCTTTCGGTGAATTTATCATTGACCGCTTGCATGAGAATAAAATTGGAACCGATTATATTTCTGAAACTGCTGATTTTTGGACAGCATTTCAATTAAAGGATCGTGTCAGTCAAGGAGATCCAAGTATTTTCTACTTCCGTAAAGGATCCGCGGCAGCGCATTTTGATCAGGCTGTGTTGGATAAAATTGATTTTTCGGAAGTAAAGATGGCGCATCTATCGGGTATTTTCCCAGCGATTTCAAAAGAAGCGCAAAAAGCGTTCAGGTACTTAATCAATCTATTAGAAAAAAATCAAATTCGAACAACGTTTGATCCTAATCTGCGCCCTCAACTTTGGGCGAGCCAAGAAGAAATGATAACAACAATCAATGATTTAGCGTCACATGCTGAGATTGTGTTACCAGGCATCAATGAGGGTGAAATTTTAATGGGTAGCCGTGAGCCTGAAGCAATCGCAGATTTTTATCTAAATAATGGTGAGGCTACTCAAACAGTCATCGTAAAATTAGGCACTGATGGCGCATATGTAAAACAGAAAGACAGAACGAGTTATACTGTACCAGGCTTTACAGTTGAAAAGGTTGTGGACACTGTTGGCGCAGGGGATGGATTTGCGGTGGGATTAATCACTGCTTTAATGGAAGAAAAAACATTAGAAGAGGCAGTTGTTCGAGCCAATGCAATCGGTGCGATGGCTGTTCAGTCACCTGGAGATAATGACGGTTACCCAACACCGCAGGAGTTAGAAGAATTTTTACAAAAACAGGAAGTGGAAGCATGAGATTACAAACAGCAATTGACCGTGTCTCAATGGAAGATGCAGTCCATTTAGCGGAACAATTAAATGGTAAAACAGACATTTTAGAAATGGGCACGTCATTAGTGAAGGATTATGGTAATTTAGCGATAGAAAAATTGAGAGAAGCATTGTCAGAAACTAGTTTACTGGTAGACAGTAAAACTATTGATGAAGGTGCCTATGAGTTTACACAGGCATTTCGTCACGGAGCTGATATTGTTACTGCGATGGGGGCAGCATCTGTCGAAACTTTGAAAGCATGCTATGAAGTAGCGGAGCAGGAGAAGAAAACGATGATGATTGATCTGTTAGAAGTTGAAGAGGATAAGATTGAGAAAATCAAGGGCTTTCCAAATGCGATTTACGCGCTGCACCATTCTATTGATCGTAAAGATCAGTTTGATACAACAGCTGGCGTTGCAGCTTTTCGAAAAAGATTTCCAGAAATTAAACGACTGGCAATTGCGGGTGGCATTGATTTACAGCAGGCAAAGTCTTTAACAGAACAAGGGATTATTGAAATCATCATAGTAGGATCAAAAATTACCAAAGCTAAAGATCCTTTACAAGCAGTAAATGAATTTATGGGAGCTGTTCACTAATGAAAACAATCGAAACAATTATGCAAGAAATCAATCAAGTTATGGAATTAGTAGATGAACAAGAATTAGATCAAGCAATGCCACTGATCCAAAAGAACAAACGAGTTTTTGTTATCGGTGCGGGTCGAAGTGGCTTTCAGGCAAAAGGGTTTGCTATGCGTTTGATGCATATAGGCTATACAGATTATGTTATGGGTGAAACAATCACTCCGTCTATTCAAAAAGGGGATACATGGATTGCCATTTCAGGATCAGGAACTACAAAGGGTATAGTGGCAGATACTGAAGCAGCAAAAAAAATGGGCTTGTCTATTATTGTTTTGACAAGTGATAAAGAGTCGCCGTTGGCAAAATTAGCTGATCGAGTGATTATAGTACCAGGAGCGACTAAAACAGGCGCGGGTGTAAAATCTATTCAACTATTGTCCACTCTGTTCGATCAAACGGTACACATCACCTTAGATGCATTAACGTTGAAACTTGCTCAGAGAGATCAAACATCAAATGAAGATGCGCTTCACGAACATGTGAATGTAGAGTAGGTGAAAACAATGAAAAAGTCTGAAGTACTTACACGTATTGAAAAAGCTGGTGTCGTCGCTGTAATAAGAGAAAAATCTAGTGAAGATGCTTATAACGCTGCCAAAGCAGTTGTAAAGGGAGGAATAAAAGGAATTGAAGTAACCTTTTCTGTTCCACAAGCAGCGAAACTAATCACCAATCTGAAAAAAATGGTTGAAAGTGATTCCGAGGTTGTCATAGGCGCAGGAACCGTTTTAGATGTGATAACTGCTCGTTTAGCGATTGAAGCGGGAGCAGAATTCATTGTTAGCCCATGTTTTGATCAGACAACCGCTGAGCTTTGCAACCTATATCAAGTTCCATATATTCCCGGGTGTATGACTGTGACAGAAATGCAGCAGGCAATGAAAAGCGGCTCAGAGATTGTAAAACTATTTCCAGCTAATAATTTTACACCACAAATGATCAAAGCAGCGAAAGCACCTTTGCCCCAGGTGAATATCATGCCTACTGGGGGCATTAATCTAGATAATTTATCAGAATGGAAACAAGCAGGTGCGGTAGTTGTAGGTGTAGGCGGTAATTTATTTAAGGATGTAAAAGAAAATGGCTTTATTCAAGTAACAAATGCGTCGAAAGAATATTTGGAAAAATGGCAAAATAGCTAATACTTTTTTTGATAGTTTTCTTGTTTATTGAAAAATAGACAAGAAAACTAATTTTTTTATAAAATTAAACAACTTGCGTAATTTTATGTGCAAAACGCATACGCATTTTAACCTGTCTCTTATACACATCTGACGCTGCCGACGACGGAGAGAGTGTAG
>ERZ1026976.336-NODE-336-length-16959-cov-8.827556_pt1 | contig 16959 bp, 19 predicted proteins | sample MGYA00519293_ERZ1026976 | MGnify/ENA primary metagenome ERZ1026976 (study PRJEB26926, sample SAMN06164671) | human gut metagenome | biome: ENVO:00009003; feature: ENVO:2100002; material: ENVO:00002003 | host: Homo sapiens | place: USA | collected 2012 ... | reverse complement strand
CGAGATTACTACGCGTCTCGTGGGCTCGGAGATGTGTATAAGAGACAGTATTAAAGCTGTTTTCGTCGTCAATCCAAGCAACCCGACAGCAAACGCACTAGCACAACCAACCATTGATTTACTAAAAGATGTTGTTGCAACAGATAATCCTGAGTTAATGATTTTGACAGATGATGTTTACGGTACATTTGTTCCAGTCTTTACTTCTCTATTTTCCGAACTTCCTTACAATACCGCCTGCATCTATTCTTATTCGAAATATTTTGGTGCTACCGGCTGGCGTGTAGGAACGATTGCTGTAGCTAAGCACAATCTTTTTGACGAATTGATCGCAAATCTACCGCAAGAAAATATTGAGCTGCTAAATGAACGATATGCATCATTGACTGCTGACCCAACGACAATCACCTTTATTGATCGAATCGTGGCAGACAGTCGTGACGTGGCATTGAACCATGCCTCTGGCCTTTCTGCACCGCAGCAGGTCATGATGGTGATGTTCAGCTTGTATAGCCTACTAGACGAAGGAAAAGCCTATAAAGCTGAAGTCATGGATATTTGCCGCCAGCGGGAAAAATTACTATTCCATACTTTAGGTCTACAAGAACCATTAGAAGACTTAGATACTGCTTATTATTGCGAGATCAATTACGAAGAGTGGACCCGTAAACGATACGGCAACGCCTTCGCAGATTATTTGAAAAATAAATGGACCGTTACAAAGGTTCTAACCTCTTTAGCAGAAAAAGAACAATTGATGCTATTAAAAGCCAATGCTTTCGGCAGCAGTGAGTGGGCCGTGCGGGTTTCCTTAGCAAACTTAGCCACTAATCAGTACCCAGAAGTTGGCAAACGAATCATTCGTTTGACGGATGAGATTCGTGATCAATGGATGAAAACAAAATAACTACCTTTAACCTTGAGCCTAGCTCAAGGTTTTTTCTTTTTCTTCTGCTAGTGGTACACTTTATTATGTAAATTGGCTGAGGGAAAACAAAGCCAATTGGCTGTTTTCAGCTGAGAAGTAAAAAGCTATCCTATAAAAAACAAATGGAGCGTTTCTATATGAAAAAAGTTGCAACCATCGCCGGCTCTGATGCTACAGGCGGAGGCGGTTTAGAAGCCGATCTAAAAACCTTTGAAGAATTTGGTACCTTTGGTTTGGCGGCGATCACTTCGATTGTTACCTTGGAACCAGAAACTGGGGCGCATCATTTACGCACCCTTCCATTAGAGCTGATTCAAGAACAAATCGCCTCTATCTTTGCGGGACCGATTGACGCGATCAAGACTGGCCTGCTGCCCTCGCAGGAAATCATAGGTCTTGTTAGTGAGATTCTTCCGAAAGATATTCCACTGATCGTTGATCCCGTTATTGGCGGCAAAGGAACCCAAGACTTTATTAAAACTGACCAAGTTCAAGCATTACGGGAAAATTTATTGCCCCAAGCACTAATCACAACCCCTAATTTACGAGAGGCCGGTATTTTATCCGAATTAGGAGAGCTCACTTCAGAAGAACAAATGAAGAAAGCGGCAAAAAAAATTGCTTTGCTTGGGGTCAAGCATGTCGTAATCAAAGGTGGTGCACGTTTGGCTTCGAAAGAAACCTTAGACTTGCACTATGATGGCAGAAATTTCCAGCGCTATCCCCATGCTGTGATTGACACACCGTTTAATCATGGTGCCGGCTGTACTTTTGCCGCAGCCATCACTGCAGCAATCGCAAAAAACTATCCCGTTGAGGCTGCCATCAAGCAAGCGATTGATTTTGTACAGGCCGCGATCACAATGGGTGAACAAATCAATCCATATGTAGGACATGTATGGCATGGCGCCTACACCCACGGAGAAAAACGATTGGAGTATTCAGATGAACAGTGATAAACGAATTCAAAACTTAGTCTTGGTCGCGCTCTTTGCGGCACTTACCTTGATGGGAACCATGATCAAGATTCCTTTGCCGACTGGCGCCTTCATTCATTTCGGCAACTCAGTGGTGCTTTTAGCTGTCCTATTAGTCGGCTATTGGCAAGGCGCTTTAGCTGGCGGGATCGGTTTTTTTGTCTTTGATATTTTAAATGGCTTCGCCGCGGAGGCCCCTTACTTCTTAGTAGAAAGCTTTGTAGTAGGCGCCGCAGCTTATGTTGCCTTTTCTATTTTCAAACGCAAACCTACCCGCATTTGGCAGGTTATCATTATCGGGATTTGCGCCGGTATTGCGAAATTCGTCATGTCGGTCATTAAAGCAACAGTGATGGCAATGATCGCTGGGGCACAGCTGAAGCCTGCCTTCTTCGCTGCATTAGCCACTATGCCCGCTACTGTCATAAATATTTTTTCAACGATTCTAATCGTAAGTCTCGTCTACTTCCCATTAAGACGGGCCATGCAGTTGATTTTTCATAATCAACCTGTCTAATTTATGCTATAATAGATGTCCTTGGCAGGGGCGAAAGCTAAAAATACGACCTGAAATTTTCAATAATTTCAGGTCGTATTTTTAGCTTTTTTGTATGCAACTGGCTGAAAAACATATATCAATCGTTACATTTTACAGAATCCTCCTTCATCGAATCCAACTGCTTTTTTGAATCACAGAAAACTTGCCATGTTTTGATTTGCTGCCCTTTAGTTTCCACCTTCCATGCAGCTGGAAAAGCCCAATGATTCTCAGGTTTTCCTAAATAAGAGCCACTGGCCTTACCGATTATCATCGTAAATCTCTCATTCACTGCATAATCATCAATTTCAATTCGGTAGTCTGGAAACCACTCAAAATACCCTTGCCAGCCTAGCTTCATCGCTTCTTTTCCTTCTCGATCACCATATGTATCAATGAATTGAAAATCCTCCGCCATCTTCTCAATGATCTGCGGAAGATTTTGCTCGTTGATCGCTGCAATAAATTCCTCAATTACCTTTTGTTCCATGCCCACTTCCTCCTATAACCTTTTATGCTTCTAGTATAGCAAGAAAGGCAACGTACTTTTTGCTGAACCCTTAAACGAATCGTCAATAATCATGATAAATATTTCATAAAAAGAGCATTTTTCTCATTTGAATTAGTGTATATTGTAAGTATTCTGTAAAAATTCTTTTCAAAAAAGGAGGATGTTTATGATCTCTATCCACATCTGTGAAGATGATCCAACTATATTGACTTTTTTACAGAAAAAAATTACCGATATTTGCATGATCGAGGACTACGATTTCACAGTAGAGACCGTCACTACCTCTCCTCAAGAAATAGTAGCCGCACTCTCATCTAATCCTAGACAAGGCATCTATTTTCTAGATGTTGATTTAAAAGATGAAACAATGAATGGGTTCGAATTAGGAAAACAGATTCGCTCACTGGATACTCGTGGTTTTATCGTATATGTCACGTCTCATTCGGAGCTTTTAACTGAGACATTTAAATATCGGCTAGAAACGTTGGATTATATCCCCAAAGAAGATGAAAAGCATATGCTGGAAAGAATTGCTTTATGCCTTGCAGATATTAATGAACGCTGCAAAAATGACAAGCGTGAGAAAAAAGAATTTTTCGCTGTTCAGCGGATGAATGAAACCTCTTATGTCCCGCTGGAGGACATTGTCTATTTTGAAACTTCAACGAAAAAGCACGTTCTAAATCTCGTGGCAGAAGGAGCCTTTATTGAGTTTTACGGTAAGCTTGCAGATATTCAGGAGCAGCTAGGCGAAGCGTTCGTTCGCACCCATCGCTCCTATCTAGTTAATCGTTCGTTTATCTCAGGGATAAATAAACAAAAGAAATTGATTCAATTAACAAATGGCAATACTGTTTTGCTTTCACGTACTAAAAAGAATGAAATTTTAGCGCTTTTGGAAGAGTAAGGGAGGAATATGCGTATGACTGAATTTTTACTGTTTCTAAAATCACTTCCTTTTCATGCTCCACCTCTATTTGTGACAGATCTTATCAGCTTTTTCTTTTTATTAAAAGTATTCAATTTACATGTTGATGGCAGGAAACAGCGGGCGGTCAACCTGTTTACCATAGGCAGCTTTTCAATCGTCCAATCCGTTTTTGTTTTTCTATTGAGTGACAGCAGCTTAACGTTGTTAGCGCGAATAGTAGTCTTTTCCACCTATTCTGCCTTTTTTGTTTTTGCTATGTCTCTATTGATTCATTTAAACGCTAAACATTTTCCACTGTATAAAATCACGATGCTCTCTATTTTGATTTTGCATCTGAACATTCTGGTAGAAATGATTTCGGGCTTTTTCCTGCTTTTAATTGTCTTGATTGCGAATCGCGCCGACATTCTACCAATCAGCAATGCGTTTGCTCCACTATTTTTTTATCTATTTGACGCCCTTCTTCTTTTAGGGGCTTTCGCTATTTTGTTGCGTACTCGTTTTTCTAATTACCTGAATGAAATTTTTGAGCAACGCTCACTATGTATCAAGCTTTGCTGGGTGGCGGCGGTGATTCAAATTGCTTCTTACTCTCTTCTGCATGCTATGAAAAATACGCTGTATTGGAGTCTTGCGATTTCTGGCATTATCGTGATCAGCTTCCTACTTTGTCTGTTTTTAATCGCGGTTTACTCAAAAAATTTAAGTAAAACATTGGAGCTTAAACAATCTCGTCTATTGCTTTTGCAGCAGCAAGCCTATATGAAGCAGTTAGAAGCCATTCAAAATGAGTTGCGGGCGATTCAGCATGATCATAAAAACCTTATCACCGGACTTTACCTCCACGCAAAAGATGGTGATACTAAGGAAATTCAGCGCTATATTGAGAAATTCTTGTTAAATATGGATGAAGGAATCCAAGAGCAAATGAAATGGAGCAATCAATTAACCAGCATCGCTTCCCCAGAACTCAAGGGACTGCTGCTTTCTAAAATGCTTTTAGCACAGCAACACGATGTTTTCTTTAACTTGGAAGTCGCTACAACGGTAGAAGAGATCAAAATGGCCACCAATGATTTTATTCGTTGCATGGGTATTCTGCTGGACAACGCAGTGGAGGCGGCCCAATGTGAAGACGAAAACCGCCGAGTGGACATTCTTTTTTACAAAGAAGAGGACAAATTGACCCTTGTGGTGAAGAATCCTTGCCAAGAAAAGGTCAATCTCGCCAAAATTAGGAATCGTGGTGTCTCCACGAAAGGAAGCGGCCGCGGTTTAGGCCTGTCCATTTATCAAGAGGTTGTTCAAAAATACAGCAATATCTTAAGTGAGACGAAGCAGCAAAATGGTGAGTTTATCCAGGAGCTAGCGATATTTGACTCTTAATTACCGTCGTTTAGGACAAAGAATCAACCGTTTAGGAAGAATGCATCGCTAAGGATGACTTTTCCTATATCCTTACTTTTGTAATATGATTTTTTATGAAGGAGTGAAAAAATGTACGAGGATGAACAGAATGAAAAAAAGCAGTTGACCATTTTTTCTGCAATTGCTTTTGGCATGCCTGTCATTATGGGGTTGTTTATGTGGTATGGCTATAGCCAAGGGAAAAATATTGATTTATTTTCTATGACTCATATGTACTATCCTGCTGCTGGAGCGATGATCGCCTTGATGATTGGCGGAAGAGACAATAAGCTTTTGCCTAAACCTTTCTTTATTTGCTATTTATTGCAGACTGTCGTGATGATCGGCTTCAGCTTAATGGGGCTGTTTACCGATAGTAAGGCTCTTGTTCAACAAGCAACTATCATTATGCTGGTGGGTGGCCTGCTATTGTTAATTTGCTTAGGGATCGCCAAAAAGGAACGACGTGCGGCTTATGGGTTGAGCCGAAAAAATTGGAAAGCAACGATTGGAATGGTCCTGCTTTATCTCATTTTATACGTTGCACGAATGTTGGTCGCTTTTCTTTTTGAAGGTGGGATAGACCCATTAATCAAGACCTTCTCAGATTCAATGACCTGGATCGCTCTTTTTTCAACATTGGCTTCCTATATTCTTTTATTCGTCCCTTATTTTGGCGAAGAATACGGTTGGCGCTATTTCTTCCAGCCAATCTTACAAAAAAGATATGGCTCGATTAAGGGCGTTTTACTTCTCGGACTTCTTTGGGGGTTGTGGCATTTACCATTGAATTTCTTCTTTTATACGTCGCCAGCGGACGGCATTATTTCAGTAACCAATCAGGTTGTTGTGTGTCTGGCATTGGGAATCTTTTACGCTTATGCCTACATGAAGACCGATAACATTTGGACAGTTGTTGCGATGCACTTCTTAAATAATAATTTAGTACCGATTTTTTCTGGCGATTTAACTGGAGAATCAATGAAGGGTTACAGCATAACTTGGAATGATGTAGCACTTATGGCCGTTATCATGACCCTCTTTTATGCTTGGCCAGCCTTGACAAAATTCTTTAGAGATCGCAGGAATCTCAATCCAACACCTGAATACCGAGCGGATCAGGTAGCCTATAGCTTAGAAAATGAAAAAGATATGATTGGGTAAAACATACATTCCATAAAATAGTAACCTTAAAAACGCACCTTCAAAAGTTAGAGCGACGTTCTAATTGATTGAAGGTGCTATTTTTATTGAAAAAAACCTTTCGATTTCACCTGATTTGTCATCCATTCCTCTTTTCAACAAGTGACCTTCTACTAATCAACGACTTCACTATTGACTCTGTTCGTTCAAAATCTAAATAATTAAAATAATTTATGAATACAAAACTCTTTTATTATTATATTTTAATGTGTTATACTTTTAATTGTAAGTTTGTTATTAAATAAAAGAAGGAGAGGAGGAAAAGACATGACCTTTTTCGAACAAGAAAAGCCTTACCGTGTCACATTTGATCTGGAAGAAAACATCTTCATTGTTTATTCTACTCTTACCGGTCAACAAGGAACTGGAATCACCATTGAACAAGCGATCTATGACTTAAAAAAATCTGCCTAAGGAGCGCATCTCTCAATGAATGAAGCCTATAATTAAAAGCCTCTGCTTATGAATGGAAAGCAGGGGCTTTTTTGTGTCTTCGTCTTACATAATTGTTCGTTCATGATAAGGTAAATCCATGTCTTCTTCTGCTTGATTCAAGCTATACTAAAGCAACAAAAAAATACGGAGGTTGAAAATCATGAAAAAAATGTTATTTCCATTCTTCGCAGTAAGTTATTTCTTGGCTCATGTGACGTTGCATCTGACCCTTCATCCCATTCATTGGGTGGCTGGTTTGTTTAATTAGTGAGGAATCGAATATGATTGATTTAATAATCGACTTTTTTATCAGCTTAATCAGCTGGAGCGTGGAATTTTTTGGACAAATGATTGATATCATTTCGGATATTATTGTCTATTTATTCTCTGCCCAGCTTTAAAAAAATTCCGGAGTCCTTAAAAAAGGGCTCTTTTTTTCTTGACTATCCCCTTCTTTTGTTAGAAGATGAGAGTTTGAGTAAGAAAGTAGGAGAAACATGAGTATCTTAGATTTAACAGGCATCGCCCAACAATTTGGTGACAAAATCCTGTATGAGGATTTAGAATTACATTTGAATAAAGGGGAACACCTTGGGCTGATTGGACAAAATGGCGCAGGAAAAAGTACCTTGATTAAAATCATTACCGGAGAACAGTTGCCGGATGAAGGCACCATTGCCTGGCAAAAAAATATCCATGTAGGGTATTTAGACCAATACGTTGAAGTTGATCCAACCCTGTCTATCAAGGAGTTCTTGAAAACCGCCTATGCGGCAGATTTTGAAAAAGAAGCAAAAATCGGTGAGCTTTACATGGCCTACAGCGAATCTATGGATGATAAGCTGTTAGAAAAAGCGGGTCGCTTACAGACAGAGTTAGACCAAGGAGATTTCTATCAAATTGATACCTTGATCGCTGAAATGAGCAGCGGATTAGGCTTAGACGTTTTAGGTATGGACACCCCGCTGGAAGACTTGAGCGGCGGACAGCGCTCGAAACTGATTTTAGCAAAATTATTGTTGGAAAAACCAGATGTCTTGATCTTGGATGAGCCGACAAACCATTTAGATGATGAACATGTTGCATGGCTGAGTCAGTTTCTTCAAGATTTTGCCGGTACCTTTGTGGTGATTTCTCATGATCGTGATTTTTTGAATCAAATTACCACGCATATCGCAGACATTGAGTTTGGGAAATTAACCAAGTATACAGGCAATTTGACGAAGGCGCTAAAACAAAAAGAACAATTCCAAGAAACCTATATGAAACAATACGCTGCACAAAAACGTCAGATTGAAAAAACAGAAGCCTATATTCGCAAGTACAAGGCCGGTTCACGTTCAACAATGGCGAAAAGCCGTCAAAAGCAATTGGATAAGGTGGAACGTTTGACTCCACCCTCTTCCAACGCAGTGGCTCACTTTGAATTTCCTTATGCGCCGATTGTAACAACACTAGCACTTGAAACTACTGATCTTGAGATCGGCTATCAAAAACCGCTGTTGGCCCCCATCAACATTACTTTACGTTATGGGGAAAAGGTCGCCATTCGTGGATTTAACGGAATTGGTAAGTCCACCCTGCTGAAAACATTGATTGGAGCAATTCCAAAAATAGCGGGTGAATTCCATTTTCCAGCCAATACAAAAATTAATTATTTTGAGCAGGACCTGCAATGGGAGAATCCGTACCAAACACCGCTGCAATATTTAAGCGAACATTTTCCAAAAGAAACCGTGAAAGAATTGCGGAAGCATCTTGCGAAAGCAGGGTTGCCAAATCAAATCGCTCAGGAACCACTTAGCACCTTAAGTGGTGGAGAACAAACCAAGGTCAAGCTATGTCAAATGACCATGCAAAAAGGCAACTTATTGATTCTCGATGAACCAACCAACCACATCGACCAAGCCACAAAAGATAGTCTGCGTGAAAGCTTGGCAAACTTTGCCGGCACCGTTATCGTCGTTTCTCATGAGGAAGGTTTTTATCAGGATTGGATCGATCGTGTGATCGAGATCAGTCAGTAATAATTTACTAAATTAGCCTATAAGAATTGCTCCAGCAACTGCTCCTATTTCTAGGAAGAATTGCTGGAGTTTTTTTGCGTAATTGGATTCAAGAAAAATTTTGAGAGAAGCTCCTCGTTTTTCTATCTACGATAAAACGGGATGTGATACTATTTAATTAGTAATACTAAGGCTCAACTGTTAGTTGAGGGCTTTTTTTCACGCGTTCAATCAAAGGTTGATTGCCTATTGTATATCTTGGAGGATAAACTAATGGTAGAGATCGGAACAACTATCAAAGAATTGAGACAGGCTAAGAGAATGTCCCAAAAAGAGCTAGCAGAGCATCTGCACGTTACACCTCAAGCCGTGTCCAAGTGGGAGCTTGGCAAAAGCTATCCTGACCTAGACACTTTGCTTCAGCTGAGTGACTTTTTCCATATCTCGACAGATAAACTGCTGGGGAATGCTTCACCATCATTCCTCGAGGCCCTCTTTTCAAAGAAAGGAAACAGGACTATGAAAAAGAATGCCCCTGAATCAAAACCAGAGTATCCAAAAGGACCCGTTCCAAAAGCGATAAAGGTAGAGAATGCCGCTAATTATCTAATGATCACTTTTGATAATGGAGAAACGCGCTACTTAAGATCTCATTACCTTGATGACTACTTAGATGCCTATTCTCTAAAAAAAGGACGAGGAAAAAGACGGCTCCTTATCGGTGGTGGGCCAGCAACGATGTGGCTTGGCACTGAAATTGAGATCTTAGATGATGGTACAGTCCTTTTATTCGGCAAAGACCGTTATTCTCCTCAAGAACTGTGGTATGAAAGCCGGTCTAGAGCCATCGATCTATCAGAATAAAGAAAAAAAGGGCTTCCCATTTCGAGGCCCTTTCATATTGTCTTTATAACCATTGAAGTTCTTTACATTCCTTTAACGTCAAGCCAAAACTTTCGTAATTCTCCATCATGCGCTGACGTAAACTTGGATCTTCCGTCCCCTCTTTGATCAGCACATCAATTCCTGCTGGTGTAACTAAAGACTTCTCAAACCGAATGACCAATAGATCTCCCTTCATCGTTACGACTTTCCAATGACTACTTAATAATCTCAACATACCGACTCCACGCCAGACAAACTGATCTCCCGCTAAACGATCGATTCCTCTAATCTGCTTCGTTTTTCCGTTGGCTTCATATTCCACCAGATCAAGTAGCTCTACTGTCTTTTTCTCCGTTCGTTTGTAAGTGATTCGCGGATGTTTTCTTTTCTCAGACAACCACATAGGAAACGTCGTACCTTTGATTGTCCAAGTGCCATCAAGCTGCGTCTGCCATTTTTTCATGCTTCCACCTCAGTTTCTTCTTTTTAGTGTAGAATACATTCGATTTTCACAAAAGAAATATGCTTTTTCGTAATTTTAGGCATGCCGAATCTTTTTCTTTTCATTTCCTGATTTTGGGTGTATGATTGCTTCGTAGAAAAGTTTATAGAAAGGTGGGAGCTTTTTGAGCAAAAATAATCATCCCATTTTAGAACATACAAACGGACTTTCTTTAGAAGAAGTCAATGGTACGATCAAAGTACCAAAAGGAAAAAGTTTCTGGCGGACATTGCTCGCCTATTCAGGACCGGGGGCACTCGTTGCTGTCGGGTATATGGATCCAGGAAACTGGTCAACCTCGATTACCGGTGGGCAAAACTTCCAGTACCTTTTAATGTCAGTTATTTTGATTTCTAGTTTGGTGGCGATGCTTTTGCAATATATGGCGGCTAAACTAGGAATTGTTACTCGCATGGACTTAGCGCAAGCGATACGCGCGCGAACCAGTAAATCATTGGGGCTTGTTCTTTGGATATTGACTGAGTTGGCGATTATGGCAACAGACATTGCGGAAGTAATCGGAGCTGCCATTGCCTTGTATCTCTTATTCAATATTCCGCTGGTCATCGCTGTCTTCATTACTGTTTTTGATGTCTTTTTACTACTGCTGCTGACAAAGGTCGGCTTTCGGAAGATCGAAGCGATTGTCGTTTGTTTGATTTTTGTGATTCTTTTCGTTTTTATTTATCAAGTAGCCTTGTCTGATCCTAACTGGGGGGATGTTTTAAAGGGCTTTATCCCGACAAGCGAAACATTCGCCAATGATCCTGCAATTGGTGGGCAAACCCCGTTAACAGGAGCCTTAGGAATTATCGGGGCAACGGTTATGCCCCATAATTTGTATCTTCACTCCGCGGTTTCACAAACTCGCGAAGTCGATCATGACGATGAAGAAGATATTGCAAATGCGGTTCGTTTCACCACTTGGGATTCGAATATTCAATTGTCTTTAGCCTTTTTAGTCAATGCGCTCCTATTAATCATGGGGGTGGCAGTCTTTAAAACAGGCACTGTCAAGGACCCCTCATTCTTTGGTCTTTATGAAGCCTTGTCAAATCCAGCTACTATGAGCAACGGTATTTTAATGAGTGTCGCAAAAACTGGCGCACTTTCCACCTTGTTCGCCGTTGCATTACTAGCCTCAGGTCAAAATTCGACGATTACTGGTACCTTAACTGGACAAGTAATCATGGAAGGCTTCGTCCACATGCGGATGCCAATCTGGCTTCGTCGTTTGGTTACTCGTCTAATATCGGTCGTGCCTGTATTGATCTGCGTGCTGCTTACTCGTGGCGATACAGTGGTTGAAGAGCATGAAGCCTTGAACAATTTAATGAATAATTCGCAAGTCTTCTTGGCCTTTGCCTTGCCTTTTTCTATGCTGCCGTTGTTAATGATGACCAATAGTAAAGCCGAAATGGGCGAACGGTTTAAAAACAAACGAATCATTCAGTTCCTCGGTTGGGTCTCAGTGGTGGGTTTGACGTATCTGAACTTGATTGGCTTACCTAGCCAAATCGAAGGCTTCTTCGGTAACAATGCCACCGCAATGGAACTCGCAACTGCCGATACCATTGCCTATGTTTTGATTGTCGCAGTATTGGCTCTGCTAGTATGGACAGTTGTCGAACTACACAAAGGCAATAAACGTGTTGCGTTGGCTGCAAAAGAATTAGATGAAGATTTATCGGACTAATAAAAAACAGAAATCCCTATTTAACAGGATTTCTGTTTTTTTATTTGCTTGGATACCAATTAATGTCGGCCTTTTTCGCTTGTGAGAAAAGTTGGCGATAGGTTAATTTATAGTCGTTTCCATCCTTGATGAAATGGGTGCCGCATTGACGAAATTCAAAGGGAATGTTCCGTGTAATGGCTTCCTCCCTCACCTTCAAAATCCAATCATAATTCAAGGGTCGAGCATTTCTATGGTACTCTCCGCCTGCCACCACTAATTCCACATCGTCGAGATAGTCATTGATGGTCACTTCTTCAATCAAAGGTTGGCAGATAATATTTTTATGCTTAATCGGCAGCTGCTGCAGCAAGGACAATCGTTGATTTGCGCGCGTCTGGTTTTCTACAGATACACCGATGGTCACATTGTCATAGCCATCGCCCCAATCCTCAGGAACCACGTCCATTAACCGTTCAAGGCGCTTCGTTAAGAAAATGAACTCTAAATCTTTCCGTTCTTTGATCATCTGCCAGCACTCTTCACGCCACGGATCCGCTTCTTCAATCAAAAAATCACTGGAAAAGCAGACGTAAACCTTTTGTCCCCCCTTCATTTTGTAGCCATTTTTCGTTTTTTTGATCGGCGCATCAAATTGAGCAGATTTTTCAATCTTGCTTGTATCAATCGCCCGTTTTTTGTCACCTTCATGAATAAAAAACAGTATTTACAGCCCTCGCTAACGCGGCGACAGCCTCGCCACGGGTTCCACATTGCCATGTGCTCACCTGCTTTTTTCTTTTATCTTATCAAATATATGTTTGAAAGTGCGAACTATTTCTTTATCAAAGCATTAATTGCCTAAAAATGCTAAAATCAAGCTATAGATTTTTATAAAAAAGGAAGTGATTTTTTGGAAGAATATCGCGGCTTATTAGAAAAAACGATTTTACTGCAAGAAAAGCCGATCATGATGTCTTTGTTGATTATGAGTGATGGCGAGAACAAAACAGAGGTCTTGATCAAAGACCGCTATTTATCAAGCTACGTTTTCCGTCTGCCGGAAAATAAATATAGAATTCATATCGAGGGGCGTCGGAATAAACGAAATCAGCTTGTTGCCAAGCACTTTGAGATCATGAATCCTGATGAATATATCAAGATTATCGGTGCACCAGAATAAATCGAGCAACGCAAAGATAGTAAAAGAATAGGAGCAATTCCCTTGTCAAAGAAAACTAAACTAGTTGCTGCAATCGTGATTGCGGCAGCTAGTTTCGCTGTGTATAGCGTAAAAGATCAGTTTCAAGATACAAAAACAACGTCACCTACTGCCTCTCAAACACATGTAATCTCTGGGCAGGAGGATTTAGCCAAACTTGAATACGAAGGCACTCAAACCATTGAGATTAACCAAAACAAACCAACATTTTCCAAAGGGGACCTTTCCACTGAAAAGGGGCCTTGGGAAAAATACGGAGATTTAGATTCTTTGAATCGAGCAACAGATGCGGAAGCATTATTGAATAAAAAGTTAATGCCAACAGAAAAACGGGGAGAAATTTCCAGTGTGACGCCTACTGGATGGCACAGCAAAAAAATCAATGGCCAATATTTGTACAATCGTTCTCACCTGATTGGCTACCAGCTAAGCGGAGAAAATGCCAACTGGAAAAACTTGATTACTGGTACTCGCCAGTTAAATAGTCCCGAAATGCTGCGGTTTGAAATGGATATCAAATATTACCTCGAGAAAAGTACGAAGAATTATGTCCGCTACTCGGTTGTTCCCGTGTTCCGCGGAGATGAATTACTCGCTCGTGGCGTTCATATGATGGCGCAATCAGTTGGCAGTGACGCGATTCATTTTAACGTGTACATCTTTAATGTCCAAGAGGGCGTCACTTTGAACTATGCGGACGGAACCAGTACCCTTGCAAAAACAGTAAGCACCCATACTTCGTCCTCTGCCCCATCTTCAAGGAAGGAATATGTCGATAGTAACGGAAAAGGATTGATCAAGGGCTCAAAAAGCGGAGTCTATCATCTGCCAGGTAGTAAATATTACGACAATACCACAAATCCCAAGGCATGGTTCAAAACCATTGAGGAGGCAAAAAAGGCGGGGTATCGGGCACCAAAATAATTTTTGAAAGAAAATCTACACTTTTACTTTACAGATACATTTCTTATGTTACAATATTGTTACGAAATAATTAAAGATAATCTTCAACTTCCGTCTATGTACGAGTGAGTGGTTGACTATCGCATAAGAAATGAGTTTACATCATTAAAGGAGTGAGATTTTTGAAAAAAACATTAGTAGCTTTATCATTACTCGTTCTATTCCCCATCAGTGCCTATGCAGAAACTGAAAGCTCCACTGTGTCAGACAATGCGGCTGTAGCTTCAACTGAACAATCAACACCTGTCCAAGATCAAAGCGCCGACAATACTGTGGGTGACTCAAGTGCTCCAGCTGATGCAACTATGGCCAGCGGCACAGAAAACAGCGAAACGAAAGATGTTCAGAAAGCACAGGATAAAACCGTTGATCAAATTGAAAAGGAAACGGGCGTGAAAAAGAGCAGCGACCCTATCGGGAATGAACAGGATACCGATAAGATTCGTGAGATGCTGAAGGACGAATCAATGAAGAGTATCATTTCATCTAGCGAAGTGGATGACTATACCGACCAGCAGTTATTAAATGCTATGACAGTTTGTGTTAGAATCAGCACAGACACCTATGGTTTAGATGTTGGCGGCTATGCTCGGATTCTTCAAGCACTTTACAAAGACAACACCCTATCTTGGGATAAAATCCAAAATATCTTAAATTACAATCCTAGTAATTACACCAATGCGATTGAAATGACGGATCAAATTGACAGTTTGCAGGCATATTTAGCCGCGCTTTATCCAAGTAACAGCTCATTCATGCCGATTCGTCAAATGAGCAATCAGGAATTAACCAATGTTCTGAAACACATTTCACCAATTCAAGAAAAGATGATTGGTACGGACGGCGACTTTTTCCCAGGCATCATCGCTTGGATCGCACGTTATTCGAAAGATGACGCTATTCGCAATGGTACAGCTGCGAATACAACCACCAGCACCACGGAGGAATCTACGACAGCCTCAACGACTCAAAGTGCTGAAAATAAAGCACCAGTAAAAAATGATACTGACAAAAAAGACGACAAAGGCGGCTTCCTACCAAAAACCGGTGAAGAAAGAAGAACCTGGTTGACGGTTGCTGGGGTAATTATTTTGGCCCTTATCGCTTTTATCATGGTTCGTCGCAATCGTAAAAAATAAAGAAAATCAGTGAGCGGAAGTCCTTCGCTCACTGATTTTTTTATTTTGATTGAAACGCCTGCCAATCAGCTTCGAATTGAGCGATACCATTGGTAGTCAAGGGATGGCTCCACAATTTCGGGAACAGGCTGCCTGGAATTGTTGCAATGTCTGACCCAGCTAACGCTGCTTCCTCCACGTGACCTAGATGCCGAACACTTGCCGCAATAATCTCTGTATCAAAATCATAAATATCAAAAATATCACGTAAATCACTGACTAATTGGATTCCATCTGAAGCGATATCATCCAAACGTCCTAAAAAGGGACTGACATAAGTGGCGCCGGCTTTTGCTGCCATTAAGCCCTGCGCCGCTGAAAAAATCAACGTCACATTGGTTTTGATTCCTTCTTTTGAGAGGGTGTAGACCGCTTGTAGGCCTGCTTCGGTCATCGGGATTTTAACGACGATATTCTTCGCCCATTGACTGATTTCTCTCGCTTCGCGAATCATCCCTTCACTTTCCAGCGAAGTGACCTCCGCACTGACTGGTCCAGGTACCAACGCACAGATTTCATTGATAACCGTCTCAAAGTCTCTGCCCTCTTTTGCGATAATCGTTGGGTTTGTTGTGACACCATCCACCAAACCCAGTCGATTGATCCGCTCAATTTCTTCAATATTTGCCGTATCTAGAAAAAACTTCATGTTCTCCTCCTATAATAGGTCGTTCCATCAGCAACAGTCGCATTTGTACCTAGCTAACAACTAAAAAATAAAGCGTTTTCTATCCTATCTAGAGTATACCCACTCTCCTTTCCTCCTTCAACTTTCAGCTTAATGTTGTGACAATTTTGTTCGTTTCAGATAGGTCCCTCGCCCGATTTTCGAAAGAACATTTCTTGATACGCTATATGTATCAACAATGAAAGGAAGGTCATACTACTTATGATCAAAAAAATATTAGGCGTTATCGCCTTCATCACCATTTTACTCTTTGGATCGATGCTTTACTCAAAAAACTCATCCAGCGAGATCGCTGGGGTTATGGATCAGCTAAACCCATTAGTAAAGGAAAGTGAGCTCTATGTAAAGACAACAAAACCACAATCCGTCAATGAATATGGGACAGCCAGCTACCAGCAATTAGCAGCCAATAAAGAGGGAGAGACACGGACGATTCAATTTAACGGCCTCTCTGAATTAAAAACCGATCGTTACCTGAAGCTAACAAATAAAGGTGCTCATGTAGAAACTTACGAAGAAGTTCGCAGAGATCAAGTACCGGAAAAAGCTTTAAATGAAATTGATCCGCGATAAAAGTGGTACCTCGTCACACAATTATTTGACTAAAAATCATTGGAAAAATTTCATGTCTTTATAAAGTTAAAAAATTTCATGATAGACTTTTTATCTACAAAACTCACCTTGCTTGGATAGATATCAGGTAAACTATGGATTTTGGTCCTCATTTAATAGGAACACATTCTTTAAGTCGCTCCGATTAATTACATAGACGGGCTGTAGGAAATAAGAAAACAATCAGACAATTGAGCAGATGCTACATCAAAAAACCTTACTAAGATATAGTTTTACATTTAGTGGCTCTATAATTTCTAGGACTGATAGAAAATCATTCTATCGGTCCTTTTTGAGC